>Ga0209692_10005290_pt1 | contig 11171 bp, 7 predicted proteins | sample tdDd472_FD_187129 | JGI IMG/M metagenome (GOLD analysis project Ga0209692, IMG submission 187129) | Marine sediment microbial communities from the Atlantic coast under amendment with organic carbon and nitrate - tdDd47.2 (SPAdes)... | ecosystem: Environmental > Aquatic > Marine > Coastal >...
CATAAATTCCACCGGCATACTCAATTCCTGGATGAAACGGGAACTTATGCCACCAGATATTTCTTATAACGAAATGAACGACCTGGCCGCTGGTATTCCACCCGGATCAGAAGGTCTCATGGTTTACCCTTTCGGCAATGGTGCCGAACGCATTTTGGAAAATAAAAATCCTGGTGCTTCTATACTTGGGCTCAATCTTAACCTGCATACCAAAAAACATTTGTTGAGGGCCATGCAGGAAGGTATTGTATTTTCGATGATTTATGGCCTGGAAATCATGCAGGAAATGGGTATGACACCAAAAGTAATCAGGGCAGGAAAAACAAATATGTTCCTCAGCAAGGTTTTCAATTCCACTTTTGCAAACCTGAGCAAGGCACGCCTCGAACTTTATAATACGGATGGATCAATTGGTTCAGCAAGAGGTGCGGGCCTTGGAGTGGCTTATTATAAGAATATAGATGAGGCTTTTTTAAATCTCAAAATCCTGGAAACAATAGAGCCCGAAAAAAATCTATTATTAGAGGAAGCTTATTTTAAATGGAAGAACAACATAGATTATTAATATGAAGCGAAATCACGAATTTTTTAAAGGAATCGACACTATAAAGTTTGAAGGCCAGGACACAAAAAATCCATTTGCCTTCAGGTTTTATGAACCTGACAAAATTGTTGCCGGCAAGCCTATGCGAGAGCACCTGAAGTTAGCAATGGCATACTGGCACAGCTTCTGCGGTGAAGGAAACGATCCTTTTGGGAGCGCAACAAGGGTTTTTCCATGGAAGGATTTAAAAGATCCTATTGATCAGGCAAAGATGAAGATGGATACTGCATTTGAGTTTCTTACGAAAATGAATCTTGAGTACTATTGTTTTCATGATTTTGACCTGGTTGAGGAGGGAAACAGCCTTTTGGAATCGGAAAAACGACTGGGAAAAATTGTCACATATGCTTCTGAACTTCAAAAAAGTACCGGCAAAAAATTACTCTGGGGAACTGCAAATCTCTTTTCCCATCCACGATATATGAATGGTGCTGCTACAAATCCGGATTTTAACGTGGTGGCTCATGCAGGAGTGCAGGTAAAAAATGCAATCGATGCCACTGTTGCCCTTGGAGGAACTAATTACGTTTTCTGGGGTGGCCGTGAAGGATATATGAGTTTATTAAATACGGACATGAAAAGTGAACTTGATCACCTGGCCATGTTTTTAACAAAAGCACGTGATTACGGCAGGGCCAATGGTTTCGATGGAACCTTCCTCATCGAACCAAAACCCATGGAACCCTCCAAGCATCAGTACGATTTTGATGCAGCAACGGTTATTGGTTTTTTAAGGGAATATGGCCTGGATAAGGACTTTAAGTTAAACATTGAAGTAAATCATGCAACACTCGCCGGCCATACTTTTCAGCACGAACTGCAGGTTGCTGCCCACGCCCAAATGTTAGGCTCTATTGATGCCAACAGGGGTGATTACCAAAATGGATGGGATACTGACCAATTCCCTATCAATTTATTTGAACTGGTAGAAACCATGCTGGTAATTATTCAATCGGGTGGCATTACCACTGGCGGAATAAACTTCGATGCAAAGGTGCGAAGAAACTCTACCGATCCCGGGGATTTGATCGTCGCTCACATTGCAGGTATGGATATTTTCGCACGGGCATTACTTGTTGCCGATAAAATACTAAGTGATTCTGATTATCTAAAGATGCGGGCTGAAAGATATTCTTCTTTTAATTCCGAAATGGGGCTGGCGTTCACGCAAGGAAAAGCCGGTTTGGAGGATTTGCGCAATTATGCCCTTGATAATGGCGAGCCCTCCTCCATCAGTGGAAGACAGGAATTATTTGAAGCCATTATCAATCTTTACATTTAATTCGCTGATTATGGATAAATCGAATCCTGGAAAACCAAAAAATGGACAGAACAGATTATTTATTGCTACCATTACATTTGCAGCTACCCTGGGTGGCCTACTGTTTGGTTACGATACCGCTGTTATTAACGGTGCAATTGGTGCGTTAAAATCACATTTCATCCTTCCGCTTCATGATAACCTGGATTCTGCTCAAAGCGTAATCCGTGAATATAAAATTCTTGCAATTTTTTGCTTTGCAATCATCACAGTTCTTATCAATAGTTTTCTATTCAGGCTTTATCATGTTAAAAAAGCAGCTATTCTGAGCCTTTTTGTGACACTGATTCTTGCCTCCATAGTTTGGTACAGGTTTTTATCCATACCTGATTTATTGACTAAAAGTGTCGAAAACTCAATCAATGGATTCACCATAGCCAGTGCCCTGATTGGATGTATTATCGGAGGAGCCCTGGGGGGATATGTCAGCCAGGCACTCGGAAGGAAAAGGGGTTTGTTGCTGGCCTCGATATTATTTTTTGTTTCAGCCCTGGGTTCAGCCTGGCCTGAAATGTTGAATTTTACAGGTAGTGAAACAATCAGTTCGTTCATCATCTACAGGATAGTAGGTGGAATAGGAGTTGGAATAGCATCCATGCTTTCGCCCATGTATATTGCCGAAATAGCACCTTCAAATATCCGTGGAAAGCTGGTTTCATGGAACCAATTTGCCATTATTTTTGGTATGCTTGTGGTTTATTTTGTCAACTATTTTATTGCCAGAGGCCACACCGATGATTGGATTAATCAAACTGGCTGGCGATGGATGTTTGCTTCTGAAGCAATACCTGCAATTTTGTTTTTCGTTATGATGCTCACTGTCCCGGAAACACCGCGCTACCTGGTGATGAAAAATCAACACCTTCACGCTGAAAAGGTTCTGCTTAAGATCACCGACCGGGTCAATGCCACAAAACTAATGGGCGATATTACCTCCTCTCTCAAAGAGAAAAAAGCACACTGGCTTTCATTTGGCGGATTGGTGATTGTTATTGGTATAATGTTGTCCGTATTTCAGCAGTTTGTGGGCATTAATGTTGTGCTTTACTATTCGTCTGAGATTTTTCGTAATATGGGCATCAAAACTGAAGGCGCGTTGCTACAAACCATCCTAGTTGGAACAATCAACCTCGTCTTTACCGTGTTAGCCATCTTTACTGTAGACAAATTTGGCCGTAAACCTTTGATGATTATTGGTGCACTTTGCATGGCCATTGGCATGGCAGGGCTGGGCATAATGTTTTTTACAGGGCATCTGGGCTTAGCCGCACTTTTGTTTATGTTGTTTTATACAGCAGCTTTTGCAATGTCCTGGGGACCCGTTGCCTGGGTAATGCTTTCAGAAATTTTCCCCAATTCTGTACGTGGGGTATTATCGATAGCAGTAGCGGCACAATGGATTGCCAACCTTACCATTTCATGGACATTCGAGATACTTGATAAAGATGTTTTGCTGGTCCAGTATTTCAATCATGGCTTTGCTTACTGGATTTACGCTTTAATGGGAGTTATCGCAGCCTGGTTTATGTGGAAATTTGTACCTGAAACCAAAGGCAAAACCCTTGAAGAGATGGAAGGCCTTTGGAAACACTAACCCAACGGTAGATCGCTAAACACGATAGGACAAGTCAAGGTGAGAAATTAAGGGAAATATGTCTTAATTTTATAAACCTTAAATTTGTCGAAACATGGTAGAAGTCTTGCATAGACTCAGCATTTTTACCCAAAAACAACTGATTATATTCAGGGTATTTTTAAAGATTTGGTAAAAACAGATCAACATGCTTGAAAAGCCAGGCAAAGCAAGGTTGGTCAATCAATTCAGTAAATACGAAAACAGGAATTCATATTAGTTCTCATACAATAATAAAGTTAAAAAAACACAGGATGACCTTGACCAATTACCTTGAGAACGCTCGCCCCAGGCTACAGCTATTGAGCGAGGAGCAAAAAAAAGTGATTCATAATTATTCAATCGGTATTTTAGAAAATACGGGGATAAAAGTGGAATCAAAGAAAGCACTTGAGATATTTAAGAAATCAAATGCTGTAACAGTTGAAAGTGAAGTCGTTTATATACAGGCCGATCTCGTCAATCATGCTATTAAGGTGGCTCCTTCAAATGTTGAGATATATAAGAGGAACGGAGACTTTGCTTTTAATCTGGGGAAAAATCAAGGCGTCGAAACCTATTTTGGTATTGGTGTAACCAACACCTATTTTCAGGATATAGAAAGCAGCTGGGTTGAGCCCTTTACAAGGAAACATATGCAACACTCAACAATGCTTGGCGATATGTTGGGTAATTATGACATGGTATCGACATTGGGTATCCCTTCGGATGTTAATGCAAAGCAATCCGATTTGTATAGCACCCTCGACATGTATGCCAACACTAAAAAACCTCTTATCCTGTTAATTTCGGAAAGCAAAACTATCGAGGATGTTTTTGAGTTGCTGTCCTTTCTCCATGGTGATATTTCTGAGAAACCCTTTAGCATCCCCTATTTCAACCCAATAACCCCCCTGGTTTTAAATAAATCAACCACAGATAAGATGATAGCTTCTATCAATATGCGATTACCAATTATGTATTCGAATTACATCATGTATGGTGGTACTTCGCCTATTTCTGAAGGAGGCTCATTGGCGCTGTTAAACGCAGAGTTGCTTGCAGGCCTGGTATTTGGCCAGCTTGTTAAAGAAGGAAGTGCAATGATTTTAGGAAGCCTTCCTGCAGCATTTAATATGACAACAATGGGGAGCTATTACACACCCTCTTCTTATTTACTAAACCTGGCTTGCGCCGAGATGATGAACTATTATGAAATACCTCATTGTGGCACTTCGGGCAGTAGCAATGCCTGGAGAGCCGATTTATTGGCTTCCGGAGATTTATGGCAAAATCACCTCAGTTCGTGTATAGGTAAAGTGGGTTGTGCACCTTTTGTGGGTGGCAATTTTGATTCGATGGCTTTCTCTCCCACTACTGTCGTACTTTCTAACCACATTATTGGTGTGGCAAAAAAGTTCTCGAAAGGATTTACTATAAATGATGAAACTGTAAATCCTGGTGAAATAAATGAAGTTGGTCATGGAGGTAATTATTTTACTACAGAACAAACCCTGGCTTCTATATCAGAATTAAATACGGAAAGTGCCATTTGGCCACCCTTAACCCTGGACCAATGGAAGATGCAAGGCATGCCTGAAACTGAGAAAATACTGATTGATCACACAAAAGAATTATATTCAACAGCAAAAAAGGCAGTTGATGAAAATATGTACATTATTGACAATGGAGAAGATTTTATTGTCAATAAGCTTTCATAATCTTATACCGAAGTATACAACGAATGAGCTCAACTAAAAATAAACTTAAAAACAAACATAAACTAGGATTTTGGCTGAGCACTTCCCTGGTTGTGGGTAATATGACCGGATCAGGAATTTTTCTTTTACCAGCTGCATTAGCCATGTATGGAGGCATCAGTGTTTTCGGTTGGGTTTTTACCACGATTGGCGTTATATTTCTTGCATTGGTGTTTTCCAGGCTAAGTAAACTGATCACCAGGGCAGGTGGCCCATACGCTTACTCCAGAGAAGGATTTGGAGATTTTGCTGGTTTTCTGGTAGCCTGGGGATACTGGATCTCCATTTGGTGTGGCAATGCTGCTATAGCCGTCGCCGGGGTGGGTTATCTTTCAACATTCATACCTTCACTAAAAGAAAATTATTTTCTTTCGGCTGCTGTGGCAATTGCTGCAATTTGGGTTTTCACTTTTATCAATACCAAAAGCATCCGGAGTGTTGGGATGGTACAATTCGTCACAACATTACTTAAAATTTTACCATTGGCATTACTAGGAACCATTGGGATTTTAACGACGACAACTTCAAACCCTTAAACCTCAGTGATGAATCAGGTTTCGACGCCATCACTGCTACAGCTGCATTAACTTTATGGGCATTTCTTGGGTTGGAGTCTGCTACAATTCCATCTGACAAAGTGATAAACCCATCGAAAACAATACCAAGAGCTACCATTGCAGGTACAATAATAGCAGCCCTGATATATATCGCAAGCAGCACAGCCATTATGGGAATTATTCACCCTTCTGATTTGCAAAATTCTGCTGCACCCTTTGCAGATGCTGCCCGAAAAGTATGGGGTAACTGGGCTGCATACATGATAGCGATAGGAGCAGCTATTTCCTGTTTTGGCGCATTAAACGGTTGGATATTGCTCCAGGGCCAAATACCCATGGCCGCAGCCAGGGATAAGATTTTCCCAGTTGCTTTTAAATCTGTTTCAAAAAAGGGTATCCCTTTGACAGGTCTTATCATTTCAAGCATTCTTGCTTCGGTCCTCGTAAGCATGAACTATACAAAAGGATTGATAGGCATGTTTTCGTTTATGATCATGCTCTCAACACTTACCTGTTTGTTGCCCTATCTTTTATCCTCTCTATCGGAAGTAATGCTGTATATAAGGAAAAAGACTGATAGCAGGAAGTTGCGTGCAGCCATTGGCATTTCTATACCTGCATTTTTGTATTCCTTATGGGCTGTAAGTGGGCTGGGGATTGATATAATATTCTGGGGAATAATCCTTTTACTGACAGGTGTCCCAATTTACATTTATGTTAAATTTAAACGTCAGTAGTTCCCGACAGGTGGTTGTAAATCGAACACAATTTTTGCTCAACACATTTACTTACTCATAATGATTTATAACTACAGTTTTAAAAATACTTATACGATTTTCTAATATCTTTTTGGTATTAAGGCATATCAAAAAAAAGGTTTACCAGCTTTTACACTAATAAACCTCTTTTTACAATGGATTGTGGAGCTGCCGGGAGTTTATTTATAACTAATTATTAGCTTATTACAATTCCTACACACCGATTTACACACTTAATCCCAAAAAAATAAAATTATCGATATTGTACCTATTTCAGTAAATGATAAATAATATTTTTTTTTCAGGCTGTTAATAAAATTTTAGCCATCCATTTTTTTATCTCCAAGTGCTAAAACAATAAATTTATTACCCAAGGCTTGATTCAATTCATATGGTCAAATGATTTATGACGAAACTACTAAGGCGGATTTAACGCTACATTTTAATTAATAATATCATTGGAGTGCGATTAAAAATCCCTACCTTGTGGCCTACAATCCAACTGATGCAGCAAAACGGGAATTATTATGCGGCAATACAAATAATATCCGAATTGGAAGGCATTAATTTCGATTCATGGGATGGAATTGTTGGTGATGTAGAGTATCTGTTCTACCAAGCAGGTCGGGGAATGATTCAAGCGGGCTGGTAATTTTGAGGGCTTGGCTTGTTGTGCCAATGCCAATATTTCCGTTGTTGTAGTATAAATCATCATTATTCTTTTTCCACCTGGTGGTATCGCCGGTTGAAGCTGAGTATAAGGAATAGGGCACACTTAGCAGTTGAGAAGTTCCCATGTACTGGAAATCTATGCCGCCATTTGGGTCCATCCATATTTTAAGGAAATACAATGCATCCCCCCAATTTATCTCTTCAAATACTCCTGATATCACGGTACCTAATCCTATTGCCAGGTTAACCAATCCCATTTCATTGGTAATGGTGTCGTGAACCTCTCGAAAAACCACGGGGCCATTAATACTTTCCTTTTCGATTACAATTTTAAAGGAAACATTCTGGTTAGCCAGTACGTTCCCTGCATTATCCCGGGCCATTGCCTGGTAGTTGAATGCTTGTGGAGCCTGGGCGAAACTGCTAAACAGTATCATGCCCAGGAAAAAGGTGATGGTGATCTTTTTCATAGTTCCTGATTTTTTATTTGATTCAAATATTTGACATTATGGAGCAGAAATCAAGTAGCTTGTTCTGTGTTCCAAGTTCTGTGTTCGGAGTGCGTTAATTTGATATCTACTTAAGCTGAACTCTGCTGAAGGCATGCTTTGGCAAAAACACAAAGCTCCGAACTTTAAACATTGAATTAATTACAGTTTTATCATTTTCTTTATTTTGATTCCTTGATTGGTTTTCAGGATGCAGAAATAAATTCCCGGTGGAACTGCTTAAAGATCAAAAGTTAGTTTAGTACTGTTGAGGTTATTTCCTATTTCAACGGTTTCGATGATTTCACCCTTGCTATTCATAATTTCAATCATGAGTTCTTTAGGCCAGTAATTCATACTCAGTGTAAATATCCCTTTTGAAGGATTTGGGTAAATCCCGCTTAGCAGACCTGGCACATTGGTTCCATAGGTTTCCAGTGTAATGCTTTTTACAGCCGACAATCCCTGTTGTGCAAAGATGCCCTGCTGGGGTAAAGCCGGCATATAATTTACTGTCATGTTGGCCTCCTCATCTGTTTGCCGGTGGTATGCTTTAAATTGCAATAGCTCTCCTTCTTCGAAGCCATCTTTTTCGATGGTGATTTCGTCGTTGGCAAAAGCCATTAATGCAATGTTTGTACTAAGATCGCTTACTTCAATCCAACCCCCACAAAATGCATCCTGTGTAAATACCCCTATAAAATCTCCGGGCTGGATACCAACATCTATCAGCACTTCTACGGGAAAAGCAATGGTATGCGAGGAGGCAGTAACAATGAAATCATTCCAAGGTGTGTGATTCTGTGGTTTTTCCTGTGGATTGGCAACATAGGCATTTTTGGTGCACTCAGGGAAGGTAAATCCTCCGGCATCATTCATCGAAACCCAATAAGCCCTGCCAGGTTCCAGGTTGGTAAGTGTGGCTATTCCAAAAGCAGGCCAGTAAACTTTTGTACCTGCAACCTCTTTCACTATATTTAATGCAGTCATTGTACTGAAAATCTCATCTGTGCCCGCCCCACAGGGCGTTAATACCGGGATAAGGCTCCAACCCATGCCCATTTCAACTTCCGGGGGTTCAATCTTTGATCCGGTTAGCGTAAGCTCAAACTCATTGAATGCTTTAACCTGGTAACCGGTTTCCCATGACCAGTTATTGATGGTATTCACTCCCCCATCCGGGTAATAGAATTCAGTCATCGAAGCAAGGATGATAAAATCAGGAATGTGTGGCGAAAACATATCCTCTACACCTTTATTGAGCGGATCGATATAAGATGATATTCCGCTCCAGCCGGCAGGGATGTTTAATATCTGCGACAGGTAATAACTATAGGGTTGCTGAAACCCCTGAGTAAGTATAATATCATCACTCTCAAATGTTGCGATGATGGTCTCGCCCAGGGTCCAGCTTAAAGAGACGTAATTGTTTTGGTAGTAGGCGCCGGCTGTGGCAACAACCTGTTGTGATGCTGCACCATTTGTGATCAAAAGTATCAGTAAGCTTATCAAAAGCAGTTTTTGTGTTTTCATAATTTCTTTAGTGTAACTTTATACTTCCATAATTTGTTAGTTCTATATTGTAAATCGTTAAACAATTGTGTCAATTCATTGTTAAGATGTAATCATCAATTAATAAATTAATGTATTTTTAGCAAAATATTAAGAAAGTCAATAATCCGAATTGATGTGTCAAAACAAAAAACAAGTAATATTTGCATAAAGCATTAATAATTAAATTTGTATAATTATTCAATCTTCAAAACTCCATTTTATCATGAAACAACTGCTTAAAACGGCTATTACATCATTGCCAATCATTATTTATTTAATAATTAGTTTAATTTGTTCTCCCATTATTGGACAGGAAAAATCCGCAATAAAATCTTACACCCCAGAGGCGATAAGTGATGCTTTTACGATGCATGCTGTTACTCTGGAGGATATGATTGAGCGTGCCAAATACCATCCATACATGCGGGGAGAAATTGTAATAGCTGTAGAAGTTGAAGCCTCAAAGGCAGAAGCAATTTCGCAAATTCAGGAATATGATTGGTCACAATTTTTTGGAAACAAAAAAGTAATGCCTATCGCATATCTGATGACTAAGCAACAAACTGCATTTAAGAGTGTATCGCTGGTGCACTTATCTATCGCAATGGATATGGACGTTTTTGAAGCCATGCAAATTCTGGAAGGAAACCCCGATATCCTTTGGAGTTCTCCAAATTTTTATTTTGAGGGAGACCCTCGTGAAATTGTTCCCAATGATCCAAGTTATGGCTCACAATACCATCATCCATTGATGCAAAATGACCTGGCATGGGATTTCACCTATGGCAATGCCGATATCATGTTAGGTATTACTGACGATGGTGTTGAAGTTACACATAGCGACTTGAACACTAATATATGGGTAAATCCCGGCGAGATAGCTGGAAATGGAATTGATGATGATGATAATGGTTATATTGATGATGTTAATGGTTGGGACTTCGCCTCTGGAAACAATGACCCCAATCCAAATTCATTATCCGATGATCATGGAACACACGTATCAGGTATTTGTGCTGGACGGACCGATAATTCTATCGGAATTGCAGGTGTTTCAGGACATTCAACTATCTTACCTTTACAATTCTATGGCGTTGGTTCTTGGACAGCTGCAGTTTGTAATGCGGCTTTTACTTATGCCGCCGACAATGGAGCAAATATCGTAAATACAAGCTATAATATCAATGGTTGGGTAGGTGACCCTGTTTTCACTGCAGGATTTCAATACATGCATGATAACGGAGTTCTGCATTTTAATTCGGCTGGAAATGGCAGCGAATTAAATCCTGCCCGGCAAGCTTTTCACCAGACCTTACTGACAGTAAATACCAATGCTTCCGACATTAAAAGCGGTTCCAGTAATTGGGGGACAGGTATGGATATTTCTGCTCCAGGTAGTGACATCTATTCCACGGTAACAAATAACGGATATAATTATAAATCGGGTACAAGTATGGCAGCTCCCAATGCCGCTGGTGCTGCAGCTCTTATTTGGTCAGCCAACCCAGGCTGGAATAGCTACCAGGTAGCGGCCCAATTGTTAGCTACTGCCGATGATATTGACGCTGTAAATCCATCATTCGCTGGACTCCTCGGAGCAGGAAGGGTTAACACATATACGGCCATGTCAACCACGATTGGCCCCCCTATACTTAAATCAACTGAAGGGATGCCGGATGAGGGAAGTACAGTCCCCCCCGATGAGGTTGATGAGTTCACTGTGGCTTTTTCTCAAATAATGGATCCCGCAACTGTTAATAATATTGCTAATTTCGAGCTGATAGGAGCTGGCCCGGATAATACCTTTGGTACTGGCGATGATGTTTCATACACACTTAGTACTTC
>Ga0209692_10005291_pt1 | contig 11167 bp, 13 predicted proteins | sample tdDd472_FD_187129 | JGI IMG/M metagenome (GOLD analysis project Ga0209692, IMG submission 187129) | Marine sediment microbial communities from the Atlantic coast under amendment with organic carbon and nitrate - tdDd47.2 (SPAdes)... | ecosystem: Environmental > Aquatic > Marine > Coastal >...
CGGATCTCATTGGTGTGGCCGAGGGCTAACCGATCCTCGACACTAACAGGCCGTCAGGCTACATTCCGGGCCATGAACGATAAATTAGTAATCCTGCCCGACCGCCCCTGGTGGCTGCCCTCGGCCGCCACGGTGGTGGCCGCTCTTGCCGGCTTCATGATGACCACGGCCTTGCCACCATTCAAAGGCACGGCGCCCCTGGCTTTGCTGTCCTTGGCGGTCCTGTTCCACTTGCTGCGGGATTCGCAGCGACCCGGTCGCCTGGCCTTCACCTTCGGCCTGGCCCATCAGGCCTTGCTCCTGAGCTGGCTGTTCTTCCTGGAGCCGTCCAAGAGCATTCCCACCCGCGCGCTGGTGCCCCTTCAGGCGGTGGGTGCCATCCTGTTCGTGAGTGCTCACTATGCGGTCTTCGGATTGGTGGTGGGAGCGGTGCGAAGGCGTCTGGACTCCCGGTCGACCCTGGTCCTGCTGCCCGTCCTCTGGGTCCTGTTGGAGCTGTCGCGCACCGTGGGTGAGCTGGGCTTTCCCTGGTGCCTGACCGGCGCCGCCTGGCTGAGTACGCCTCTGCGGTCACTCTATGCTGCGGCGGGTGAGATCGGAATCGGCGCAGCCACGGCCCTTTCGTCGGCTGCGCTGGTGGCCGTGACGGACATCTGGCGTGATCGCCCCCGAAGCAGTGGACATCGCTGGGCCCTGATCGCCGCCTCGGCGCTGTGCTGGCTGGGCCTCTGGTGGGGAAGTCTGCCGGTGGACAGCCCGCCGGCCGACGGTCAACGCACGGAACCGCTCAAGGTGGCCTGTGCCCAGGCCAATGTCGCCCAGGCCGACAAATGGGATGATGCGAAGATCGATTCCACCATCATTCCCTACACCATACTCACCGAGAAGGCGGCCCGAGAAGGCGCCGAACTGGTGACCTGGGCCGAGACATCCATCCCGGCCTATGTCCGCTACAACCGTGACCTCATGGACTGGGTCCGGGCCCTATCCAATGACAATCGCCTACCTCTGGTCGCCGGTTTCCCGGACGCTCGGTTGCTGCCCGCCGAAGAAGGTGATGAGTCCGGCAAGCGAAACTACCTGCGCTACAACGCCGCCGGGTTGTTCAGCGCCCACGGTACCCTGGTCGACACCTACGGCAAGCATCACCTGGTACCCATGGGTGAGCGCTTTCCCTTCCAGTGGTTGATCCCGGCCCTGGCCAAGGTGGATGTGGGACAGGCCGAATGGACGGTGGGCGATCCGCCGGCTCCCATGGCCCTGGAGACCAGCAAGGGTGAGGTGCCCCTGTTCATTCTGATCTGTTACGAAGCGGTGTTTAGCAATCTCACCCGTCAGGCCGTCCGTCAGGGCGGCAGTGTCATCGTCAATGTCACCAACGACGTGTGGTTCGGTCATGTCGCCGGACCTCTTCAGCACGCCGCACTCAGCCGCATCCGGGCCATCGAATGCGGGGTGCCCCTGGTGCGTTGCGCCAACAACGGCATCAGCATGATCTGCGGTCCCGACGGTGAGATCATCAGCAGCCTCGGCCTCCACAAGCGCGGCCTGGTGACGGCGACCATTCCCACCGTGGCCCGGGGTACGCGGTATGTTCAGTGGGGAGTCTGGCCGGTGCTGCTGCTGCTGGCCCTCTGGATTCCTGTCGGCCTGATCCTGGTCCGCCGCGATCGCCGGTTCGACCCGGGAGAGGAGTCGTGACCATGTTCGAGGACCTGGCCCACGCCCATGCCTTCTGCCCGAAGTGCCGGGCGGCCATGTCATTCAGCCAGGCTGGTGGGCGAGCGCGTCCCACCTGTTCCCACTGCGGCTACATCCAGTATCTGAATCCTGCCCCGGGCGCCGGCGTGATCCTGCGCCGGGATGACCGGGTGTGCCTGGTGGAGCGCAAGTTCCCGCCCCGGCAGGGGCAGTGGACCTTGCCCACGGGCTTCATGGAATGGGACGAGGACATCGAGGAGACCGCCGTCCGGGAGACCCTGGAGGAGACCGGCCTCGAGGTGCGCCTCACGGGATTGTTCGCCGTGCATAACGGGATCCTGCCGCCGGACCGACCGGTGGTGGTGGTCTTCTACACGGCCGAGGAAACGGGCGGTGAATTGCAGGCCGGCGATGACGCCGCCAGGGTCGGTTTCTTCGCTCTCGACCAGTTGCCTGGACGCATCGCCTTCGCGGCCCATCGCAAGGTTCTGCGAGCCCTGGGCGCCAACCTGGAGATCTGACATGGAGAACCCTCGCGTGCGTCTGGCGGTGTTGCTTTCCGGTAGTGGCCGCACCCTGACCAACTTCCTCGAGCACATCGAGGCCGGCACCCTGCCCGTGGACATCGTCGGAGTGGTCTCCAGTCGAGCCGATGTGCGTGGTGTCGACCTGGCCCGCGAGGCCGGCATTCCGGTGGCTGTATTCCGGCGCAAGGACTATCCCGATGTTGCGGCCCATAACGCGGCCCTCTTCGCCTGGCTCGCACCGCTGAATCCCCAGATCGTGACCCTGGCCGGGTACCTCTGTTTCGTGGAGCGACCGGACTGGTTCACCGGCCCCCTGGTGAACATCCACCCAGCGCTTCTCCCGAAGCACGGTGGCCAGGGAATGTACGGCGACCGCGTCCACCGAGCCGTCATCGCCGCGGGGGAGCAGGAGAGCGGCTGCACGGTCCATCACGTCGATGATGAGTATGACCATGGACAGATCATCGCCCAGGGAAAGGTGCCGGTCCTGCCCTCGGACGATGAGCACGACCTGGCCGCCCGGGTCTTCGCCAAGGAGTGCGACCTGTATCCCCGGGTCCTGGCCGACCTCGCCAAAGGGCTTCTCAACGGCTGAGGCGACTTGCTTCTTTTTCATAGGCTGCTTACGTAGGGGCCAACGCCATCAGACAACAAGGAGCGGGCATGGAGCACCTGATCAGAGAGATCCTGGAAAAAATCGGTGAGGACCCCGAGCGCGAGGGGTTGGTAAAAACGCCCGAACGCGTGGCCAGGGCGTACGGAGAAATTTGCGCCGGGTATTCCCAGGACGCCGACGCCCTGGTGCAGAAAGCACTCTTCGAGGCCGAGGGCAAGGAGATGATCCTGGTCAACGACATCGACTTCTACAGCATGTGCGAACACCACATGCTGCCCTTCTTCGGTAAGGCGCACGTGGCGTACATCCCGAACAAGAAGATCGTGGGACTCAGCAAGATCGCCCGGGTGGTGGAGGTCTTCGCTCGCCGCCTCCAGGTACAGGAACGCATGACGGCGCAGATCGCCCATTGCCTCCAGAAGAATCTCCAGGCCGACGGCGTGGCCGTGGTGCTACACGCCCAGCATCTGTGCATGATGATGCGCGGGATCCAGAAGCAGAACAGCTACGCGGTGACCAGCGAGATGGTGGGGGCCTTCGAACGCAATCCCAAGACTCGGGGCGAATTCCTGACATTGATCGGGGAGAAGGTGCGGTAGGTCAGCTCTGTCCCGGTTACAAGATGACCCCGGCTGCCTGATGGCGCCGGGGTCGTTCGTTGTTCAGGTATTGGCTCAGCGGTATCGGGTCTTGAGGCCGCTCAGGGAGATGGCCTGGGTCCCCACCGGGTTTTCACATGACTCGATCTGAACCAGGGATTCCATGCTGTAGATCGAGGGCCCGGGCATGCCATTGAAGATGTACTCGCCCCGGACTTCCACGACCTGGCCGACCAAGCCGATCCAATCCTCCGTGGGGAGCAAGGTTTCGAAATGGCCCTCGGGAATCCAGCACTCGCAAGCTTCGATGCTGGGCATGGCCAGGTCACCATCCCAGAACACGGAGAGCTCTCCTCGGGCCAGGGCCCAGTCGCCACAGCCGGTGAAGTCTTCGTTGGGCATACCCTGGTAGGGAGCCGCCACGATGTTGCCGTCGTGATCGAGGACCCGAAAGACGTAGTAGTAGCCCTGATCATCTTCGGCGCTGGCGTCGGTGAAGTAGCAGATGCCTGCTTGCCCATCGAGGGCCGGCCAGGGTAGGGGGCCGTCGGGGGTCAGAGAGATTTCGTCACAGAGACCGAGGGCCTGGCGGTAGATATGGATACCGGCGAAATCGGGGCCCTCCACAAGATTGGTGTCCATGATATGGATAGTGATTTCCATGGTGCCACCCTCACAGGTGGCCGAAAGGTCTGCCATCGCGACGAGTGGGCAGACCAGGGCGAGGCCGAGGATAGAATAAAAAACAAGGCGAAGATCCTTCATCATTCGAATCCCTCCAGTTGATGATGAGGTGGGAGCTTGATGATACCAGATCCAGGTTCAGAGGAGCAACAGTCCAGCAGTGATCGTGCAGGTCAGCAGTTCCCATTGCCCGGTCCTGGCCAGGATGCCGTTGAGGGCCTTGGAGATTGGTGTCCGCAGAATTCCCTGCAATAACGGCCAGGAGATGGGGATGAGCAGCAGGGACAGAAACACCCAAGGGTGACCACTCAGGCGGGCCAGGGACGCGACCGTGAGATTGCCCAGGACGACCAGGGTCAGGGCCAAGGTGCGTGCCCGACGTTCACCAAGCCTGACAGCCAGGGTGACCTTGCCGGCTCGCATGTCACTCTCGATATCGCGCAAATTGTTGACCGCCATGATGGCGGCGGCGTGCAGTCCGGGGATCAAACCCGCGACCCAGGCCGTGGCGGTGGGTGCACCGGCGAGGACGGCATAGGTGCCGGTACAGGCCACAGGCCCAAAGAAGATGAGCGCGGCCAGTTCGCCCAGGCCGAGGCGCGCCAGCGGGAGAGGTCCGGCCGTGTAGGCCAGGGCGCCCGCGAGGCAGGCGCCACCCAGTCCCAGCAGCCACCAGCCCACCTGCGAGGCGGCGAAGATCCCGGCCGCCATGGCCAGCACCAGGCAGACGATCAGGGCCGACAACACCTGCCCGGGACGCAGGAGGCCGGCCTGGGTCACCCGGATGGGGCCTAGTCGGTCGGCACGGTCAACACCACTGCGGGCGTCGAAGTAATCATTGGCAAGGTTGGCGGCGATCTGCAGGAACAAGGCTACGGCGAGGCAGATCAGGCCCAGGATGGTGGAGGTGGGGCCGGACAGGGAGGCCACGGCCCAGCCGAGGATGACGGGCGCGAGGGAGGCGGGCAGGGTCTTGGGCCGGGTGGCCAGGAGCCAGGCTTGCCACGAGTTGGGCTGGACCGAGCCTGGTTCGACGGATCCGGTCATGCGGTCGACCTCACAACGGGTGAATCAGGGTTGCTGCTGAATTGAAGCCGACACACCCGGGAAAAGCAAGGGCCCGCCGCGATGTGCGACGGGCCCCGATCAACCGAGAGGCCTACAGGCCCTTCTCGCCGAGCCAGCGCTCGCATTCGATGGCCGACATGCAGCCCGAGCCGGCAGCGGTGATGCCCTGCCGCCAGACTGAATCCTGCACGTCGCCACAGGCGAAGACGCCCTCGATGCTGGTCATGGTGCGGTCGGGCTTGGTGATGATGTAGCGCTCACTGTCCAGCTCGACCTGGCCGTCCAGGAACTCGGTGTTGGGGTCGTGACCGATGGCGATGAAGCAACCGGTGCAGGGGACCTCGATGGGGTCCTCGCCCTTGGTGCTGGCCAGCTTGACGCCGCTGATCATGCCGTTGTCGTCAGTCAGGTACTCATCGATGGTGCGGGACCAGGCGATGTCGATGTTGTCCTTCTCGATGGCCCGGTCCTGCATGATCTTGCTGCCGCGCAACTCGTCGCGGCGGTGGATCAGGGTGACCTTCTTGCAGATGCCGCTCAGGTAGGTCGCTTCCTCGAGGGCCGTGTCGCCGCCGCCGACCACGACCACGTCCTGTTCGCGGTAGAAGAATCCGTCGCAGGTGGCGCAGGCCGACAGGCCCTTGCCGTGGAGGGCGTCCTCGCCGGGAAGGTGCAGGTAGCGGGCCGTGGAACCGGTGGCGATGACCACGGCGGGGACCTCGAAAGTCTCCTCGCCGGCGGTGACCTTGAACGGAGGGCCCTGGCAATCGATGGCATCCACCTTGCCCGGCATGATCACGGTGCCGAAGCGGGCGGCCTGGGCGCGGAGCTTCTCCATGAGTTCGGGGCCCATGATTCCCTCGGGAAAACCGGGGAAGTTCTCCACGTCCGTGGTGATGGTCAACTGGCCGCCGGGCTGCAGGCCCTCGAACATCATGTTGGGGATGTTGGCGCGGCTGAGATAGATGGCGGCGGTGTAGCCGGCGGGGCCACTGCCGGCGATGATGACCTTGGGGGCAGTCTCGCTCATGGTCGTCTCCTGGAGGTTGAAGTGGGGCGGATATATTACGCACCGGCCATTGGTAAAGGACTTTCGGCAGACTGTCAACCACCGTGAACGTGGGAGTTCCAGGAAGAGCACCAGCAAGTCATTCATTCTTGACTAATTACCAAATGAGCATTACTTATTACCGCTTGTGATCCAGTTCGAGGCGTGCGGCCTGCTGTCAGCCTCCGTTCAGCTCGATTCTGATCGAATCGGACTGATTCGGGCCCTGGAGCAGGGGCGGTGCGTCGTTTTGCAGCATTTGCGGAGAGACGATATCATGTACGCGGTTGTCATAATCAAGGGTCAGCAGTTCCGGGTCGAGCCCGGGAACAAGCTGCAGATTCCGCTTCTCGAGGATGAAGTCGGCACGAGCGTGAGCTTCGGCGATGTCCTGCTGCTGTCCAACGGTGAGGATATCAAGGTTGGTACCCCCAACGTGGAGGGTGCCAGCGTGGCTGCCGAGGTGATTCGGCACGGCCGATCCCGTAAGGTCATTGTCTTCAAGAAGAAACGCCGGAAGAATTACCGTCGGAAGAAGGGCCATCGGCAAGCCTTCACCGAGGTCAACATCACTGGAATCAACGGATAATCTCTGTTGGGGCCGGTAGGGTCCGCGCTCATCTGATGCGCGGCACGACAGGAGAGCAATAATGGCTCATAAAAAAGCAGGCGGCTCGACTCGTAACGGCCGCGATTCCAACCCCCAGAATCTCGGGGTCAAGCGTTATGGCGGCCAGGTCGTCACCGCCGGAACCATTTTGGTTCGGCAACGCGGCACCAAGATTCACCCCGGCCGCAATGTCGGCCGTGGTGGTGACGACACCCTGTTCGCCCTGATCGAGGGTACGGTGGTGTATGAGAACTTCGGGAAGAACCGGAAACGCGTCTGTGTGCAGTCCAGCTAGCATCTTGCAGCCCTTGGTTCATCTCGAACCTCTGGGTCGCTTCGAAACCCGCCCCCCTCAAGGGGCGGGTTTCTCTTTGCCTGAAAGGTGTGCCGGGGAGGCAAACATTGACCGATGACGTCCTGGTGGTGATTCCTGCACGCTATGGCTCGAGCCGACTGCCCGGCAAGGCCTTGGCCGATCTGGGTGGACTGCCCCTGGTCGTACGGACCGTGGAGCGGGCCCTGGCCATGGCCGAAGCCGATCAGGTTCTGGTGGCCACCGACGATGCCCGCATCAAGGAGGCGGTGGAGTCGGCCGGACACGAGGCTGTGCTGACCGGCGAGCATCCCACGGGCACCGACCGCATCGGGGAAGCCATCGCGGAGCGGGAGCCGGCCTTCGTGGTGAATCTGCAGGGAGATGAACCGCTGCTGGACCCCGCCGTGGGCGACGCGCTGGTTCGGGCTCTGCGTGATGACCCCGAGGCAGGGTTGGCCACCTGCGCCCACCCCTTCGGACCGGCCGATGTCTGGGAGGATCCCAGCTGCGTCAAGGTCCTGGTGGACCGCGCCGGGCACGCCCTGTACTTTAGTCGCGCCGCGATCCCGGGCACCTTTCCCGGGGCCGACCCGGCCTCGGCCCGGTCGGCAGCCATGCGTCATGTCGGCATCTATGCCTGGCGCACTGCGGCCTTGCGGCGCTTTCTCGGCTGGCCCCGTGGCCGGCTCGAACAGATCGAGGGCCTGGAGCAGCTCCGTGCCCTGGAAAACGGTCTCGCCATCAAGGTGGTGACCATCGATGACGGTCCGGTGGGTGTGGATACCCCGGATGACCTGGCGCGGGTTCGTGCGCTCTGGCAGGATCAGAACGGCCCGCAGGCGGGGCCCCAAAGAAGGAACGACTGATGGCCAAGTACGTGTTTGTTACCGGTGGTGTGGTCTCGGCTCTGGGTAAGGGAATCGCAGCGGCGAGCCTGGGCAACCTGCTCACCGCCCGGGGGCTGAAGGTCGTGCTCCAGAAGTTCGACCCCTACCTCAACGTGGACCCCGGCACCATGAGCCCTTTCCAGCACGGCGAGGTCTACGTCCTCGATGACGGTGCCGAGTGCGACCTCGATCTGGGCCACTACGAGCGTTTCACCGACGTGAGCCTGGCCCAGGAGAACAACCTGACGGCGGGCAAGGTCTACGAGACCATTCTCTACAACGAGCGCAAGGGCAAGTACCTGGGCCGAACGGTGCAGACCATTCCCCACGTCACCGACGAGATCAAGCGGCGCATGATGCTTCCCGCCGAGAAGGATCCCGACCTCGATGTCGTGATCACCGAGATCGGCGGCACCGTGGGCGATATCGAATCGCTTCCCTTCCTCGAGGCCATCCGGCAGCTGCGCCTCGAGCTTCCCCGCCAGGACACCATCTCGGTCCACCTCACCCTGGTGCCCTACATCAAGACCGCCGGTGAGATCAAGACCAAGCCCACCCAGCACTCGGTGGCCGAGCTGCGCAGCATCGGTATCCAGGCCGACTTCCTGATCTGTCGAAGCGATCAGCCCATCGGCGACGATGCCCGGCGCAAGATCGCCCTGTTCTGCAACCTGCCCCGGGAGTACGTCTTCGACGGCCAGGATGTGCAGTCCATCTACCAGGTGCCCCTCAATTACGCCGAGCAGAACATGGACACCCTGGTGTGTGAACGGCTGGAGATCGAGCCCCCGCAAGAGGCCGACCTCACCGAGTGGGAACGCATGACCCGCATCATCGTCGATCCGCCCGATCGGGTGCGCATCGCCATCGTGGGCAAGTACATCGAGCTCAAGGACGCGTACAAGAGCATCACCGAGAGCTTCGTGCACGCGGGTATTCCCAACCACGTCGGGGTCGACCAGATCTGGGTGGATAGCGAGAGCCTCGAGGGTAACGAGGTGGGCGATGCCAAGCTGGCCGAGGCCTTCGAGGATTGCCACGGCATCCTGGTGCCCGGCGGGTTCGGTGACCGGGGTATCCAGGGTAAGATCAACGCGGTCCACTTCGCGCGGGAGAAGAAGATCCCGTTCTTCGGTATCTGCCTGGGCCTGCAGTGCGCCACCATCGAGATCGGCCGGGACCTGGCCGGCCTGGAGATGGCCAACAGCGCCGAGTTCGATCCTACCACCCCGCATCCCGTGATCCACCTCATGGAGGATCAGAAGTACATCGAGATGATGGGCGGCACCATGCGCCTGGGCGCCTGGCCCTGCACCATCAAGCCGGACACCCTGGCCCATGCCTGTTATGATGAGGATGAGATCCAGGAGCGGCACCGGCACCGGTACGAACTCAACAACGAGTACCGCGAGGCGCTGGCCGAGGCCGGCGTGGTGTTCTCCGGGCTCTCGCCGGACGAGCACCTGGTGGAGATCCTGGAGCTGCCCAGCCACCCGTTCTTCCTGGCGGTGCAGTTCCATCCGGAGCTCAAGTCCCGTCCCACGCGACCGCATCCGCTGTTCCGATCATTCGTCGCCGCGGCCGTGGAACATCTGAACCAGGAGCGCGGCCAGCAGGCCGAAGGGTAGGAGAGGTCCTCATGACCAGCGCCTGTAAGGTGACCATCAAGGGGCACGACATCGGACACCAGCAGCCACTGTATGTGATTGCCGGTCCCTGTGTGCTCGAAGACCCCGACGAGATGCTGCGCACCGGCGAACAGCTGGCCGCCACCTGCCGCAAGCTGGGCCTGGGCTATTGCTTCAAGAGCAGTTACCTCAAGGACAACCGCACCAGTGGTGAGAGCTTTCGCGGTCCGGGGCCCGATGAGGGGCTGGCCTTACTCGAGCGCATCGGTCGCGAGCTGGGCGTGCCCGTGCTCACCGATGTCCATGGCGCCGACGATTGCGCCACCGCCGCCGAGGTGGTCGATGTCCTGCAGATCCCAGCGTTCCTGTGTCGCCAGTCTTCGTTGCTGGAGGCGGCGGGACGCACGGGCAAGGTGGTCAACATCAAGAAGGGGCAGTTCCTGGCGGCGGCCGACATGGCCCATGGCATCGCCAAGACCGAGCAGGCCGGCGCCGAGCAGATCCTGCTGACCGAACGCGGCAGCTTCTTCGGGTACCGCGACCTGGTGGTGGACTATCGGTCCATCAAGGTGATGCGCGACCTGGGACGGCCGGTGGTCTTCGACGCCACCCACTCGGTGCAGATGCCCGGATCCACGGGGACGACCACCGGCGGCAAGCCGGAGCTGGTTCCCCTGCTGGCTCGTTGCGGCATCGCCGCTGGCGCCGATGCCCTGTTCCTCGAGGTCCATCCCGAACCGTCACGGGCCCTCTGCGACGCCGGCAGTCAGATGCCTCTGGACCGTTTCGAACCGCTGGTTTCCCAGCTGGCCCGCTTACGGACCATGATGAACGAGGAGGACCTTGCATGAGCGAGCCATGGCCTCTGCCCAGCGCTACTGAGGAGCGCGCCGAGATCGACCGCCTGCTGGGCGCCGAGATGGCGGCACGCCTGGCCTCGGTCAAGCTGGTGGTTCTGGATTGCGATGGCATCCTCACCCGGGGCAACCTCATCTACGGTCCCCAGGGCGAGGCCCTCAAGGAGTTCGATGCCCAGGATGGCCTGGGCCTGATGATGCTCATGGCCGCCGGCGTCTCCCGTGCCGTCCTCACCGGCCGGACCAGTGCCATGGTGGAGCGCCGCTGTCTCGACCTGCGTTTCGAGTCCATCAAGATGGGACGCTTCGACAAGATGGAGGCCCTGGAGGAGATCTGGCAGGAGACCGGCTGCACTGCGGCAGAGACCTTGTACATGGGGGACGACCTCCTCGACGTGCCGGCCCTGGCAGCGGTAGCCCTGCCGGTGACCGTTCCGGCGGCGCCTGCCGAGGTCAAGGCCATCTGCGCCCACACGACCGAAGCGATTGGTGGCCAGGGCGCCGTGCGTGAGGCCTGTGACCTGGTCCTCAAGGCCCGTGGCGACCATGGCCAATCGATCCAGCGCCTGGCTGCCGGGAAGCGGCCGGCCGACGACCCGCCGGAGGTGACCCATTGAACCAGCCAG
>Ga0209692_10005293_pt1 | contig 11164 bp, 7 predicted proteins | sample tdDd472_FD_187129 | JGI IMG/M metagenome (GOLD analysis project Ga0209692, IMG submission 187129) | Marine sediment microbial communities from the Atlantic coast under amendment with organic carbon and nitrate - tdDd47.2 (SPAdes)... | ecosystem: Environmental > Aquatic > Marine > Coastal >...
CCGGCTGAAAAAAAATAAAAAAAATGAAAATCCTTATGCAGACTGTAAGAGTCTAAGGATCTTCTGAATGGAAATCGAAAGAAAAGAGGAGGGGAATGACCGAGTATAAAGGCTTTAAATATCAACTGAATTCATTGCACACGAATTCATCAAGGTCACAAGTGGAGGATAACACGCCACTTGCTATGGCCTGTTGCATAAATTCAGCCATCCGCACTTTATCAGGACGCAGATCATCAAAAGTAATGACTTTGGATTCAAGAACCTGCTCGGCTAATTCGCTTGGTATGCCAGTGTACATTGCCTGTGTTTCGGAACAGTATTTAATATCGGTGTGCAGCTTATCTCTAGCCAACAGCAGAACGCGAACATAATCGTTTACCAGGTCAGCATGCTCACGGCAAAAATCCTCGCGCACCGCCACCACGCAACAAAGATGACCTGGCACCAATTCCTTGGACTGTATGGTTCTATCCGCCCCACCTTCAGAGACACATTTTGTCCCCCATGGCTCAGCGCAAAAAAAGGCATCGATAACTTGTCGTTTCAATGAGCTGATAACATATGACGGATTGGTATCAGCAGTTTCGATGTTATCCCAACGTCCAGGGAAATCCTGAGCCAACTTTCCTAAAATCACTCGATGTGTGGAATATGGACCAGGAACACCAACGAGTTTACCCTGCAGTTCGTCATTTGACGAAGTGAGGGTACTCCCATCGTGATGGCCGTCCATGATGTACTTAAGTGGTGTGCCGGAGTTAATCAACTGCATGGCAAGCGGTGCCATAATGAAGGCGCCATCAATACGCCCCTGCTTCAAGGCTGTAGCGAGGGCACTCCACGACAGGAATCGCTTCATCTGAACCTTTGGAAGACGTCCCTTTCCAATCCTGTGGGCGACCATGCCCAACAAGTGATCGGAGATGGGCAGATACCCCATGCGGAAGGTAGATTCACCCATTTGTTCGGCCAACATCTCTGCCAACAGAGGTTTAGCAGCATGGAGTCGTTTGCGAACTGTTCCTTTTTTTAGGGAAAGGAGTTCAGCGGTCTCGTCAATGGTATGACCAGATTCAAAATACAATTGGCAAACGGAACGAAGAGGGGGCGACAATTGCATAAAGGCTTTATTGGCTGCAGCCCGAAAACAGAGCCGTTCATAACTAGATGCCGGATCGAGTGACTTCGGGGCCAGCGGCTCAAAAAACTCTAGCCCGTCAAGGGAAATTTCCCACTTTCGCTTGCGTAGATGTCTTTGACACTGCGAGTCCACAATCGCCTTAAGCCAAGCGGAAAAGCTCCCGATATCCCGAAGCTGTTCCAATCGAGAAAAGGCAATCAGCAAAGATTCTTGCATAACATCACGAGCATCATCTTGAGAGCGAAGCACTCGGCTCGCCCGAGCAAGAAGTCCAGGCATTAAGCCAGAAATCAACTCACTAAACAGTCTAGAAATTTCTGAATCATTGTTATGGCAAACAAAACCCATGATATTTTCGACCTTGCTTTTTTCGTACGCCACAGACAAGAAGTCGGGAGAAGCAAACCATCAAAATCATTGAATTTTCAATCAAATCAACACTCATTTTATTGAGCAACTTAATAGAGGGTGTAATAAAATATCTATGTTGTCTAGCTAAACCTCATAAAAATATAGCCATTTCTACTTTCACGACTACAGGCACACATCCTGCTCAAACATCATCATCGCAAGCGGCACATTCAAACACGGAAAGGATATGATCAGATACAAAACGCTCCGCATGGCGGATCGCTATTCCCACCTAGAGGCGGCAAGGGAAAGCGTTATTCAGGATAGTTTGGTCGCTCATAACGACGGTCCAGAAACTATGGTTTCAAAAAGAAAGAACACATAGCGGACATCTTCTCAAAATAGTTCCTCAAAAACGAAAAAAGGATTCCAAGCATTAACTTGGAATCCTTAACTGTCTTGTGGTGGAGCTGAAGAAAATCGGACCCACGACCTCTTGAATGCCATTCAAGGTGCGTGTTTTGTAGCATTTGAAATCATTGCTTTGTTTCAAGCGGATAACATTTTTGGCGAAAACGGTGTTTTTGCACTGCGAGAGGTTAGTTAGCCCCACGGTGCATCAGGCTTTTATCACATCGTTTTAGAAAGCTCGATGGCGTCCTGAGGGCAGACCTGGAGACAGTCGCCACACTCGTCGCAGCGTTCGCCGCGTATGCGATATACATCCCCTTCATCAACGGCCTTAAAGGAGCACGCCTCGTAGCATTCCCCGCACGCGATACATTTTTCCGGATCAATCCGTACCCCAGAAGCGTTGAAGATCTCGCCGCCAAAGGCAAACCGGGTGCGCAACAGCTTATGGTTCCGAATTTCCATTTCAAAATCAAAATCAAATATCTCACCCTTGCCCTTGTGGACACAGAACAACTTCATGGCGGAATACCGCTCAGAATCCTCTAGGGCGTACTGGTGTGCCCCGCTACCGGCTTCAGCCTTTTCCCTAATTTCATCGGCAGACACCTCCCGTGCCTCACCTGTAATGCGCAAAGTAAAGCCCGGTTCCCAGTAAGGCTGTCCATCTTTGTTTTCCCCGTCCTTCCTCCCGGTAGGATAAATACCACACAGAGCCACATGCGGATTAGCCTTCAATTGCCGATAAAACGGCTTCACATTCATGGTCAAAAAGTAAATACCATCCTCGTCAACACCGCATACGCTGATTATCCGGCTATGCATGGTGTCGCCATCAAGGGTGGTGAAGGTAAGGCATCCCATCTTTTCGATGGCTGAATGGATATCTTGCAGAGTCATGGGAGACTTCCTTTATCGATCTAATTGTTGATACTTTTCTCGCATGGATCCCCGAAATGCCAAAGGGGACAATCCCGTTTCACGCTTAAAAAATCGTGCAAAATACGAAGGGTCTTCGAAATTAAGCTGATAACATATTTCAGCCACATTGAAGTCCGAATGGGCAAGCAATCGCTTGGCTGCGAGAGCTTGTTCGTTGCGCACAATCTGCCCAGGCGTTAGTCCCGTTGCTTCTTTAATAACAGTATTGAGTCGACTGACGCTCACATTCAACATCTCGGCGTATTCCTGAATGCTGGGCTGACCCGTGAACTTGTCCGAAACAACTTGCTTGAACTGCCGCACCAATTGATGTTCCTTGGCGACCTTGATTCGAGTCATCCCCTCCGCAAAGAGGCGCTGCAACTGAACAATAAATATGTGAAAAGAGGCTCTCAGAACGGACACAAACCCTTCGTTACGCTCACCAAATTCGCGCTGCATCGCGCTCAACTGGCCTTCTACTCCACTGGCATGCGATTGGGAAACCTTCAATGCCGGAGAAAGCGATACGGAGTGAAAGAACTCCAACTCGACCACACTGTCGCCAGAATAGTTCGAAGAAATAAGGAAATCTTCGCTGAATGCCATGATATAGCCTTCTAATTCTTCCTCAATCTGCCACAGATGCAATTGCCTGGGGGAGATAAAAAACAAGGTCCCAGGTTCTATGTCATAGTGTTCAAAGTCGACAATGTGTTTCCCTCGCCCCTTGGTTACATAATGAATCACGTAAAAATCGTGGAAATGCGCCTCATTAATGTCGCTAACGGGACAGCCTGTTCCTACCGTAAAAGGCCATATCTCAAAATTGGACAACGTATTGATATGGTCAGCGGCCTTATGAGTTGGAGGTATAGTTTTCATGTCGGCGACCATAACGCGATCAGTGCCTTGAAAACCAGCATATAATGGTGCTTTGGACCTTCTATTGAAATACAATCCCATTGCTGTTCCTTTATTATTAAGAGCGCCCACCGACTCTCGACAGGCGGGTCGAAATCATTGCGCTAGAACTTACCGTTGTTGTTTTTCCAAACCTCGCGGGGCAGGATTTCCTCGATAGTGTCCCAGTGCTCGACGATCTTGCCATCTTCGACACGGAACAGGTCATAGAAGGAGGTGTGCTTGCCAAGGAATTGACCTTCGGACACGGTCAACACGAAGTTGCCTTCGCCAAGAACCATGTGATTGGCTGTGTAGACCATCGGTGTCCCGGCATCGGCCATAGCCTGTAGGGCTGCCCCCAGTCCCGCGAGCCCGTCGCTGACAGCCGAATTGTGCTGAGTATAATTGTCCGGTGTAATGTATTCAGTGATCTTACCGGGATTGCCGCCCATGAGAACGTCCTGCACGAATCCCTTCACCAGCGCCTTGTTGACCTCGGTCTTGTCCAAATCAGTCACGGTGGTCGGACCATCCAGCTGGGTCCTGCCGGACGGATTCTTCGGGGCTAGGGCCTGGAGGTTGTCCCAATGTTCCACGATCTGTCCGCTTTCAAACCGAAAGATATCAAAGCCGACTTTGCGGCCAAAAAAATCATACTCGGTGTGCAAAAAGACATAATCACCATCCTGAAAAGCACGGACCACGCAGGCCTTGGCACTTCCTTCAGGGAGTTGGGCCATAACTTCGACGAAACCGGCCAGGCCGTCAGCAACCATCAGGTTGTGCTGAATGTACTTATCAGAATTGATATACGCCACCGGACCGGGCTCGCCGGACTCAATGCTCTCGATGAGGGCAACCCCTTTTTCTCTGTAGGAAGGGCCTTCCGTGGAGGTTTGCGAATTCTTAACACAAGCCGCGCATATACAAGCCAGGGCGATCAAAGCGATAAAACGTTTCATTATTGTTCTCCTCGTTGTTATATTCAGCGGTTAATTATAACCGCACGAGGAAGATAGGTGGACCTGGTTTCCCATTGAAGGGACTGATTGGTGGAAGGCTGGTACTTTTTACCAAAAGAAAAGGTGGAAGCGCTTCGTTGGACCACGGACGGCGACTTTAAGATGGAGAGCTTTGCATATTATGCACCGCATTACGAAGGCAATCCATCTTGACCGAAGTTCAAGCGATCACCAAACCTCATCCTCCCGCAACAATTGAAGATCACAAAGAAGTGGAGAACTCAAAATATTATTCAGATAACACCCCAAAAAATAAGAGGCTATCCAAAGAACTGGATAACCTCTTGAAATATATGGTGGAGCTGGAGGGAATCGAACCCACGACCTCTTGAATGCCATTCAATGGCACATTCGTCGTAACACCCACGCTAACCATCTATAATAATAACGAGTACCCCCCTTCCCCCCTATAATTCACCATACTGTGCATCACGTGCATGTGGCGAACAATTCCAGCTGGTTAGGCAGAAGGTGAAAACGAAAAGGAACAAATAGCGAACATATTCCTCCATCCTAGGCTCCTCAATAAAAAGAATAAAATGACACAATGCAGATGGCTATCATGGCAGCATCTTAACTCTTCCGGTATTTCTTTTTCAACACGTGAACCATTGTTTTCGTCAAGAAATTGGAAAGGCGTGCGTTATATGACTGGTGATATTGAACAGGCTTCTCAGCGAGCGACAAATCAACTGGTGGTTGAATAGATGGATCTTGTTTGTCGTCCTGAGGACGACTGGGGTCCATAGATGGAACATCCGCCAGTACAATACTTGATATGTTTGCAAAATTGGGTAGCAGATCAGTCTGCACGATTTGTTGTGTTGCAATCGCATATCTTCTAGACATCTCAGCAGGAGTACCCTTTTTAACGGCAGGGTTAACATTAACTGCGTCAATTGAGATTGTATCGTCATCATTAAAGAATATCTCAAAATTCCTAAACTGCTGAGGAAAATCTCGAAGCGATGACGTTTCAACCTGCCAAAAGCCTCTTTCCGGCTTTGTAACATCATCGGATTTGATAGCTTTTACAGTATTAAAATGGCGATGACCGGCTATCCACATTAAAAGGTTCGGAGTATTTCTAAGCTCGTCAACAAGCTCAGAAAGAGTGCAACCATTTTGCGTTTTCGTCGTCGGGTCACCAAATGGATTGCTTTTTGTTTTGCCACCTGCCCACCATTCAAGCTCAGTGCCAATTCCTGCGACACAGATTGGGATATGGGCAGCAATAACCATCAACTGATTATTTTTTTGTCCTTCTTTCAGTTCTTTTTTTAACCACTTCCACCTGAGAGGATCAAGAAAACCATGGCCATGGATATCATGGGAGCCGTCATCTTCTCTTTGCGTGTTATCCAAAACGATTATTTTGATAGGTACTTTCGAGTCAGGATTGGATTTTGATTCGGGTTGGAAGCTATAACAAGCAAAACCAGTCGGTCTTTTGTCAGGGAGTCCGAAAGAGTACTTAACTCGGTCAAAACCGTGTCCTTCAGGTTTCGAAGAAGTCGTGAAAAATTCTTTCATCCACTCTGTTCTTTTGAGAGGACGACGGGCGGCATCTGGCATAACTTTGGGTGCCTTTATGCCTTTTTTAATCGGTCCCTCAGCGTGAATAATGTCCCCGTTCGGTGTTGATCCATCAATTATACCTCCGAAATACCGGTCTTTCCCATTTCCTTTCTTGAGCGTGTCGGTATTAAAAAGAGCGGGAAAGGTTGTCAGGTCAGCCTTGAGAAAGTCAGTGACAGTCCAAACTTTGTTGTCGGTGAATGAATCTTCCAAACCAAGATTTGAATAATCTTCAAATATTGGAAATGAACCGATAAGAAAATGATCGTGATTTCCCAAGACTTGATAAAAAGGAATATCCTTATTGATGCCTGCTGCTTGAAAAGGTTTCTGATAGTCAATTGAATCTTCACCCAGGTGGGCTCCTGAGCTTGGTCTGATTTTCTCACCATCGAGAATATCAATGTACCATCTAAGCTCATTATACATTGCCGTATTGCTGACATCCCCTAAAGAAATACCAAAATCGTACTTTTTCTTTTCGTGAAGGGCATTGGCTGTTTGAATAGCGGCATCAAAGACATGAGGTGTATAAACCATCACCGGGGAATAGATGGATGTGTTTGTACAGGAAGAGTCTTCTTGCTGATTGTGAATAAACTGGTTTGGAGCCTCCTTATCGGTAAGGTGAATGTCGGTCATCGCAAAAAAATTCAGTAGCGATGTTCTCTTCTCGGCATCTGGCAGCAGATACCCAATTGGCATGAGATCGGTGCGGGGAACGATTGGGAGGCCTGAACCATAACTCCAAAGCCCATAGCCTCGATTTTCGTACTCTGAAACCCTATGCAGTTCTTTTATTTCCAGTCCCTCGTGCTTCCCATCAGGGGCCATAGGAGGATGTTCCCACTTTTTCGGTGGAATCTCTGAGAGGTTCATATTAAAGGCAACCATCCGCTCTACCGTAGTTTCTACAACCGTATCGATCTCGTACCTTGGAAGACCCAAATCTGACCAAATAGGCTCTTTGGAACCACAACCAACTAAAGGAATTGGTAAAATGGTACCAGCCAGAATAGTCGTGCTGTATTGTATAAATTTTCGTCTTGTTAGATCTGTAGACTTCTGGGTTTCATGCTCTTCTTCAAGAGAAACTATGGTATTCTTGCTGATATCTTTTTTGCTCATAATATTTACTCGCAGGTTAGTGGATACAATTAATTAAAAAAACATTGGCAGTAATTCGCATTCATTCATTCTACTACTGGAGCCGAGATAACAGGATGCTCATCTCGATTTTTCGGCAAGACCAGCCCATCGTCTGTTTGGTCGTAGGCAGGACTAGGTGGAATAACCGCATCGGCTGGATTTGTTCGCGGCGTATCTGAGCTCATATTCTTTCACCTTGCTGAGCACAATGGCTTGTTGAGAACGCGAGAATATGTATTCACCGCATTTTTAAATACTTATAATAGAGTAGCAATGTACTCTGGCTCACCGGGAGTGTATATACGCCGAATTACGTATTTTATAGAAGGGAATGCACCCAGAAAACAATGAATTCAAAATTTGTTTTGTAGCTAAGAAGCTAAAGAAGAGATGTTTTTTCAGATCTACCAGAAAGTTTTCGCAAGACAAGTTCAGCTGCTACTCCGCGTGTTCCGCATTGCAATTTACTCAAAATATGCTCCATATGCTTACGAACTGTTCCTGTGCTAATCCCCAGAACAGCAGCTACCTCAGCGTTCCGTTTTCCTTGAGATACCCAAAGAATGACTTCCGACTCGCGTTTGCTTAACCCCATGCTCAAAAGCATCTTTCGAGGAGCTTCCACAACAGATTCTTTGAGAACTATTAAACATCCCTTTGGAGAACGAAGCAGCCTCAGCAAAAGTTGACTTTCAGGAAGCCGAGCAACAAGTGTTTGCCCTCTTTCCCCTTTATTCAATTCATGCCGAAACCAACGCCAAACATCATCTGGTAACTGCTGTATACCCCGTATTTTTGTCGGGTAATATTTATTTAAAAGAGTGGCAGCAGAAGGAGAAATTTCATCCAAGCAACCATTTTTCGTTATGGTCACTACATTCTCTGGGAGGAGATCCAGAAGCTTTTCCCTTTGAAGTTTAAATACCGAGAGTGCAGGGGCTAGATGTGGTGCGATAAGATTTAAGAAACGATAATACTTTTGAGCGAGCGGCATTGTATCGCAAAAAGCGAAGCTCACACACTGGAACCCCATATAGAAACGCATGCTGGTATCGTGAACCAAGCCAAGCGGTTTATGCACCTCATTATAAAGCGGTGTTTTCTTCCATTCTTTTTCCGGCAACAGATCAATCGTGCCCACTACAGGCCCTTTGTTATTGTAATAACAAACATCTCGTAGCGGATGGCTCAGTATATGTTTTTCGAGTTCTGACAGATTCGAAACATCACTCCCGCCCTGATTCCGAAGCATTTTCATATCGAGTTCTTTCGCCCGGATGTCGACTATCGAATAACCGGAAACCTGAAAGGGAACATAGTCTTCCATCAAATGGAGTACCTGTTCAAAAAAATCCACCCCCTTGGGCATGTCATACAATTGGAGAAGCACATCAGAGAGTGCCTCACCATTTGTCTGTTCCTGTTTTATCATTACTAATTAATTCTTCTATCCCTGCAAAATCAATCATCAAATGGGATAACGAGCTTAAACTTTCCTGTCTTAATATTCATTTCAATCGATTCCACAACTTCCACATCCGCAGATACAAAACTATCAAGACCTTCCTCTTTGAGAATGTCCAGCAACTTCTTTTGGGCTAATTGCTTGGAATCACTATAGCCCTCGGCAACAGTTATTCGGAGGAGTAAAGCGTTAGGCGCTGTTTGTTCAAACTGAAATCTTTTCAGACCGGGAGCAAAAAATTCAACCAGTTTCATAGGATGAACAGGGTAATCAACGTTCTCATCATCAACAAAAGTGAGCATATCCGTTTCTCGTCCAGCAAAAGAATCAAGGGTGATAAACGGTTGATCCGTTGTCTTGAGCGTCATGGTGTCAGACATCCGGTACCGGATGAGTGGCTGCAGCGTGCGATAGAGTGGCGTTATCAACAACGACCCAGGAGTTCCTTCTGGAACGACATTGTTATTCTCATCAACAACTTCAATATGATGCCAATCGTTAAAGAGTAGGAAAGGATCTTGCGCACTTTTTTGAATACCCAGAAGTATGGACTCCGAACATGCATACAGATTCACCACATCGAGGTTAAACGCACTATCAACCGTGCGCCGCATTTGTTCAGAGAGTGCTTCACCGGACGTTTGTATCCGTTTTGGCTGTATGTTCAATCGACCTTCCAACTGTGCCAATGCGAGTTGATAAACAACTCCAGCATAGCCTGAAATGATATCCGGTTGAAACTTATTCATCTCCCGAATTAAACCTTGGGTGTCTTCCGGCTTTGAGAACAGTTTGGTCTTATAGATAAATTTTGGTGCACCAGCGGTCAGTGTCGCTCCAGCAAAATGTCCACTTGTCGCTCCAATGAATGCCAATCGGAACCGACAAAAAGGCTTCGGCATTGGATGATCAATTCGAGCGGTCAAAAGAGCTACAATGAAATTCCACTCCTCATTTGAATAGAGAAATATCCCAGGGACTCCCGTAGAACCGGAAGTATGAATAATCGTATTCTGTTGAAACCTATGATTAGGGTTTAAATCGTTGGTGATAAAGTCTTCGACTGCTCTGCGAGTAATTGATTTGTCAGTGATAAGGGAATCAAAATTATCCATCACCATTGTTTTATCAAGTATAGGCAGATCAGCAGGAACAACATCAGAAAGATCTTTGGGTTTGATACCATGGGAACTATAAAGATCGCGGTAGAACTCAGATGAGTGGTATGCTTTTTCCAATAAAGCTGAGAACCGTTGACGAGACAGCTCCTGCACTTTTTGAGAAGTGAGTTCTGAATCATCTTTAAATTTTCGCAACTGGGTCATCAGGGTAATTATATTCATAAAAAATTGCTCATGCTTACAAATGCTTGGAAAAATAAAGTTTAAACCAATTCCTCGCACTTCGTTCGCGTTAAGTCTTATTTGAAAATATTCTTATTAAGACAACATCAATATAGGTCTCAGAAATGTAATATTATAAAATAAAACAAGGTACAAAAAACAAATGACGCATTATTAAAGACATGTATGTTTAAGCGCATTTTTTTAATTTGAAAAGTATAGTTTTTACGATAGCAGCGAATACCGATAAATAATTTTATTTCATTATACTTGCATTTAAGATTTTGTTATATTTAGTTTCTTTTGTAATGTTTTTGTTTGATTAAAATTAAAGTCAACTTTTATCCCAGGTCGTGACCTATGAAAAACAGTTTCCGTATATCTTCACTTGTATTTGCATTTATAATATTCGCTTCCATTTCAACCATATCTATTGCAGCCGAAAATGTAGCCATCCCTGACGATTGCCCATGTAAAGGATCAATTACAAATCTCATTGATGCTTACCACAATGACAAGGTTTTCAAGGTGCTTATAGATGAGGCATTTAAAAACATGCAGCCCCTCCCAGAAGGATACATGAAAGGTGGTAATCCTTGGATCGGAAAATCATTTGCCGACCTGATTCCATTTTTTGTGGAATGGAGCTCTTTTTTACCTGAGGCAAAAGGCAGTAGTGATAACGGGCTTAAATACATCGAACAAATGGACGTTTTTGCATATAAAAACCCATTTGGCAGAACCGCTTTTCAGACTTCTCCGGGAGTTGAGATTTTTGACCTTTTTGTGCGTGAACGCGGTGACTTTTTATCCAGCAAAGCTTCGACAAAGTATGTAGCCAAATGGCTCGCTGACACACGCATCGAAAAAGAAG
>Ga0209692_10005295_pt1 | contig 11159 bp, 5 predicted proteins | sample tdDd472_FD_187129 | JGI IMG/M metagenome (GOLD analysis project Ga0209692, IMG submission 187129) | Marine sediment microbial communities from the Atlantic coast under amendment with organic carbon and nitrate - tdDd47.2 (SPAdes)... | ecosystem: Environmental > Aquatic > Marine > Coastal >...
CAGCAGTCCGCGGCTGACCAGAATCGTCGGTGCGAACCAGCCGACGGTGAGCGCGATCGGCTCCGGGCGATCAAGGACGCGGACGTCGTCGCCCAGCCCCGACCCACGGCTCGACCGCACGAGAGATCGCACCGCGCGCAGCTCGTTCGCTGCGCCGCGAAGCCACGAGGCGAGCACGAGCACCGACGGCGCAAACGCCGCGATGGCGATGGACCAGGCGACGGCGTGACCGTGCCCCACGGGACGATGCAGAAAGCAGAGATGATGGTGGTGCGCCGTGTGCGACAGACAGTGGTCGGCACCGAACGCGACCGCTCGGGCGACGCCGGCGGCGGCGAGCACGACGAGCGGCAGCCACAGTGGCGCATAGAGCCACGTACGGGCCGTCCGCTCCCGGTGGGCCGGCGAACCGTCTCGCCCCGGCCACCACCGCGCGCCGGCGCTCACCGCGAGCCACGCAGCGACGCCGAGCACGGTGCCCATCAGGGCGATGAGCTCGAGGAGCAGGATCACGCGTCCCCCTCGAGCCGCGCCGCGATGAGCGCCTCGAGCTCTCGAAGCTCGTCCTCGCCTTCCTCTTCGGTGAGGTCGACGAACGCCGCCATCAGGCCCGAGCGGCCGGTGGCTCCGAACCGCGACGCGAGGGCGCCGAGCATCTGACGTTGCAGCTCCGACCGGGACACGATCGCACGGTAGACGTAGGCGTGGCTGACCTTGTCGCGGTCGAGCAGGCCCTTGTCGACGAGCCGCTTCAGCGCGGACGCGACGGTGTTCACCGAGATGCCCCGCTCGGACCCGAGCCGGCCGTGCACATCCGCCGGGCGCGCCGGACCGTCGGCCCACAGCACGTCCAGCACAGCGAGCTCGAGGTCGCCCAGTGCGAGGTCGGGGAGGCGCAGAATGTCGGTCATCGCAGCGTCCGGGGCCGGGAGAGCACGGTGACGACACCCGGTCCGATTGTCAATCGGAGTTTCTGCACAGCGGCCCTCACCCGGCGCGCTGGACACCTCGTGCGGCCCCGCGGACACTGGATGCCACCGACCCCGGAGCCCGAACGATGCTGACCCTCGACGACGTCCTCAAGCTGTCGAACGCCGAGCTGTGGGAGATCGTGCAGCGGGGGGCTCCGGTCGACATGGACGACGTCGCCGACCACGCCTACACCGGCATCGACCTGTCGCTGCCCGCGTGGATGCACAAGCTGCTGTGGAAGTCGTTTCGCAAGACCTTCCACCGCGACCCGGTGAGCGGTCGTGTGCGCGGCTGGAACGTGAAGGTCGAGCAGGTCGGCTGGGACACGCCCCCGCCGCCGAAGCGAGACCGGAAGGGCCGGCCGATCGCGTTCGGGCACTACGAGCTGCGACCGGCCGACGGGCTCAAGTTCCCCCGTGGGTGGTCCGGCGGGCACTATCTGGACTACGGCGTCGCCGGCAACCTGCTGCGCGACTTCCCCGGGTGGGCCGGATACTGCCCGATCGTGCCGATCAACCCGGGCAACATGGACCTGCTGCTCGGGTGGGAGGTCTTCAAGCTCGGTCCGGTCTTCGTGCCGCTCAACGATTACTGGGTGCTGCGCCGTGAAGGGCCCCTCGCCCCCGAGGACATCGTGCCGCGCCCCGACGGACGGACCCCGGCGGCCCTGCCCTGAACCGGGTCCACTCCGCGCCTCGCGCGACCGCGAAACTGCGGGCTTGCGCGGGCCGAGCGGCGTCCCACCGTCTCTGTCGATTGAACAAGCCGCGTCTCGCCGACGTCTCACGGTCGCTGCGCGAGACGCGCGGTGACCGAACGCCTCACGCCCCACCCGTCATGCGCTCCATCGCACGTGTCGTCGGCGCCCTCGCCTGCACCCTGATCCTGCCCCTCGCCGGATGTGGCGGTGGGGGCGGTGGCGGTGGCGGCGGCAGCTCCCAGCCGGTCTCGATCACGATGTCGAACCTCGTAGGGTACTGGTCGGGCGCGCCGGCGACGACCGGATACAACGAGGTCAGTGCCCGGTACGCGCCGGTGCTCCTGCACATTCGCCCGGGCACCGAGGCCGAGGGCGTCGAGTGGATCGCGGAGTTCGTGAACACCCGCAGCGGGTCCCCGTACGGCACCGCGTGGCTCGACGGCGACACGCTCGTGCACTCCCCCGGGTTGAGCGGTGTGGCGACGGACGCGTCGTACACGATCGAGACGCTGACCCGCGACCGCATCGACGCCATCGACACCGCCACGGGCCTGCCGATCACGCTGCATCGCCAGAACGGCTGCGCCGCCGCCGGGGGGATTGCAGAGGCCCCCGGGCAGGCGATCGCCGCAGCGTTTGGACCGGACGACAGCCTGCACGTGATCACGTCCACCGGGATGCTCAACGAGGACACGTCGACCACCCACCAGTTTCGCCCGCCCGGCGACTGCGCCTTTCGAACGAGTGGGCTCGGCGGGCGCGACGTCGTGGTCGCCGAGGACGGCACCCTGCGCTTCGTCCGCATCGTGAACGGGCAGTTCGAGTACAGCGAAGCCACATGGGATGGTCACCGATGGACGGAGACGCTGCGCGAGCCGATCCCGGACGCCGGTGGGACGTACATCGTGCGGATCACGAACGCCCCCGACGGAGCGCCGCTGGTGGTCGCAGCGCGCGGTGCGGAGACCCTCGCGTGGGTCCGCGGCGACACCGGGTGGACGGCGTTCGACCTCTCGGTCGAGGGGGCGTCGGCGCGGAGCCCGAGCCAGGTCACCGTGTTCGAGGGGCCCATCAACAACGTGCTCATCCGGACCGTCCTCATCCAGCGCGGACGAAGCGGCGACTTCGTGCAGTTCGACGGCACGACGTGGACCCCCTGGTCGCTGCCGCCGCCAGAAGGCGAGAACGCGATCGGGCTCGTCCACGTCGACGAGACCGGCACGATCCACGGAGCGTGGGGGACTCAGGTGACCGGACCGGACCGACCCCACGCGACCTTCGGCACGTGGGATCCGGCGACCGAGACGTGGACCACCCGCGTCGTCGGCCTCGGGCTGCCGTTTGGCCTGCACGTCCGCGATGGGCAGGTCGAGATGGCCGTCGCCCATGCGCCGAACGACGAACGCATCGGCTCGATCATCTCGTTCGCGCTCGACGGTTCGGATGCCCCGGCCCAGCGTCTCGTGACGCCGTTCACGGCTGCGCAGCCGATCGCGTTCTACGACTCGGTGTTTCACTGGTTCCCCGTCGCGCGGTTCAGCGATCGTGGTGAGGTGTACGTGTCCGCGCGACGCGGCGGGTACCGGGACGCAGCCGACGAACGCGTCGCCGAGCCCGCGACCGTCCCCATCACGTTCGTCGTGCGAGAGGGCATGGACGTCACGTACGACATCCCACGCCTCGACGCCGTGTGCACCGAGACCTGCACCCTCGAGGTACCGTGGAACGAGATCATCCGGTTCGACGTCACCAGCGATGCAGGCACCGTGACCCTCGGTGGGGATCCGGACAACGACCGGCCCACCACAAACGGCCTCCTTTTCGAGCGATTCGAAGGCACGACGTGGACCCTGACGACGTGGCGCATCCTCGACGGCGGCGACGACGTGCAGGCCGGGCACATCGCGGCCAACGTGACGCCGGATCGAGTCACCGCGGCCCACGTGATCCCCGGCGACGAAGCCGATCCGGTCGCCGGTGCCACACCCATGGCGCTCGACGCGTGGTCCGATGGGCGACTGCTGTCCGTCGTGAGTGCCGAAGCGATCGCGGTCGAGATGCGAGACGGAGCCACCGGCGACGTCGTCCATCGGTTCGACGACTGCGTGCCGATGCCGACCACGGATGCACCCGCGGCGGCCTTCGACGGCGGCGCGCTGGTCACGTTGACCTCGAGTGACGACTGCGGGGACGTGCTCGGCGCACCGTTCACGAGGCACGCGGTCTGGCTCGACGATTCGATGAGCATCGTCGCGTCTGCCGAGGTGCCGGCGACCGGGATCTCGGCGGCCACCCCGGACGGGCGGTACCTCGCGCTGGCTGAGGAGTACGACCCGGACCGCGGCGTGCAGTATGTCGATCTTCAGGTCTTCGCGCAGAGCGGGTCGACCGCCGTCGAGCTCGATCGTGTTTCGGCGAGCGGCTCAGTGCACGGCCTCGACGACGGCGTCCTCATCCGCGACGCCGAGGGGTTCGACGCATACGACCTCGACGGCACCCTGCGGTGGTCGCTCGACGTCTCGGCAAACGCGCCATCCCCGGTGCCACTGGCCGAGACCGTCGTCGACGGGCAGGTCGTTCTCGCATGGGGCGTGACACGGGAGCTCACCGTCGGTGGCCAGATGCCGGATCCGGCCGCCGTCGAAGCCGGCGCGGACCTGTGGGTCGTCGTGGTCGATGCCGACACCGGCGCCGTCGTCGAGACGGCCCTCGTCATCCTCGGTCAGCCCGCCGCCGAATTGGCCGTCGAGCCGCTCGGTGGCGGCGAGTTCCTCGTCGTCGAACGCACCGACGGCAACGTACGGTTCGCGGTCGTCCGTGACGGCGAACGCGTCGAGTCCCGATCCTACGTCACCGAGCCCCGCAGCAGCTGCTTTGGTGGCGGCTGCCCGGCACGCCCGGTGCATGCGGTGTCGACGCCGTTCGGGATCTGGTCCCTCGGGTCTGCGGCCCAGGGGACGACGACGTATGACGGGCCCGCGGTCACCAACACCGCGCCGCGGCCGCACCTCGTTCGCTGGTCGCGCTGACCCCGCGTCGACGCAGGCCGCATCGAGGTTCCGGGCGGATCGGTGGCGCCATCGGCCGCGGTGCACGGGGGTTGCTTCGCGCGACGCACCCGGGCAGGTTCGCCGCGCCTGCCCTGCTGGAGCCTGCCTCGTGCGCACCTCGATCGTCGCCCTCCTCGCCGCTGCGCTCGTCGCGTGCGCATCGTCCCCGGACTCGAACTCGACCGACACCGGCGCCGAGGACACCGGCGCGGTGGATACCGGCGCGAACGATGCCGGCGCGAACGATGCCGGCGCAGACGCCACAGGCCGCGATACCGGCTCGGTCGATGCTGGCGGCGACGACACCGGCGAAGCCGACACGACCGACGACACCGGGGCCACGGATGGTGGGGGCGACGCCTCCGAGGACGCCGGCACGGCGCGCGTGCTCGACCCGTGGCCGAGCGCCCATGAGACGCCCGCGTGTGGCACCCCGACGGCGACCGGGCGCCTCTTCGCCGGCCCGATGGACCCGGGGTACGACGCCGAGCTCGCAACGTACGCTCGGCGGCTGGAGCGGCAGTTTCACGCGCTGAACACGTGGGGCGTGTCGGTGAACCGGATGGTCCAGGTGGACCTCGACGACACCGACGCCCGCGACGCGATTGCCGCCTTCGTGCTCGAGGATGACGGCTGGGACTTCGAGGCCGCTACCGGGCTGACCCCGGACGACGTGATCGATCGGTGGTCAAAGACCGCGGGCGCCTACGCGGGCATCGGCATCGCCGCCGACGCGCTGCGGTACCGCACGCTGCGCGACGAGGGCGCGGACTGCGACGAGCTCGAACAGGCGCGAGCGTTTCTGCGCGCGGACCTCGACGCGCTGCACCTCGCCACCGAGATCACCGGCGTGCCCGGCGTGTGGGCCCGCGGGTTCGCCCGGACGGACCAGCCCGGCGCCGTCGACGAGATCGTCCCCCTCTTCGACGCCGATGGGCAGCCGCTGCCCGAAGAGAAGAACAACGGCACGTGGCGCGCGGACCAGTCGGGCACATACCCGAACTACATCTGGGAGGACTCCTGCAGCCGCGACATGCTGATCGGCTGGGTCTTCGGCATGGTCACGCTCTACGAGACGATCGAGCACGACCCGGCGTTCGCCGACGACCCGGCGGTGCAGCGGCTCGTCGACGACGCCGCGCTGCTGCTTGCCTCGCTGCGCACGGTGCAGGACTCCGGGTACGACCTCGAGATCCGCGACGCGGACGGGCGGCGCACCTACCACGGCATCGTGCACGAGTTCGGCGTCGACCGTGTGTACATCCCCGGTGCGACGAACGGGTTCAACGCCATGATGGCCACGGCGATGGTCGCGTCGCTCGTGTACATCACCCGCGATGCGGACGCCGAGGCCTGGCTCTACGACGAGCTTCTCGACGAGCGCGGTCTGCTCGCGCTGGCCCGCGACAACATGCTGCTGCTCGATGTCGGCGTGCAGTCGAACTACTCGATGTACAACATGGTGTTGCAGTCGGGCTGGCTCGCCCAGCGGTACCTGCGCGATCCCGACGCCCGCGCCGTCGCGCGCGCCGCCGTGCAGGATGCGATCTACGACCGCGGCGGCGAACGGCAGCCCCGCGAGCAGGGGCAGACCTTCTATGACCTTGTGCACGTCGCCGCGGTGACTGGCGAATCCGCCTTCTCGGGCCCGTCGGCGTCCCTGACCGACGACGACCGCGCGGCCCTCGACCGCGGCATGGTGACCCTGCGCAACTGGGCGCCGCTGCCGTACTGGAGCTTCGGCGGCCCAACCTGCGACGCCGACGAGATCGAGGCGCGATCCTGCGTCGCCGACGACGGAACCGAGATCGAGGTGCTCGGCCCTGTCGGGCGCAACGGCGACGTGGTCGCCGCCCAGCCGATCCCCATTCACCTGCGCCCGGCCAGCAACTACTGGTGGCGCTCGAACCCGTACCGCATCGACGGTGGGGGCGACGGGTCGACCCTCTTTGCGGGGTCCGACTACCGCATCGCGTGGTGGATCGGCCGGTCGCTGACGGCGGACGAGGGCGCGCCCTGATCCGGCCGACGCCGCGACCGGTCAGAACGTGCTCGCCTCGTACCCGGCGCAGACCAGCCACCCGCCGCACTCGGCGCGCGCGCACTCGCTGCATGCGTCGAGGTCGTCGCCGGTACACTCGGACGAGCACCGGATCCGCTCGCAGCGAAAGAGCTCGGCCTGGCAGTCGACGCACGCGTCGCGCTCGAGCCCGAACGTCGCTTCGAGGCAGCCGCGCCAGCAGGACGCCGAGGCCGAACCGCCACACGACGCGTCGATGTAACAGGTGCGGAACCGTTGGCGGAGCGTGTCCATCGCCGGGACGTCGGCACACGCGCGAGCGTCCCATCGCTCGGGCCCGAAGACAGCCGCGACCCGCCCGCGGGTCCGGTTCTCGAAGATGTCGGCCATGACGACGTCGTCCCGCCCGTCCCCGTCGAAATCGGCGGCGGCCATCGAGGACACGAAGCTCGCGCCCACACCGATGATGCAGTCGTCCGGCACGTCGAACGTGTCGCGACCGCGCGCGCCGAGGTACAGACACGCCGCAGACAGCGAGCCGTCGGAGCCCGACTCGAACACGCGCAGGCCCCGGTGATGGCTCACGACGAGGTCATCCACGCCATCGCCGGTGACGTCCGCAGCGACCATCGACTCGGCCCAGTTCTCGACGTCAGAGTCGAGCCAGCTCGGCCGTGGAAGGATCGGCGGCGCGCCGAGGGGCAGCGAGCCGTCGACCGTCGCGACGAACGCGGACCCGTCGACGAACCGCCGCTCGAGCCCGCCGAGTTCGACGAGAGCGAGGGTCGGCACATCGTCGTCGTCGACGTCACCGACCGGCATCATCGTCCAATACCCGGGCGCCTGCCGGAACCACGCCGCGTCCGCCGCGTCGAGCGCAGCTGCGTCGAGCTGCGCACCCGAGAACACGCTGTGGATCGGGTCGAGGCCGCCCCCGGACGCCCAGCTCACCCACAGCTCGTCCCCGTCCACGCCGTCGAGGTCCCCGGCGTTCGCGACCTGCCACGTCACCCACTGGTCCGTCGCGTTCGGTGCCGCGATCACCGTGCTGGCCACGTCGAGGACCTCGACCGCGCGGCCACCTTCGAGGGCCGCGAGCGACGTCGAGTCGATGATGACGACGTAGCTGGCGTCGATGCGCGGCGGGACGCAGCGGGGGCAGTTGCTCGAGTCGAGCGACGCGACGAGCTCGCGGCGCCCGTCGCCGTCGCGGTCCGCGATGGACGCGATGCTGTCGCCCAGCGTGAAGTGCTGCGGCCCCTGGAGCTCGACCCACGCGTCGTCCGGGCCGACCACGTCGGCGTCGGGGTCGAGCGCGTCGGCGGCGACGACGTACAGGCCGCCGCTGCGGGGCCCCGAGCAGAACGGGTCGCACGAGATGTCTCGCAGCCGCCGGGGTGTCGTCAGGACGATGTCGGCCCGTGCATCGCCAACGACGTCGAGGAGCAGACCGCGGTGGTCGAGCAGCGTGAAGCCTTCGAGACGCCACGTCGCGCGACGGCTTGACCCTGCGTACGCGTCGCCGAACCCACGCCACGTGAAGACGGCGGCGTTCGTGTCGGTGTCGCTGCCGTCGGTGGTCGCCAGCAGATCCGGATGCCCGTCACCGTCCACGTCGCCGACGGACACCGTGTCGCCGAGGCGCGCGAAGTTCTGGTCGCCGAACGCCTCCCACTCCGCGGGGATGACCGTGCCGGTCGCTTCGACCTCGACCGGCGGGTCTTCGCCGTCGTCGACCGTCGCATCGCAGATGTACGCCCCGAGGGTCGCCTCGTCGCGCGGGATCGTGTCGCCGGCGATCGTGGTGGTGTCGGTGGTGCCGGCGAACGCGTCGACGGCAGCACTGCGGAAGGGTGAGAACGACCACGCGAGGTCCACGCTCACTGCGCCCCCGTCCGGGTCGATCGGGGGCGTATCGAACCCGCAGACGAGCCCGGACCGGCCCTCGATCGTGACCGGCGGCGTGACACCGAACCCGGTCACCACGGGAGGCCCCCCCACCACGGTCGCCTCGGCTTCGACAGTCTCGCCGGACTCCCAGCCATCCGACGGCGTCGCGCGAACGACGACGCGGTCACCGGCCGTGACGCGACCCGTCAGGTCGAGCCGGTCGACGCCTTCGTCGACGAGCGTATCGCCGATCGACCACGACCACGCGATGGATACGTCGGCGCCCTCGGGGTCCGTCGCCGTGGCCGACGCGACCATCGTATCGGACGCGCCGGGATCCGCCGGCTCGAGCTCGAGCACGTCGATCACCGGCGGCAGGTTGTCGACCACCACGGTCGACGCGTCCTGTGGATCGCTGTCGAGCTCGCCATCCGAAGCCACCGCCGCGCAGATGACCGTGGCGCCGGGTTCGAACGGACCATCGACCGAATCTGTGTCTCCGATCGGGACGCCGTCCGACGTCCACGACCAGCGGATCATGATCGGGTCGCCGTCCGGATCCGTCGCCTCCACGGTGCAGCGCACCGACGGCTGGCTGTCGTAGAGCGGCGTGGAGAGGGTGACCGGACCGAGCTCCGGGCGAGCGTTCGCCACGTCGAGCGACGCCTCGACCGGCGCCGACCGGTCGAACGCGTCCGTCGCCACCACCGTCGCCACCCAGCGCTGACCGCGCGCCGTCTCGTCGGCGGGCACCACGAGCGCATCGTCGAGGGAGGCCACGGGAGCTCCATCACGGGTCCAGCGCACTTCGATCGTCGCCGCGTCTTCGTCCGCGTCGGTGGCGTCCACGTCGAGGACGAGGGCGTCTGCCGTCGTCGCACCTGCGGGCCCGAGGGATGCGGTCGCGATCGGCGGCGTGTTCACACGCACCGAGGTCGTCGACGTACACGACAACCCGTCGGGGTCCGTCACCGTGAGCACCCACTCGGCCGCGCCGGGTTCGGCGACGATGGCCGTGAGGATCCGACCGTCCGCATCCGGCGCACCGGAGGCGAGATCGACCGTCCCCGAACGCAGGACCCACGTCAGGTCGTCGAGCGCCGTGTCGGGATCGTCGACGACCGCCTCGAACGCGATCGACGCGCTCGCTGCCCATCGGTCACCGGGGACGGGCTCGAGGATCTCGCACTCCGGAGCGATCGGCGCAGGCGTGTCCGGGGTGTCCGATGCGTCGTCGGCATCCGATGCGTCGTCCGCGTCGCTGGCGTCCGCAGCGTCGCCGCCATCCGTGGCGTCGGCAGCGTCGGAGGCGTCACTCGCATCCGAGGCATCGCTGGCGTCCGACACATCTGCGGCGTCCGAGGCGTCGCTGGCGTCCGACACATCGCTGGCGTCCGAGGCGTCGCTGGCGTCCGATGCATCGCTGGCGTCCGACACATCGCTGGCGTCCGAGGCGTCGCTGGCGTCCGACACATCGCTGGCGTCCGAGGCGTCGCTGGCGTCCGAGGCGTCGCCGGCGTCCGAGGCGTCGCCGGCGTCCGACACGTCCGCGGCGTCCGATGCATCGCTGGCATCCGACGCATCGCTCGCATCGACCGCTGCGTCCGTGTCTGCATGTGCATCCGACTCGTCGGAGGCATCGCCGGTGTCGTCTTGCCCCGCGTCGTTGACGACACCGACGTCACCGCCGCCGGAGTCGACGGGATCGGAGCCCGGGGACGAGCAGGCGGACGCGCCACCAACAAGGGCGCAGACGAACAGAGACAACGCCGAGTGACGCAAGGTCGACCTCGAAGTGGGAGCTGTGAGCCTGGGATGCGTACCGCATCGAAAGAGACAAGAAGACGCATGAAGTCCCCCGACCATTCAATTCGACGCAGTAGACGACCACAGCACAGATTCTCGGGCCCCACATGACAACCGGATTCGCTCGCCCCACCCACGCACGCAGCCCCTCGGACCGCAGTCGACGCGCTCGATCGTCGCCTCGCGTTGACGAAACGAACGGTCGTGCTATTTTACCGTCCACCCGCCGTTCGACCCCGGCCCCGACGGAGCGATGGGCAAAGGCGACGACACCCGAAACGCAATCCTCGACGCGGCCTTGCAGCTCGCGAGCCGGCTCGGCGTGGAGGGATTGACGATCGGGGCGCTCGCCCGTCGCGCCGGGCTGTCCAAGAGCGGGCTCTACGCGCACTTCGAAGGCCGTGAAGACCTGCAGTGCGCGATGCTCGACGCCGCCGTCGATCGGTTCGTCGAGCAGGTGCTTCGGCCGGCGACGCGAGCTCCGCGGGGGCTGCCCCGGGTGCTCGTGCTCTTTGACCGATGGGTCGACTGGCAGACGAACCGCCTCGACGGCGGCTGTGTCTTCATGTCCGCGGCGTCGGAGTTCGACGACCGCCCCGGCCCCGTGCGCGAACGTGTCGTGAAGCACGTGAACGACCTCATGGCGAACATCGCGCGGGCGGCGACCATCGCCCGCGACGAGGGGCACCTGTCGGCGGACCTCGACGCGGAGCAGTTCGCG
>Ga0209692_10005296_pt1 | contig 11152 bp, 4 predicted proteins | sample tdDd472_FD_187129 | JGI IMG/M metagenome (GOLD analysis project Ga0209692, IMG submission 187129) | Marine sediment microbial communities from the Atlantic coast under amendment with organic carbon and nitrate - tdDd47.2 (SPAdes)... | ecosystem: Environmental > Aquatic > Marine > Coastal >...
GATGTCCAGCTGTCCGATGTGGTCCATCTGCCCGGCGACCGTCAGGATTACTCCGACATCGATCTCCAGGGCAGCGAGCGCAGTCGCCTCATGGCCACCCAGGCCCTGGAAGGCGCCGCAGCCCAGGGTGCGGATTTCGCCATGAGCGATCACCTCGGCGATGGCGAGGTCGATGGCGTGCTGATCCTGCACGCTGGGGTCGGCCTGGAGAATGACCCCGACGGCCTCATCGTTCCTTTGCAGTATTTCCTCGAAGAGCCCGTGGTCAGCCGCGGCACTCTGGCCCGCACCTACGCCGTGGCCGCTGCCGGCAGCCAGCTCGGCGCCTGGGCCCACGAGACGGCCCACCTCTTCGGTCTGGCCGATCGTTACGACCACCACTTGCCCAGCAGCGGCGAGGCCGAGCCCAGGGGAGGCCTGGGCCGCTTCAGCCTCATGTCCGCTGGTTGGGTCGGCGAGGGCGATGGCACCAATCCCTCGCTGCCCGATGCCTACTCTTCCCTCGAGCTCGGCTGGATCCAGCGTTCCCTGGGCCTGGTGGCCGATGGCGTGGCGTGTGTCCTGCCCATGGCTGAGACGGTTCCCAGCGAGTTTTTCCTGGCCGAACTCCGGGCGCCCGACCCCGACACCGGGTACGACGCTGCCTTGCCTGGTCAGCGCCTCCTCGTCTACCACGTCGACACCAGCCTGGCCGAGGGCGAGGCCTCATCCAGTTCGATCATGGAGCGACATCTGAGGGTGCGACTGGTGGAGGCCGATGGTGAGGATCAAGTGGCCCTGGGCGAGTCTGTCGGATCCGATGCCGACCTTTTCCCTTCTGATGGATTGACCCAGGATCTCAGTGACGACACCTGGCCGTGGAGTCGGTCCTACCTGGGCGTCCCCAGCGGCACCAGCATCACCGTCAACCTGGATGGCGACAACCTGGAGTTCCTCAATCATGCCGACACCCATCGGCGCGATTTCCGCCTGGAGTTCGTGGATGATGGCGGGACTGTCCAGGTCCGACCACGACTGGCCTGGCAAGGCCTGGAGGCTCCCGACACGGTGTCGCTGACCCTCATCTGTGAAGGCACTCGCTGGGGAGAATTCTCTTCGGGATCCGTACTCAACACGACCATGACCCGGGTCCAGGAATCAGGCTGGGACATGTATGGCATTGCCGCCGAGGAGTGGCAGCCTGCCGCCGATCTCGAACCTGGAGCCCGCACAACCTTCAACTATTCCCTCGATGGGGGAAGCCTCGGTTCAGGAAGTCTGGTCTGGATCTGGGATCGCCAGGAGGTCGACCTCGACATCGACGGCGACTGGCCGGGGAACTGGGAAGTCGATGCCCAGGATTCCGGCACCACCTGGCACCGCTGGCCCATGCCTGGTGAAACGCTCGGAGGCTACTACCAGGAAACGGTGCTGATCTCCACGGGGACATCGCACACAACCGCTGCTGAGTGGCCGGACGTCAACTATTCCAACAATGGCCATGCCGTCCTGCTGAGCCCGCTCCAGGGCGCCGATGTCCGCTGGATCGAATTCCTGCACGCCGAGGACCTGGAGTTGCTGCACCAGGGCCTGGCGGTGGATGGCGTCGGATTGAGCTGGGTCCACGCCAACGGCACCCAGGTTCCGGCCAGCGTCCTGGATGGCTGGACCGGTGAAGTCGAATCGCGTAGTCGGCATGCTCTGGCGGGACAGCCGACCTTCGCCGAGCAATTCTTCGAAGCCTACGATGTCCAGCCCTTCTGGCATCGCGACATCCTGGTTCTGCCGTCGCCTGCAGAGTTCGGTCCTGGTCCCTGGAGACTCCGGCTGGAGCTGGCCAGTAACGAGGTCTGGCGAGCCCGGGGCTGGCTGGTGAGCGACCTCACCGGTCACCTGGACGAACCGCCGGCCAGTTCCTTCCCCATCGCAGTGATGGACGGCAGCCTGACCTGGTCCTATGGCGTGCCGGCCGACTACCTGGAATATGTGATCCTTGGTAGTGAAGACGGCGGTGAACTGTGGCAGGTCCTCGCGTCCATGGAGCATGACACCGAGGCTGGGATCCAGCAGTCCATGGCCCTGTCGGACCTCGATCTCAAGTCGGGAACTCGCACCTGGCTGCGCGTCGTGGCCGAAGAGACCCGCGGTTTGATCACTTCCCGCGCCGTCGAGACCACTCCCTCATCCTCCGTCTATCTGGGCCGGCCCCGCCCCAACCCGGCCGGCCCTCTGACCCGCGTGACCGTGGATTGTGCCGGTGACGAGAACGCGGAACTGGGTCTCTTCGATCTGCAGGGGAAACTGGTACGTTTCTGGCAACCAGGACCGCAGCGCACGGACATCATCTGGGATGGAACCGATGGGTCTGACCGGCGGTTAGCCGCTGGTGTGTATATCTTCCGGCTGCGCGCGAACGGACGGATCCTGACCCGCAAGGTGACATGGTTGCATTGAAACTTTCCCCCGCTGCAAGACGCCTGGCCATGGTGCTGGTCGTCCTGCTGTGCGGCACCGCTCAACTGGCTGCCGCCCTTGGCCTCGATGATCCTTTCCTGGCCCGCTTCCAGGTGGGCAAGTACCGCGATCCCGATGCCATCAAGCTCGACGGCCAATGGCCGGCCGATATCCTGGACCCACTGGCCCTCGATCCTGCCTGGGTCTCCGCCGCCGCCCAGTATTTCAGCTCGGGACAGATCCCGAACAACGACCCCTTCGTGGCCTGGCGTCTGGTGACACCCGCCCTGGGGTCCGTGCCGGCCGTGAATGCCTTCCATGGTCAGGCCCATGCCTCGTGGCGCCAGCTCTCGGAGCTGTCCACGGGTCAGATTCCCACTCAACCCTTGCCACCCTTGAGCGCTCCCTGGGCCCGTGAAATCCGGATGCTCCGGGCCAGCCTGCTCTGGCAACAAGGCCGCCACGCCGAGGCTGCGGCAGCCGCCGAAGAGATTGTCGACAATGCGCACACCCTCGGCTTGCCAAGCCAGGTCGCATTCATCTGGGGACTGCGGGCCCGCCGCCTCGCCCACCTGGCCGGCACCGCCGTCAATATCCCGGGGTTGCCGGCCCACTTGCTCAAACTCGGCCCCTACGACAAGCGGGCGGGCTGGGCCATATGGGTCGCATCCTGCCGACAGGCTGAGCGCCCGGTATTTCCCTACGGTTCGGTCGACCGTGATCTGGCTGTTTTCCTCGCCGGAGCCGGCAAGCTCTACGTGACTCCGCATGAATTCCAGGCTGCCGGTTTCGACGCCGAGATCGAAGCCGGGCTGGGAGCCTTGCTTCTGCCCAAGTCCGAACTGTCGCAGCATTTCAAGATGTACCCCGAGGTCCCCGTGGATGGGCGCTTCCAGGGTTACTGGTTGAGGGGACAGCGACGACTCGATCCCCGGGCCGAGAATCTCGAGAAGCTGGCCCGCTTGCCTGGACTCAAGGATGGTCACCGCCTCGATGCCTGGCGTCGAGCCAGCGAGTCGCGACTGCTGGCCGGGTCCTGGGTGGCCGGTCTCGACGACCTGGAGGAGGGGCTCGAACTCATGGGCAGCGAAGCCTCGTCGTCCATGCAACGCCGCATGCGGCAGTGGCACGGTCAAGCCCTGGCGCTGGCCGTGGCCCAGGACAAGACCGACGCCGTGATCCGTCTGGAATCGCTGTCCCTGGTCTACAAGGGTGACCAGTCCATTGCCTGGCGAAGCGAGACCGAGGCCCTGAATGCGCGGATCCAGAATACCCGTCCCGACATGTCCACGGCGATTCGGCAGGGTGCCGAAGACGCTGTCCGCGCCGGTCAATCGCCCACATTGACCGCGGAAGGTCTGGCTCTTCCTGATCCCGATTCATGGCGCCACCTCCTCTGGAACATCTGGGCCGAGTGGGGACTGTTGCTGGCCGAAGACTTTGATGCCGAGCTGCAAGCCAAGGATTCCCTGCAGGAGTATCGTGCCGGTCTCCTGGCCGTGGCCGAGGTCGATGAACCTCGCCTGCGACACACCACCGCTTGTGCGGTGGCCGCCCGTTACCTGCGCGGCAATGGCGCGGTCAACGACCTGCTCATGTTCGCCATGGAGATCGACCTGAACCGTCAAAGCAATGGCGCCTGCCTGCCGGCCCCGACACCGATCCCCCGATACTCCAGGAAGGTGCCCGACAGAACGCTGACGGCGCGCTACAAACGCCATGCTCTCCTGGGTGTGGCCCTGGCCCTCGACGATGCCCGGGGACAGATCGCGGCCGCCGTGAATCTGCCCTCGCGTGGACTGCCCGAACGTGACCGCCTGCTCATGATCTACCCTGTTCCGGCCGACCCCGCCGTGCGCAGTGTCCTGGACCGTCTCGAACTGCCCCCGGAAATCCTGCTGGCCATCGCCCGCAACGAGTCTCTTTTCGAGCCGGCCGTCCGGTCCCGGGCCGGGGCCCTGGGCTACATGCAGATCATGCCCTTCCATTACAAGGACCCCGCCGGACCCCCCGGTCCCGAGCACTGGAGTCATCCGTCGGCCAGCCTGCGGGCCGGGGCCCGGATCCTGGCCAGCGAGACCAAGCGCTTCGATGGAGATCCCTACCGCTCGGTGGCGGCCTACAATGCCGGACGGGGTGCCGTGAACCGCTGGGACAAGCAACTGGCCGTCCCCGTGGATCCCGACATCTTCCTGGCCTGGATCGGTTATCCGGAAACCCGGGGCTACACCCGCCGGGTACTGCGTGATCGCGTGGTGTATCGCTCTCTGCTGGAGCCGGGATCGTGACCTCGCCGCAGCAGCCCCTGCGCAATGTCATCCATCTGGCGACCGGTGTGGCGGCAGCATGGGTCCTGTTTGTTCCCGCACCCTGGAGCCTGCTGGGCCTGGTCATGGTGATCCTCGTGGCTGCCAGCCTGGACCTGATGAGGCTCCATTCAGGCTTTCGCCATTCCCTCGACGTGCTATTGCCTGGGGTGTACCGGGACAATGAAATTGGCCGGCCATCGGGCGCCACCCTACTGGCCGCCGGCTATCTGCTGGCTGTCGCCCTGCTGCCTGCCGAGGCGGCCGCCGGCGGCATCCTGGCCCTGGCCGTGGGAGACCCGGCTGCTTCGGTGGTGGGCCGCTGGTATGGAAAACGTCGCGGTCTGGGAGCAGGGAAGACCTGGATCGGCTCCCTGGCCTGTTTTCTGGCCACCTTGCCCGTGATCTGGCTATTACCCTATTTCGACCTGCCGGCAGCGGCTGCGGCCGCCGCCATGGCCGCCCTCATCGAACGCCGAGCCGGATTCCTGGACAATCTCCTGATCCCCATCGGAGTGGGGCTGTTGCTCAGGCTCTGGGTGTCTTGAAACCATAGTGACGGGAACAACTCCCGCGCTCCCCGGTTGACACCCCCTGATGCCGCCTATAGTTTCCACCGCGACCGCCGATGGTGGTCATTTACCCCGGTACCCTAGGAGTCAAGACAATGGCCAAAGGTCTGCTTGGATTGCTCGACCGTTTTTTCGGCAAGCAGAAACGTGATGTTGCGCGCGCCCGTCCGATTCTCGAGAAGATCAAGGCCCACCGTGGCCAGTTCGAGTCCCTGAGCGACGAAGAGCTCCGGGCCAAGCGCGACGAATTCAAGCAGCGGCACGAGGGTGGCGAGAGCCTGGACGACATGCTCGTCGAGGCCTACAGCGTGGTCTGGGAGGCCTGCCGGCGTCTCACCGAGAGGGAAGAATCCTGGATCGTGTGGGGCCAGGACATGGTCTGGGCCATGATTCCCTACGATGTGCAGATCATCGGCGCCATCGCCTTGCATCAGGGGAACATCGCCGAGATGGCCACCGGCGAGGGTAAGACCCTTGTGGCCATCATGCCGTTGTACCTCAACAGCATTCCCGGCAAGGGCTCGCATCTGATCACGGTGAACGATTACCTGGCCCGACGCGATGCCGAGTGGATGGGCGGGGTCCTCAAGTTCCTGGGCTGCGATGTCCAGTTCATCCTCAACACCATGGCTCCCGAAGAGCGGCGGGCGGCCTACCAGGCCGAGATCACCTACGGGACCAACAACGAGTTCGGCTTCGACTACCTGCGCGACAACATGGCCATCTCCACCGAGCATCTGGTGCAGCGTGGCTACCACTATGCCATCGTGGATGAGGTCGACTCCGTGCTCATCGATGAGGCGCGGACGCCCCTGATCATCTCCGGGGCCGTGGCCAAGTCCACCCACCGGTTCAACGAACTCAAGCCTCGGGTCGACCAGCTCGTCCGGCGGCAGCTCAAGATCGTCACCCAGTGGATCAATGACTGCGAGCGGACCCTGCGCAACGTGGAGGACGGCGAGGTCACCCTCGACGACGAGACCAAGCTCAAGCTCCTGCGCATCAGTCGCGGCGCCCCCAAGAACAAGCGCTTCCAGAAGCTGAAGCTGATCCCCGGCGTGGCCGAGGCCATCCAGCGCACCGAAGAGGCGTTCATGCGGGACAAGGCCATGTGGGAGGCCGATGCCGACCTGCTCTACGTGGTGGAGGAGAAGCAGAACTCGGTGGACCTGTCAGAGAAGGGGCAGGAGACCCTGGCCCAGGACGAGCCCGAGTTCTTCGTGCTGCCCGACCTGGCCGCCGTGGGCGCCGAGCTCGAGGGTGATGACTCCATCAGCCCCGAGGACAAGGCCAAGAAGATGAATGCCCTGGAGCAGGAGTATGCCGTCAAGAACGAGCAGATCTCCAACGTCGACCAGCTGCTGCGGGCCTACTCGTTGTACGAGAAGGACGACGAGTACGTGATCCAGGACGGCAAGATCATGATCGTCGACGAGTTCACCGGCCGCCTGATGCCGGGTCGACGCTTCTCCGAGGGACTGCACCAGGCCCTGGAGGCCAAGGAAGGCGTGAAGGTCGAGAAAGAGACCCAGACCCTGGCCACCATCACGGTCCAGAACTTCTTCCGCATGTATTCCAAGCTGTCCGGCATGACCGGTACCGCCGAGACTGAAGAGGCCGAGTTCAACTCCATCTACGGCCTGGATGTCATGGTGATTCCCACCAACAAGCCCATTGAACGGGTGGAGTACGACGACGTCATCTACCTGACCAAGAAAGAGAAGTACAAGGCCATCGTGGAGGAGACCAAGCGCCTTCATCGCCTGGGACTGCCCGTGCTCGTGGGTACGACCACGGTGGAAGTCTCCGAGCTGTTGAGTCGCCTGCTGCGCCGTGAGGGCATCAATCACAACGTGCTCAACGCCAAGAACCACAAGAACGAGGCCGAAATCGTGGCCGAGGCCGGGCGCATCGGCGCCGTGACCATCGCCACGAACATGGCCGGCCGCGGGACCGATATCAAGCTGGACCCCGAACTGAAAACGTTGCCTGAACGCTGGGCCAATGATCCAGACTTGTCGGATGAAGACGCCGAGGATCAGTCCTTGGGTCTGCACATCGTGGGTACCGAACGCCACGAGTCGCGTCGCATCGACCGGCAGCTGCGTGGTCGTTCGGGCCGTCAGGGCGATCCCGGCGCCGCGGTCTTCTTCCTGTCCCTTGAGGACGACCTCATGCGCCTGTTCAGCAGCGATCGCATGAACCGGGTCATGGGCAGCCTGGGTGTGAAGGAAGACGAGGCCATCACCGCCGGCATGGTGACCAAGGCCATCGAGAAGGCCCAGGTCCGGGTGGAGAGCCACAACTTTGACATTCGTAAGCATGTGCTGGAATACGATGATGTGGTGAACAAGCAGCGCGAGGTGATCTACACCCAGCGGCGTGAGATCCTGGAAGAGGAAGATGTTCAGGAAGTGCTGGACGATTTCCTAGCCGGAGCCGTCGAGTCGCTGGTGGCCGAGCACTGTGATCCGGAGCAACCGGCCGACTTCTGGAAGGTCGACGACCTGGCCCGGGAGTATCAGGGCCTGGTGCTGGCGCCCTTGCCGCTGGCCGAAGATGAGCAGTATGAGCTGGGCTATGAGGCCATGGAGGAGAAGTTTCAGGAGCACGCCAAGGAGAGCCGCCAGCGCAAGGAAGCCCGGGTGGGCGCCGATCTTTGCCGGCAACTCGAGCGGTACGTCCTCTTGAATGTCATCGATCAACGCTGGCGCGACCATTTGAACGAGCTGATCATGCTCCGTAGCGGCATCGGCCTGCGTTCCTTCGGTCAGCGGAACCCCCTCATCGAGTACAAGCGGGAGAGTTTCGAGCTCTTCGAGCAGCTGATGACCGGAATCCAGCGCGACGCTGTATCATTATTCTTCCGGGCCGAACTGGTTAAGCGCGAACCGGAGCCCCAGCAGCCAGATCCCGAGCAGATGAAGGCCCAGCACAGCGAGGTCAACGTCTACGAGCAGGCCCCGGCAGCGGCCGGTGGCGAGGGCGGCAAGGCGCCGGCGCCGTCCCAGGATTATGACACTCCCGGCAAGCGTCAACCGGTCAAGCGGGACATGCCCAAAGTGGGCCGGAACGACCCCTGTCCCTGCGGCAGCGGCAAGAAATACAAACAGTGCCACGGTAGTGGCAACGCCAATTGAGATGGTGGTCCGCCTTGCGTGCCATCCTGGGCCATGATAGGTTGAGGGCCTCACCAGGTGGTTCCCATCCCGGTATGTAGGGGTGGAAACAGGCTTCCACATCATTGTCGAAAGACACCATGGAACATTTGCGCGAACGTTTGCGAAATCTGCTACTCCTGCTGCTCGAGGCGATTGACGCCCGACAGGAGGGGCAAGCCATGCTGCCTGATGATTTACGTGAGATGATCTCTGCAGCCGGCTACGGAGAGCAGGAGATGTCCGAATTGATGTCCCTGTTGAATGGACGCTGGGCGGCCTCTTCCGAGGAGGAAGCCTGGCTTTCTTCACGCCAGCTCGGCCGGGCCAGTCGCCAGTCCTTGCGCCAGATGGGGCCCGGTGAAGATGAATTGATCACCGTGCCGGCCTTCGGTTACCTGCTGGACCTCGTGCGCACCGAGCAGCTCACGGCCGAGCAGATGGAATCTCTCATTCAGTTTGCCCAGCTGGCCCCCTCGGGTCCGCTGACAACGCGCGATCTCTCCCAGCTCGTCGACCGGGTCGTCTTTGAACCCGACGACAATATGTTGTTCGACAGCTCGAACCCGCGCGGTTCTCTTCACTAGCAAGTCTGCGGAACGGCCCCGGATTCAGGGCCAAAAGGAAAGACTAGGTCCTTGAAGCTGATTGTCGTCGAGTCCCCCGCCAAAGCCCGGACCATCGAGAAATTCCTGGGCAAGGGATACAAGGTCGTGGCCAGCTACGGCCATATTCGCGATCTACCCGAGAAGGCCGCCCAGATCCCGGCCAAGTTCAAGGACAAGCCCTGGAAACGCCTGGCTGTGGACGTGGACGGCGACTTCGAGCCCATCTATGTGGTCTCGGCCGACAGCAAGGCTCGGGTCACGGAGCTCAAGAAACTCATCGCCAAGGCCGACGAACTGCTGCTCGCGACGGATGAAGACCGCGAAGGGGAGGCCATCAGCTGGCATCTGCTCGAGGTTTTGAACCCCAAGGTACCGGTGCGGCGGATCACCTTCCACGAGATCACCCAGAGCGCCATCACCCACGCCCTGGAGAATCCCCGGGACATCGACCAGCAGCTGGTCCGTGCCCAGGAGAGCCGCCGTATCCTGGACCGTCTGTATGGTTACGAGCTCTCGCCCGTGCTCTGGAAGAAGGTACGGTCCGGCCTGAGTGCCGGCCGGGTCCAGAGTGTGGCCGTTCGCCTCATCGTCGAGCGCGAAGAAGAGCGAATGAAGTTCGTGGATGCGGCCTATTACGATGTCGAGGCCTTGCTCTACGGGCCCGACGGCAGCAATTTCACGGCCCGCCTGGTGGAGGTCGACAACAAGAAGCTGGCCGGCGGCAAGGATTTCGACCCCGATACCGGCAAGCTCAAGAATCCCGACAAGCGTCTGCTCCTCGATGAAGAGAACGCGGAGAAGATCCAGGACTGTGCCCGCAGCGCCGAGTCGTTGCCCTGGCTGGTCTCGTCGGTTGAACGCAAGGAGAGCAAGCAGCGGCCCTCACCACCGTTCATCACCTCGACCTTGCAGCAGGCGGCAAGCGGTCGCCTCAAGCTTTCGCCGTCACGCACCATGCAGGTCGCCCAGCGACTCTACGAAGGTGTCGAACTTGGCGGCGGCGAGCGCGTCGGTCTGATCACCTACATGCGTACCGATTCGGTGACGCTGTCGAGTCAGGCGCTGGGGGAGGCCGAGAAGTACATCAAGAGCAACTTCGGCCCCGAATACACCGACGGCCCGCGGTTCTACAAGACCAAGAGCAAGGGCGCCCAGGAAGCGCATGAGGCCATCCGTCCCACGAGCATCGACCGCACGCCCGAGAGCCTGGCCGGTTATCTCGACAGTCGGGACCTCGATCTCTACCGGTTGATCTGGAATCGCACCCTGGCCAGTCAGATGACCGAAGCGCGGCTGGACAAGACCACGGTCGAGCTTACCTGCCGTTGCGCCGACCATGACCTGCTCTGGCGGGCCAATGGCTCCATCGTGACCTTCCCTGGTTTCTTGAAGGCCTACGGCGATCGCGAGCGGGACAGCTTCCTGCCCGAACTGACCGAGGGCCAGAAACTACCGGATCCTTCGGTCAATCCCGAGGATGAGATCAATCAGGGCGTGGCCGAGGTCCGGGCGCTGCGCCACGAGACCCAGCCGCCGGCGCGTTTCACCGAGGCCTCGCTGGTCAAGGAACTGGAACAAGAGGGCATCGGCCGACCGTCCACCTACGCCTCGATCATCACCACGATCCAGAATCGTGGGTATGTGGTCAAGAAGAGCTCGGCCCTGTTGCCGACCTTCGTGGGCATGGCGGTCACGATGCTGTTGCGGGAGCACTTCACCAACTATGTCGACGTGAAATTCACGGCCGAGATGGAGGAGAAGCTGGACGCCGTGGCCGATGGCAAGGGCGATCGCGTGGCGTTCCTGCGCAAGTTCTATCATGGAGGCGATGATCAGCTCGGCCTGGCGGGTCGCATTGCTGCCGAGGAAGAGAAGATCGAATTCCCGGCCATCCCGGTGGGTACCCATCCCGAGACCGGCGATGAGTTGACCGTGAAGATTGGTCGCAAGACGGTCTACGTGCAGATGGGTGGCAACGGGGGCGCGAGCGTGTCGCTGCCTCAGGATCTGCTCATCGATGAGCTGACGCCGGAGAAGGCCCACGAGCTCCTGGAAGAGAAGCGCAAGAGCCTCGA
>Ga0209692_10005297_pt1 | contig 11151 bp, 12 predicted proteins | sample tdDd472_FD_187129 | JGI IMG/M metagenome (GOLD analysis project Ga0209692, IMG submission 187129) | Marine sediment microbial communities from the Atlantic coast under amendment with organic carbon and nitrate - tdDd47.2 (SPAdes)... | ecosystem: Environmental > Aquatic > Marine > Coastal >...
GGCGAAATCCACCAGGACCCGATCGCGCAGGAGTCTGGATTGCAGCTCGGCCACTCCGTTGACCGAGAAGCTGCCCACGCAGGCCAGGTGGGCCATGCGCAGGCGCTTGGGCTCGCCCTCGGCGAAGAGGGAGACACGGTTCAGGAGGTCGTGGTCATCCGGGAAGCGCTCGCGGACCTCGCCGAGGAAACGCTCGTTGATCTCCTCGCAGATCTCGAGGTGGCGCGGCAGCAGGCGGCCGAAGAGGTCCACCGGCCATTCTTCTAGAGCCTCGGGCAACAGGGTGTGCTGGGTGGAGGCGATGGTGCGGGTGGTGATGTCCCAGGCATTGTCCCAGGTCAAGCCCTCGTCATCGAGGAGCACGCGCATGAGCTCGGGGATGCCCACCACCGGGTGAGTGTCGTTGAGCTGGATGGCGGCCTTGTTGGGCAGGTCGTTCCAGTCGTCGTTGGTCAGCCGGAAACGGGCCAGGATGTCCTGGATGGAGCACGCCACGAAGAAGTACTGCTGGCGCAGGCGCAGCTCCTTGCCCTGGGGCGTGTTGTCGTTGGGGTAGAGGACCTTGCTGATGTTCTCGGACTGGATCTTGGCCGTGACCGCGCGGATGTAATCGCCCTCGTCGAAGGGCTCGAAGTCGAACTCCTGGCTGGCCCGGGCCCGCCAGAGCCGCAGCAGGTTCACGTTCTCGTTGCCGTAGCCGGGCACCAGCATATGGCTGGGCTCGCCGTAGACCGTCTCGGCCGGCCGCCAGCGCACGCGCAGGACATCGCCCTCGTTGATGTAGTGGTCGGTGTGGCCGCCGAAGCCCACCCGCACCATGTCGTCGGGCTGGGGGAATTCCCAGGGATTGCCGTACATGAGCCACTCGTCGGGATGCTCCACCTGCCAGCCGTCGCGGAAGGTCTGGTTGAAGATGCCGAACTCGTAACGGATGCCGTAACCCACGCAGGGAACCCCGAGGGTGGCCAGGGAGTCGAGGAAGCAGGCCGCCAGCCGGCCGAGGCCGCCGTTGCCGAGGCCCGGTTCGATGTCCATGTCCTTGTAGAGGTCGAGGTCGAGACCGAACTGGGCCAGGGCCTTGCGCGCGAGGTCCTCAGTGCCAGAGTAGAGCAGGTTCTGCTCCAGCTGCTTGCCCAGCAGATACTCGGCGGAGAGGTAGTAGGCCGTCTTGGGATTGGATTTCCAGTAAGTATTGGCCGTGCGGCGGGTGCGGTCCATGAGGTAGTCGCGGACCGTGGTGGCCAGGGTGGCATAGACATCGCGCTGGGTCGCGGTCTGGATGGCCTGCCCCCGCGAGTAGTAGAGATTATCGACGAGCGCCCGCTTGAAGCCGGCGACCGTCATCCCGTTGCGCCTGCTGGCTTTCCCCTGGGTGGACGTATTCTTGGCGACTTTCTTGACTGTTTTCTTGGTCGTCTTGGCGACAGGCTTGGCCATGACAAACTCCTCCATGATCAGGCGAGGGAAGTGGAGAGTACCCCACCATTGGTAGCACCATGTCCTGGGAGCAGCAATGGACCTCTTCATGGATCAGCTTTGAATCCTTGAGTTATACCACGAAGATTGTTGACGGCTCCGTCCTTGCATTTTCATCTGCATGGAAAATCAGGGCCTCTACAAAACAGCGTGGATCCCACCCCATTGCCCATCGCGTAACTGCCCATTTCACAATCCCTTGATGAAAGACTGGCAGTGGAGAAGAGTCGGTTCCTACCGACGCAAAGCCCACCCCCAGTGTATCCGCAGGTTTCAATGCAAGCACTGCGGTGTCACCTTCAGTTCACAAACCTTCTCCACCACTTATTGGCTTCGCCGTCCCGACATCATCGGCAAGCTCATGAACAAAGTCACTTCAGGAGCTTGTAACAGTCAGGTAGCCTTCGATCTCGGCGTTTCTCCAGCCACAATCGATCGGCAGATCTATCGCCTGGGCCGGCACTGTCTGCTCTTTCACGCCAAGCTCATGTATAACAAGCCTGTATTCAGAGATATCGGCATCGATGGGTTTGTCTCCTTCGAGCAGAGTCAGTATCACCCGTTCCATTTTCATGTCGCTGTGGACCGTGAGACGGCATTCTTTCCGTACTTCACCGATAGCGAGGTCCGGCGGTCAGGGAGGATGACCGATGCTCAGAAAGCCAAGCGCAAGGTATTAGAACAGCTCCGAGGCAAACCTGATCCCCAGGCCGTGCGCAAGGATGTGAGGGAGTTGCTGACTTACCTGACGGCCGATATAGCTGATATGATTGTCCACAGTGACGACCACAAGGCTTACCCGCAGGCGATGCAGGGCCTGCCCTGCCGGATCCTGCACATCGTGACGAGCTCGAAGGTGATTCGGGATCGAAGCAACAAGCTGTTTGAAATCAACCTGCTGGATCTGCTGATCCGGCAGGCCGAGGCTGAGCACAAGCGGGAGACGATTTCGTATTCGAAGCGTCGCAATTGTGCTGCTTACAAGCTGGCTATCTTTCTGGTGCAGAGGAACTACGTGAAGTCAAAGCGGGTGCGGGGGATCAAGGAGACGCCTGCTCAGCTGATTGGCTTGTGTCGCGATCGGTTGACGGTGGGGCAGATCATGGGGAGGCGGCTATTTGTGGCTCAGGTGGGATTGGAGGGACGTTGGAGTCAGTACTACTGGCAGGAGGTGGAGACTCGAGCTCTAAAGATCAACCGGCGCCATGACTTGAAGTACGCGATATAGATGAGGGCCCGAGCAGGAGCCCGGGCCCATCAACAATCTTCGTGGAATAACTCAATCCTTGACCTGACTACAGGTTCATAGTTCAGATTGACGAGCACGACCCCATGAATCACCTTCTCAAGGAGACTGTTGGATGCGTGCATTTGATGGACAACGAGCCGTTTTCAGCCACGAGATGCTTCTGGATGGATCGCCGGAGGAGATATTCCCCCTGCTCTGTCCCGTTCGGGAGTACGACTGGATCGAGGAATGGGAATGTGAGGTCATCCACTCACATTCCGGGTTTGCCGAGCTGGATTGCGTGTTTCGAACGGATCTGCCCACATCGGGTGGGCCGGAGACCTGGGTGGTCTGCCAATACGAGCCGCCTCGACGGATTGCCTTCGTCCGAACCGGTCGACAACGGACCATGCGCTACTCCATCGACCTCGAGGTCGCCGATGGAAGCACCCGCGCCACCTGGACCCAGGTCGTCACCGGCCTCGACCAGGAAGGCAACCGGGCGTTGAAGGGCCCGGCATCCTCGACCTTCGCCACGATCATGGCCAGTCTCGAGGCCAAATTGAACCACTGGCTGCGTACCGGAACCATGCTCCGGCGCCCGGCCAATCAACCGGAGGAATGACATCGTGCTGACCGTTGGCCAGCTTGCCAAGCATTTCGGACTCTCCCGGAGCACCCTGCTCTATTACGATCGTATCGGACTCCTGCGGCCCACCACCGGTGGTTGCGGCAACTATCGCCGCTACTCCGAGGAGGACCAGGAGCGCCTGTCCCGCATCTGTTCGTACCGTGACGCCGGCGTGCCCCTGAAAGACATCGTCAAGATCCTCGACTCCCCCGGGAGCAGCGCGTTGACGACTGCCCTCGAGTCGAGGATGGAGAATCTCCATTGCGAGATGGAAGTCTTGCGCGGGCAGCAACGCATCGTCGCCGGCCTGCTTGGACGCCCCGACTTGCTGGACACCAAGCCCATCATCGACAAGAAGACCTGGACGTCCTTGCTCGAAGAGGCCGGATTCACCGAGGAAGACATGTGCCGCTGGCATCGTGATTTCGAAGCACGCGCCCCGAAAGAGCACGAGGCCTTTCTGGAGCTGCTGGGCATCGACGAAGGCGAACGGCAGGCCATCCGCGACTGCGCGACCGTGGCTGATCAGGACTGATTCAGGAGCGCCACCGCTCGCACCGGGGACCCATCGACTCCGGTCAGAGCCAGCGGTGGCGCACTGAACACGAATCGCTGCCCCACCAGAGTGATCAAGTTGGTGAGATTCTCGATCACCAGGACATCGTTACCCAGCAGGATCTGATGCACTGGAAAGTCCTGACTGTCGGCTCGGTCGATGGAAATGGCATCGATACCCACGCCCACGATACCTCGATCGACCAACCAGGTTGCCGCCTCGGGACTGAGGGCGGGATAACCATCGAAGTACTCGGGACTCCCCCAACGATCCGACCAGGACGTCCCCAGTAGTACCCACCGGCATCCCATCACGGCGCTCTCGTGAGCTTCGATGAAGCTTCGCTCGACCATCGGCCCCGCCGTCCTGACATCCAGAACCACCGCCGGCCCCACGAACAATTCGGCGCTGAATGAGTCGAGGGTACGGCCAGCCGGAATCATATGAGCCGGGACATCGAGATGCGTTCCGGTATGCGTGACCATGGTGATGGAATGTTCGAGGAAACCTTCATTTTCGAGGGTGGCGACCGGGGTCATCTGTGGAGGTTGGGTTCCTGGGTAGACAGGCATCTGCTGAGTGATGGGATGGGAAAGATCAATGACCTGGGAGATGTTGTCCGGGAACTTATTCATCGATACCCTCACTGTAACACCCTGTTCGAACCTGCCTCCCATTGTCGTGGCCCCACCGAAGAAGTCAATATCGTGCATTTCGGATTGTCTAGAATTGTTGTAATGTTTCGGCATGCAGGAGAGTCGTTTTCAAATCCCCAGACCAGGAGATAGACCCCATGAAGCGTTTGCTGATCATCGCCTTCCTCGCCACCATGCTTTTCGGCCAGGCCCTGCCGGCCATTGCCGAGGACAAGGTCGAGTTCGCCTCCTATTTCGTCGTCTATGCAGAGAAGGGCCCCAACTGGAAGCCCCAGACCGATGTCGACGGTATGGATGTCCGCCTGGAGATCCTCGAGAATTTGAAGTCGCTGCTCAAGCAGCACAGCGATCTCATCATCGCCGGCCTGGTCAATGACGGCAGCGACGCCGAGTTCATCATGATCTTCCAGACCGAGGATGAAATGGGATTGAGGGATCTGCTGAAGAATGCCAAGAACGTGAAGAACGGGTTCTACAAGCCCAGGGGTCACTCATTCCACGGTCCGGCCGGTTTGAAGCTGGAGACGATTCCGCGGAAGTAACTCCCTGTTTTCTGGCAAGTTGGTGTAGGTCGGCGAGTTCTGATACTCGCCGGCCTTTTGATTTCATCCCCCCTGAAAATCCGGATACCGCTCCTGTATGCACTCCGGACAGAACGTATGCGAGAAGACCGCTCCGGTGTGATGGCTGACGTAGGAGTCGACCGGAATGTAGTCCCCCTCATCATTCCTGACCTTCTTGCAACAGGAGCAGATGGGCAAGATCCCCTTGAGGACCTTGACCTCAGCCAGGGCCCGGGCCAGCCGTTCACGAGCCGATCGTTCTCTCCTCATCCAGGCATAGTTCAGTCGCTGGACCCGATTCTGGCGCCTGGACATCAGCGATCCCAGGACATTGGCCATGACATAGGCCAGGATGATATCCGGCCGCCAGCCATGAGCCCCCACGCCCAGGGCGATGAATCCCGCCGAAAAGGCCAGGGCCGCCGCGATCTGGAGGCGTAAAGGTACCGGGACCAGCACATAGGCCATGAAGATGGCCAGGATGTTGACCACCGGAACCGTGATGGTGTCGGCCGGTCTCAGAACACTGAGCAGGATCAACTCGATGCCGACGATCACCATCCAGAGCAGTCCAAGGGAGTCGAGAGCACGAGGTGATTGGCACCCGATCACCCGCCAGCCCACCACGGCTGTCAGGGTCAACATGGCCAGGCGAATGAGCAGGACGAGAGTGTTGCCCCCGGGGCTGACCAGGTCCACCAGACCGAACGCCACCACAGCTCCCGCCACCAGGCTGAGGGAAAGCATCAGCTGCTTCCGATTCTGGGGAAGGGATTCCAGGCGGAACTGCCGCTCCCGGTCCGGTTGGTTGAAACTGGCCAGAGTGAAGCGCACGATCAGGTCCCTGCTGGCGAAGGGGAGTCCAGTGGCTTGGAGCGAGACCATTAATATAAGGAATATCTGTAGTAAAATCCAGAAATATCTCACAAGGTGACAAATTACCCCAGCATAAACACTTTTTATCCCGTGCTAATCTACGGTCAGGCCAGTTCAGAAGGTCCGGGTTCGAATCCGCTCTGACGTGTTGTAACAGCGTTCCTGGAATGGCTGGAGCTCACCGATCCAGCGCTGTTCCAGCTTCTTGAGCGCTGACTCTCGCAACTTGGTCGGGGCCCCGGCGGGAACCGTGGCCACCACCTCGAAAACGAACTTTTCCTGGCCCAGCGTGTCCCAATCCGCCTGGAGGGCCTGGCACCGGTGACTACCGAAGCGCAGCTCGGCCTGATGCCGGTTCAATGGGCCATGAAGATTGAGACTACTGCCCAGCAATACCCGTCCCGTCTCCAGGTTCTTGACCCAGTAGATGCCGGCCTGCTTGGCCGCTTGTTTGTGCTGCCGGATCAAGGCCTTGCGTTGCTCCCGTGGGTCGGTCGGGGTTTCATCCGGCTCAGGGAGGACCTGGTGGCCTTCATCACCCAGAGGCATGGTGCGACGGTAGATGCCACCGTCTCGTTCCATGATCTTCGTCATGACCATTTCCCGCCTGATCAGACAGTAGTCCTCGAATCGCCGGGTGATCACCCCATTGACCTCGGCCTCGGGATAGGGCTGATGGAGGGTGAAATCCAGGGCCATGGCCTCGAGCACCATGAGACGCTTCTTGAACTGGGCCGGCATCTGGATCAGGCGACTTCCTTCGAAGAATGTCGACAGGACCTTTCGCCGGTAGCGGTCATGGCGCTGTTTCTCCGCATCGGGCGGATCACCGGCCTGGCGGACCAGTGCCACCAGCGTGCTGTCCAGCATCTCCGTCCGGGCCCGGTATTCGGTGTAGTACTGAAGCTTGTGCGGATCCACGAGGCCAGCACCTTCCAGCTTCTTGAGGTGGTGGGAAATCGTGGAGGCTGAGAGGTTCAGGCGTTCCGCGAGTTCCTCCACATACCGTGGACCGGAAAGGAGGCTGGCCATGATCCGGAGACGGGATTCATCGGCCAGGGCCTTGAGGATGGGGAGGGGTTCAATGAGGGACACCGTGTACTCCATTTCGATAAGTAACGAAATGGATTGTCGCAACCAGAGTGAAAAAAGTCAACTCTTTTCGATGGGTGTCGAATTAAACAGACGGGTCAACCAGCCACTCCTCGGCCTCCTGCCTGGTACGGAAAACGCTCGTTAACACGGAGTTAGCCGAATGATCAACCACTGCTGAATAGAGGCGGCCCAACCCATACTCGAGATCACGCCGACCAACAATGGCTGTCTTTCCCCCCTGACGCGCCTTCATGTGTTCCTGGGCATGGGACATCACCTTCATGATGCTCTCCGTGGTCAGGTTGTCCAGCGTGCACTCGCTGAAATCCCATATCGCATGCTTGAGGAGCCGCGTCGGATAATGGTCGCTAATGGCCGTGACCAGGTCCTCGGCCGAGACATCTCCGGTCCCGACAAAGACCAAAACATCCCCATCGACCGTGACTTCGAACGTGGCCATGAACACCTCTTGCCGACGAACTTTGATATTCCAAGGTTAACAGCACGAACATGCCACGTTCTGAATAGAAATACCACCTTCAGCTGATTACTTCTCGAGGACGAAGCGGTTTTGCGCCGCCAGGTATCGTCGCTTCTTGATCTGGTCGGCCGCCTGGCCGGCCAGCACCGCCTTGACGTCTCGCTTGACCACCGAGTCCTGGACGAAATAGCTGTGCTCCACCAGGCCTCCAACGACCTCGGACGCATCGATCAGGTTGACGTTGCCCGGTACGTTCAAGGGACAACGGGGTCCCCGAGATCCCAGGCGAGCTGGATTGGCCTTGGTCTTGTCCGAGATCACCAACGCCGTGTCACCGCTGTTGAAATACAGATGGACCACGCCGCCCATCTCCGGCAAGGGCGCCAGCTTGTGGGTCAACTCGAAGGCATCGTGATCCTCGTCGGCGGCCATGAGGAAGATGTGGTCGAAGAGCCGCGGCAGGGCCTCCCGCTTCCGCACATCCTGAATGCCATTGCGCAGCACATAATTGCCCATGCTGTGACACATCAGATTGATCTGGGCCTTGCACTCACCCCCACGGCGGACCTTGTCCAGGAACTCCTCAAGCTTCATGAGCGCCCGGGCGAAGCCGGGAGCCGAGGCCCGGGCATCGGAACGGTCGCTCTTGTAGGCGAGGATCGGCAGCATGGAGCCATCGGACGGCCAGCTGAACACGACCACATTGAGCCCCTTAGTTCCCTTATACTTGGTCTGGATCTGGGCGCCGGTGACCAGGGCCGCCTCGAAGCTCACGTTGTAGCCATGGATGAAGACCATGGTGTCGACGCCCTTCTTCATGTCCTCGAAGAGCTCGCCGAAGACCGCCCGACTACCGAGCTGGCTCCTGTCCTGGTCCTTGCTCAGCTTCTCGGGCGCCACATTGAGTTTTTTGATCTTTTTTCCCACGATCTGGGCCGATCCAAATCGAAGGCTGTCGAAAGAGTCTGGGTTGAACTTACCGCCGAATTCGCGGGGATTGGTCTTGCGATCGGGATTGCGATTGGTGGCAAAAAAGACCTTGGGCATGGGTGAACTCCTCAAATGGGCAACAGGGCGGCCAGGGAGGGCACCTTTCGCGCCATCTCCACGGCCAGGGTCCCCAGGGCGACGATGCGGTCCCGGAGGTCCGCCTGCTTCAGGTTGGTGCGTGAAGCCTCCTTCACCACCTCGATGAGCTTGCTGTAGACCACCATGTCGGTGGCGTCGGGGGAAATGGCCTCCAGATCATCCCGTGACAAACCGGAGAGGGCCTGGATCTCTTCCTTGTATCGACCCCGGAAGGCCTTGTCGTTCTGAGCGAGGGCTCTCTTGACGCGGCTGCGGAACTTGGCGCGGGCCTTGCGGCGTCGTTGGTCAGCTCTGGACATGGGATCCTCCTAGGTCACATTGCCCATGATCTCTTCGATCCGGGCGGGCAATTCGTCGAGCTTCTCATCGGCCTTCTGAGCTTCTTCGAGGACTTCCTGCACCTGATCCGACCAGCTGGCGAGCTTCTGGCCGATGGCGGACCGATAGTCGGCCAGACCGACATCCTCGAGGGCCTCGGCCTGGGCCGCATGAACTGCCCTGACCGATTCGAGATGATCGGTAAGGGCGCCGTTGGCCGCCTTCATCTGGGTGAAAGCCCGATCGATGGCCCCGAGGGTTTCCCGGCGCTGGGACTGAATGGGCTTCTGCATATCACGGCGAAAACTCTCGATCTGAGCGACCGCTTCCTCGGTGAAGATGGACAGGATCTCGATGACCGAGATGTCGCTGGAATCGGACGCCGCCTCATCCAGCATGGCCTCCATGTCCAGGTCGTCGTAGGTACTCTCGATGATGTAGGGACGGTAGGCCGTGTTCACGAACTGGTCCACCTGGGAGAGCAGGTTGTCGAAGTACAGCTCGGCCAGGAGTCTGTTGGCCTGGTGGGCCGATTCGAGGTCCTGTCCCAGGGTACGAGAGAGGTCGACGGCTTCAGGAGGGACACTGGCGCAACCGGCGAGGATGGCCAGCAGGGCCATGAGGGGTAACAGAAGTGATCGCCGCATAGGGGCTCCTTCGATGGGCGGGTCGAGGGCCAGGCGTGCTGGAGTATTCCAGAGGTGCAGACTAGATAGGTCGAAAATCGCCGGTCAACCACCACTAGGGTGAGCGCAGCTCCTTGAGGGCCTCTTCCACGCTGGCATACTCGGCCGAGCGCGACAGGTTCTCGTACATGGCATCCCAGCGCTGCTCGTGTTCCTCGGTGGCTAGGTAGGGAGCCTGCTTGGCCAGGGCGATCACCAGACCCGAATCGGAGAGGCGCCGCACCGCGAGGTCGAGTACGCGGTCCAGCCTCTCGCACTCCGCCGGAGCCTCGGCGGCGATGATGACGATCTCCCGGTAGACCGAGGTATTGAAGCCGATGGTGGCGATGTAATCCATGGCCCGCTCGATGACGGCATGGTTGTGCTCGGCCTGCAGGAGCCGTCCCCCCGCCTCCACCACCATGGAGTGATGATTGCCGGCAGTGACGGCGGTCCGCGCAATGCTGATGACCTGGTTGGTGCGGGTGCGCCACATGGCATTGAGCCCCAGGCCGGCGAGACCGATGAGGACCAGGACCAGCAGGATGAGCCAGGTGATCTTCCCGGACTGCATCGACGACCTCCTCCTCGGGTTACCCGGCCATCGGCGACCGACTCATTCGCTCGCGCCCAGGATCCCATCATCGGTCAACATGCTGATGACCGCACGCGCACATTCAGGGGCGCTCATGCTCTCGGTGGGCAACTTGAGCTCCGGCGACTCCGGGGCCTCATAGGGATCGGTGATCCCCGTGAACTGGGGAATCTCCCCTGCCCGCACCTTCTTGTACAGCCCCTTGGGGTCCCGTGCCTCGCAGACCTCGAGGGGCGTATCGATGAGGACTTCCATGAAGTTCTCCGCGCCGATGATCTCCCGGGCGTCCTGGCGATCCTTGATGTAGGGACTGATGAACGAGGTGATGACGATGACCCCGGCAATGTTCATGAGCCGGGCCACCTCGGCGATGCGACGGATATTCTCGGTGCGGTCGTCGGCGCTGAAACCGAGGTCGCGGTTGAGGCCGTGGCGCACATTATCGCCGTCGAGCACGAGGCACAGGCGGCCGGCCTCGGTGAGCTGGCGTTCGAGTTCGTAGGCGATGGTGGACTTGCCGCTCCCGCTGAGTCCAGTGAGCCACACCGAATAGCCGCGTTGGCCAAGCATGGCCTCGCGGTCCTGGCGACCCACGGCCCCACGCGCCTCGACGATGTTCTGGCTCTTGGGTCCCACCTTCTCCCCGCGTACCACACGATCGATGATCATGCCGGCGCCCACGGTGATGTTGGACAGGCGGTCGATGATGATGAACGACCCGGTGGCGCGGTTGCGGTCGTAGGGGTCGAAGGCGATGGGCCGGTGCAGGGTGATCTGCGTGCGGCCGAATTCATTGAGCTGCAGCGAGGTCGCCTCGCCCGATTCCTTGCGCAGGTTGTCGACATCCATCTTGTAGCGGATCTCGCTGAGGACACCGGGCACCACGCTGGTGGCCTGCTTGATGAGATAGGACCGACCTTGT
>Ga0209692_10005298_pt1 | contig 11151 bp, 12 predicted proteins | sample tdDd472_FD_187129 | JGI IMG/M metagenome (GOLD analysis project Ga0209692, IMG submission 187129) | Marine sediment microbial communities from the Atlantic coast under amendment with organic carbon and nitrate - tdDd47.2 (SPAdes)... | ecosystem: Environmental > Aquatic > Marine > Coastal >...
GACCGTTCCTGCCACACCGAAGCCGGTATGGCTTTTAAAATTGTCGACGCCATCAAGCTGAAGGCCTGCAGCAGCAGCTTTTGCCAGTACGGCTTTAGCTAGCGGATGCTCGCTACCCTGCTGCAACGACGCCACGGTGCTTAACAATTCATCTTCATTACCGTTACCGGCCAACACCCCGACTACCGACGGATGACCTGTGGTCAGCGTGCCGGTCTTGTCGAACACCACCGTGTCGAGACGGTGGGCGCGCTCCAGTGCCTCAATATCCTTAATGAGAATGCCGGCCCGTGCCGCGGCTCCGGTGCCGGTCATGATTGCGGTCGGCGTGGCCAAGCCCAAGGCACACGGGCAGGCAATCACCATCACCGACACAGCGGCGATCAGGGCATCTTCAAAACTGCCAACGGCAATCATCCAGCCGAAGAATGTGAGGGTGGCGATCATCAGCACAGACGGCACAAAGAGCTCACTAACCCTGTCGACCAGCCTCTGGATCGGCGCTTTGCCGGCCTGGGCGTTTTCTACCAGCCGGATGATTTTAGTTAGCGTTGAGTCTTCGCCGACAGCAGTCGCCTTTAGCTGCATTAAACCGGTGCCATTCACCGAACCACCGGTCACTTTATCGCCTACAGATTTCTCAACCGGAATAGATTCGCCGGTGATCAGCGACTCATCCACATCACTGCCACCTTCTGTGAGCACACCGTCTACCGGAATACTTTCACCGGGGCGCACAATAATCAGATCGCCGGCGACAATTTGTGCAATCGGCAGCTCTGTTTCTGCTCCGTCACGGATAACGCGGGCAGTTTCCGGGCGCAACTCCATCAACTGCCGGATCGCCGCTGTCGTGCCCCGCTTGGCGCGTGACTCCAGATACTTACCCAGCAGTACCAAAGTAATAATGACCGCCGAAGCTTCGAAGTAGAGCTGCCCGGTCGCCTGATCACCGAGCGAAATCAACAGATAAACACTGTAGAAATAGGCCGCAGACGTACCCATGGCAACCAATACGTCCATGTTGCCCGACTTGGCCCGCAGGGCATTCCACGCGGCCCTGTAAAAACGCGCACCGAGGATAAACTGCACAGGCGTCGCCAGCGCCAACTCGGCCCAGGGCGGCAAATGAAAGCTCAGGCCGAAGAGCATCGCGGCCATCTGTGCGACCAGCGGCACCGTCAACACGGCGGCGGCTAGTAACGCAAAAAGTTCGCGGCGCACGGCCTGCGCCGCTTGCTCACGTCGCTCGTCATCGGAAGAATCAGCGGAGAACACCGCTGTGAACCCGGCGTTCGCTACAGCCTGCTCCAACCCCGCCTGATCGACAAGACCGGCAACGGTACGCACGTCAGCTTTCTCGGTGGCGAAGTTTACATTCACCTGCAAGATGCCCGGACGTTTCGATAAAGCCTTTTCTATGCGGGCAGCACACGCACTGCAAGTCATGCCCTCAATAGCGAAAGACCAATTCGATTCCCCAACCCCGAAACCGGTTTTGGTAATGGTGTCGGCAACAGCGGTTGCATTGGTTACGCTGCGATCAAACTCAACATTGGCCTGTTCGGTCGCAAAGTTAACGCTCGCTGCGGTAATGCCCGGTGCCCGCGACAGCGCTTTTTCAATACGCGCTGCACAAGCGCTGCAGGTCATTCCACTGACAGGCAACTGTATACGCTGGTTGATTTGATCGGCTGACATATCACTGCGCGGAAACATTCCCGCGACTCGCTGTTAGGAGTGCCAATTATGCAGTCTGGAGTCGGGTCAAGGGTCAAGGGTTTGTGCGAAACCCTTTATTTGCAGGCATCCTGACAATGCTCAAAGTGCACGGGTGGAAGCCCGCTAGAACCGCATCTCAATGCAGTTGCAGGTGTCATAGTAACGCTCGCCGGCGACGGGCTCCACCAGAGCGTCATCGGCTACAGTTGATTGCCTGGCACTCTTCTCCGGAAACACGGAACAGCCGCTCATAGCCAGAATGAGAAAAGTGGAGATTACGATTAAGCGGTACCTGCGCATCGGCCACACCGGACGGGGAGTTAAAAGAGTATTCGCAAAAAAAGCCGCGCAGATGCGCGGCTTTTCCCAAGTCACTGGCTCGATTAGCTTTTATTCATATGAATTCAGTAAGCGCTCCCGCAGATCCATATATTCATCTTCAGAAAGCACGCCTCTGGCGTTAATGCGGTTGAGCCCTTCCATATCACGCTCGATTTCGGTCAGCGGCGTATCCGACATACCGAGTTTCTCGACTCTACGCGCGGTCGTTTTAATCTCATCATCGAGCGTAGCCTTCCACGGCTCGGCTTTACGATGGATAGAGTTGGACTTCTGCTTGAGGTTGTCGCTGTCGCAGACAATCGTATCAATATTGCCCGGCGAAAGAATGATCGCAGCTTGCAGGTAATGCGTGCGAATTGTAAGCCCCGCATAGACCACATTGCCGTCGTCTTTCTCGTACATCCAACTGCCCTTCGCAGGGTCATCATCCCATTTGGCAGAGCCGGGCCGGTAGTTCAGTGCTGCGTAGACGACTTTTCTCTGTTGGTCGGTAGTAAGCTTCTCCGGTGTTGCAATACTCGCCGGATACTGAATCGCTGAAGAAGTTGTGCAAACCGGTTCAGCAACAACTGCAAAACCAAGCAGCACCCCAACGGTTGCAACCAAAAGCCTGATCGTTTTCATACCCCCCCCTGACGAAACACCCGAAATAAATAATCTATAGCTTCTTAAAAATCAGCGACGTGTTGATGCCGCCAAATGCAAAATTGTTACTCATTACATACTCAGTGGAAATTTCCCGCCCAGCGTCAACAATGTAGTCAAGGTCGCCACATCCGGGATCAACGTTTTCAAGATTCAAAGTTGGCGCAAACCAGCCGTCGTACATCATCTGTATGCTCATCCAGGCTTCCAGCGCACCGCAAGCCCCGAGCGTATGACCCATATAACTTTTCAACGAGCTTATGGACACGCCGGACCCCATAGTTTTCTCGGTTGCCGTGGATTCAGCAATATCGCCATGGTCAGTCGCAGTGCCATGAGCATTGACGTAGCGTATCTCGGTTGCCGGAATGCCCGCATCCTCGAGCGCGAGTTCTATGCAACGGGCCATAGTGCCGGCATTCGGGCGGGTTACATGGCTGCCATCCGAGTTGGTGCCAAAACCGACCAGCTCAACAATGGGCGTGGCTCCACGTGCCACCGCATTGTCGTATGACTCAAGTACAAATGTGCACGCACCCTCGCCGAGCACCAAACCATCACGATCGCGATCAAATGGCCGCGGCGTTTGCCCGGGGTTATCGTTGTTAGTGCTTGCCGCATACAGAGTGTCGAATACAGCGGCCTGCGTAGGACACAGCTCCTCACCACCACCGGCCACCATAATGTCCTGTAGCCCATGCCGGATAGCCTCGTACGCATAGCCCAACCCCTGGCTGCCGGCAACACATGCGGTGCTCGTGGGTATGACCCGGCCGGTCAGCCCGAAGAAGACCCCTATATTTACGGCTGCGGTATGACTCATCATCCGCACATACGAAGTCGCGTTCAGACCGTCGGTGCGCTTGTTGATAAGCATTTCACCGAAATCTGCGACAGCATCCGTACTACCCGATGATGAACCATAAGAAACGCCTGCCCTGCCCGTATGCAACTCATCGCTGCCTAACAACCCGGCCTGCTCCAGGGCCTTTTCTGTAGCACATACAGAGAGCAACGAAACCCTGCCCATGCTGCGGGTCTGTTTACGCGTGTACGTGGCAGGAACCTGAAAGTCTGTAACCGGGGCACCGAGCGCAGTGCCCAAACCTTCATACTCGCGCCAACGCTCAATAAACTGAACGGCATTCTGATAACTGCCCAGACGAGCTTTTACTTCAGCCCAATCGGAGCCGAGTGGTGAAATTGAGCCTATTCCGGTTACGACGACTCTTTGCATGACTAAGCGCTTAATCCCCCGTCAACTGTAATAACCTGACGGGTGATATACGAAGATTTCTCCGACAACAGAAACCCGATCACGGCAGCTACTTCACCGGGATTACCCAAACGACGCGCAGGAATTTGTTTCTTCATTTCATCCAGTGGCAGACCGGCGGTCATATCGGTATCGATAATGCCGGGAGCGACACAGTTCACTGTAATGTCCCGCTTCGCCAACTCAAGAGACAAAGATTTCGCTGCACCAATCAGTCCCGCTTTCGAAGCCGCATAATTAGCTTGGCCGCGGTTACCGGTAATGCCGGCTATAGATGTGAGAACAATAATTCTGCCCGGCTGCTTTCTGCGAACCAATGGCATGACCAACGGGTTTATCACATTGTAAAAACCATCTAGATTCGTCCGGATAACCGTATCCCATTCGTCGCCGCTCATCTGGGGAAATGATGCATCGGCGGTAACACCTGCATTACAGACTACCCCGTAATACGCTTCATGATTTTCAATGTCGCTTTCCAGCGCTGCCCGGCATTCGTCGCGGTTGGCTATATCGAATGCGAGCGTTCTGGCATGACCGGCTTTCCGTTCGATAAGTTTGACGGTCTCGGCAGCGCCCTCGGCATCACGCACATAGTGAACCACGACGGCGAAACCCTGATCTGCGGCTTCCAGAGCAATTGCTCGCCCGATCCCCCGGCTTGCACCGGTAACTAATACGGTTTTTATTGTCATTATTTACGTTAGTGACTGGTCGGCCTGCACAAACACTGTCAGCCTGCCGGAGGCAAGCTCTTCATCCGACTTGATACTACAGTCAAACGCGCCCAAACCATAATCATCGGCGACAATCTCAGTGGCGGTTACCGTCAACGTCTGACCGGCAGTGAAATACGACTGGTTGGCCGAGAATTTCTGGCAGCCGATGAGCAGCCCCAACGGAACGGCCTCGCCCCGTTGCAAAGCCTTAATACCCCCCAGTGCGCCAACCGCCTGCGCCATGTATTCCATAGCGACCCAGGCCGGGACACCGGCGTGAGGCTCAAAAAACGTGCTGTCGCCAGTAATGCAGACACGCGCCTGCAACTTCGAATTGCTGCAGCTATCAATTTCGTCCAACAGCAACATTGCGCCCCGGTGAAGGAGCACTTCTTTAACATCGTATTCTTGTGCGGCAGTGCTCAACCTTCCTCAACTCCCGGCAGTTTGGAAAGCAACTCGGGCGGCGACCCCAAACACATCTCATTAGTAGTCATATCAACGGCCACCTGCACTGATGAACCCCGGGTAGTCACCTCACCGGCTGCATTGAATACTTCATAAGAAAGCTTCAGACGGTACTCGTATTCTTCAAGGCGACAAACCACGGTAACAGTGGCCGGATAATGTACCGCTTTCACAAACCGCACTTGCACATCAATCAGCGGCCAGAGAAACCCGGACTTTTCCATTTCATGATAGCCGTAGCCGATCTTGTCCAACAGGGCGCAGCGGGCAGCGTCAAAATACTTCAGATAGTTCCCATGCCACACCACACCCGCGGGATCACAGTCGTGATAGGCCACAGTTAATTCAACTTTTGCTTCCAATATACTCATTGCACCCGCTTAACCTGTCTCGTTGAACTTCCTGTATATAAGTAGTGGAGACCGAACTAGCATGCCGACTACGAGCTTGGTATGCATCCAGGATATCTGGATATTGTCGCGCAACATCCTGAAGTGTGACCTGCCGTCATCGGGGTAGCATACAGCGGTTGGCGCATAGGCCACGCGTTCGCCACGCCAGACCCAGCGCACCAGAACTTCTAGATCAAACTGCATGCGCTGGCCTATGGCCGAAGTCAAGCAAAGATCGGTTGTGGCAGCTACGGGATACACACGAAAACCGCACATCGCGTCCTTCAATTGCATTGAGAGAGTTTCGAGCCTCACAAAAAACAGTGATACCTTCCGCCCATTCATTCTGGCGCGGGGAATATCGTCGCCGAACACCGGCAAGCCGGACACTATTGCGTCCGGCTCACTGCCTGACAGTGCCACCATCTTCTGCACATCATTAATATTGTGCTGACCGTCTGCATCGATCTGCACGGCATGAGAATAGCCACACTGCAAGGCATGCCTAAGGCCCGCAACAATTGCGAAACCCTTGCCGCGGTTTGGCCTACACTCCAGCAACTCAACGTCATCGTATTGACTAACCAGCTTGTGTAAAGCAGCAATATTCTCTGCATCGCTGCCGTCGTCGACAACGATAAGCGGCAACCCCGAAGCGTGAAGCTCCGGGAAGAACTTTTGCAACTGCCTGAAATGATTGAAGTGCGGCACCAGCAAGCAATATGAAAGTTTCGGGACGTTCGCTTGCCGCATCAACCAAACTCCCCTGTCGAATGCAGCCCAGCACCTGATGTAAAGCTAAACCTGTAGGTGCCCTCGGGCTTGCGGCAAACCTCCACCTCAACCTCAAGCGGAGGTAGAACAGGTGTCTTAAATTTGATCCGGGGAATATGCGTGAAATCGTGGCCACGAAAACCCAGCTCTTTTGCTATCTGTGTCGCCCAGGCAAGCTGTATTACGCCGGCAAGCACTGGCAACCCAGGAAAATGTCCGGAGAAACACTCGTGTTCCGGTCGTAACACAAAACGGTAAACCACGCGGTCTTCATAAACTTCTTTCGAAACCGGATCCGGCATGTATGTGTAGGCTTCTGGCATGCAACTAGTTGACCTCGTGACCGCGTTTATAAAACTGACGCACGATGTATTCCCCTGCAAACAACAGCCCCATTATCGCGTAGGACCAAAAACCATTGTACAAAGACCAGTGACGCAGGGAACCGTTGAATGCAAGATAGCCACTTGCCAGTGCGTTCATCAGAAAGAAGCCACACCAAACCAGAGTCACTATTCTTATATAACCGCCTGCATACTCAGGCACAGGGTATCCCGCTGCCGCACTAAGACGCTCAATAATCGTAGGTGGGTACAACAGGCTTCCGGCAAAGACAATCAGGCCGGCAGCACTGATAAAAACGGGGTACAGCAACAGCAGGCGCTCACTCGAGACGATAAACGTCAGGCCAAGAAACACCAGCACCGCAACCGCCGACAATCTGCCAGAGGTAGTGCGGCCCAAATCGGTTACAAAAGAACGAACTAAAGCGGCAACAGCCAAAAAGGCTGCCAGCCAGCGCACACCAGCATTTTCAAGAAGGAGGAAAACGACGAACGGGTATACGACCAACAGTGCCGTTGCCAGCACTGCAAGACAGTGCTTCACCCGAACTTGCTTCATAGGGAGTCGATTACGGCAACAATATCTGCGACGGTGCGAACCGACTTAAACTGCTCCGGAGGAACCTTCTTTCCGGTCAGCTCTTTCAGGCGGACAATCAGATCAACGGCATCGATGCTGTCCAGATCAAGGTCTTCGAACAGCCTCGCTTCTGGAACGATGTCGCTTTCATTCAGGTCAAACTCTTCCGCCAAAACCTTCTGCAGAAGCTCAAGATTGTCCGTTGTCATGTTTAAAGACCCGCTCCGGCGACCGGAGCCACCCCTGTTTACCTTGTGTAATGACCGAAATTATAGCAGCACAGTATCTGACGATAACAGCAGTAGCGTACTAACAACCCTTAGCCTCCAGTCGCTCGCAATACCACTGCTGCAAGCGCTTATTAAACTGTCTGATTGCTTGCCTTTCGTCCGGAACCCCGGTTGCATCAGTCACGGACAGAGGCTCACATACGGTGATATCCACAAACACCTTTTCCTCCGGAACGGAATACCAGTGGTCGGCCTTGGTTAGCGTTGTCGGAGTTACCAGTATTAAAATCGGCAAAACACTGCGGCCGGCCCGCACCGCTATCGCGGCCGCCCCCGCTTTAAATTCAGGATCACAACCCGCGCGTGTCCGTGTGCCTTCTGGAAAAAGAATAAGAGAATCACCATTTTTCATCGCCGCAACGCTCTCGGTTAATAGCGTTTCCGGGTCGTCGTTCGAAATATAGCCGGAGTACCTGAACAACATATGCGTAAACGGATTAGTCCAGAGGGCCCGCTTAACCACGCACTGCGACTCGGGAAATTCGGCAAGCAAGAACACCACATCAATCAATGAGGGGTGATTAGCTACAATCAGAAAGGGTTCGGTGCCATCCGGATGAGATTCGCGCTCGACCCGGTAGTCCAGCACACCCAGTGTTTTCATCAAGCACCGGAACACATCCGTTGCCCCACCGATAAGCCGCCGCACCTTGAGCGGCCGGTCAGCAGTATTGCCCCAATACCAGCAGCATACCGGCATTATCAGCATGCCAAGGACCAGGCTCCCGAGCCCGAATATGGAAAAACTCAGCGCCGTTGCGAACCATCGCCAGCATCGATTTACTTTTTTTGCCAGCGTATGCAATCAAACCACCTTGCAAGTGAATGGATACGATAAAATAACAGCATCGTACTCAACCGCAAATCCAGAGAGCCAATTTGCTTCATGATTGCCACATAACCGCCTATACATTGACCTGTGCGAGCGGCACCGGCCGGGATGCCGTAACCGAATCCTTGCAGGCCGGAAACTCCGGCCTTAGCGCTAAACCGTGGCCCAACAGCGACGTGGATACATGGCTTGGCCGGGTAAGCAACAACGCGATCGAAAGTTTCGCTATCGAACGCGTCTGGGAAAGCAGGAATAACCGTCTGGCAGCGCTCGGGCTGGCTCAGGACGGCTTTTCCGATGCTGTAGCCGATGCCATACAGCAATTCGGCTCCGGCCGGGTCGGGCTGATTCTCGGCACCAGCACCTCCAGTATTGATAGAACCGAAACCGCCTATCTCAATCTCGAAGGCGGACATTTCACGGCGGAGTACCTGCAACCATTAATTCATACACCGCACTCTACCGCAGCTTTCGTGCAATCACAGTTAGGCATTGGTGGCCCCGCCATCACGGTTAGCACCGCCTGCTCTTCAAGCGCCAAGGCCTTTGCCAGTGGTGCGCGCTGGCTGGAAAATGGCCTGGTCGATGCTGTCGTCATTGGCGGGGTCGACAGCATTTGTCTGAGTGTGATTTACGGTTTCCACTCACTCCAGCTTCTGTCCGAAGATATCTGCAAGCCGTTTGACGAAAACCGCTCAGGCATCAATCTCGGCGAAGCCGCGGGCTTCGCACTACTGCAGAAACAATCTGCCTTAACAAGAGGCTACCGGCTACTGGGATACGGCGAAAGTACTGACGCGTGGCACATGTCGACACCTCATCCGGAAGGGCTGGGCGCAAAGCTGGCGATGCAGAAAGCTTTGTCGATGGCTGGCCTGAAACCCGCAGAGGTCGACTACCTGAATCTGCACGGCACCGGCACCAGGGCAAACGACAACATCGAAGGTCTCGTCTGCGCCGACCTGTTTCCAGAACATACAACCATCAGCGCAACCAAGGGCTGGACGGGCCATACGTTAGGCGCGGCAGGAATCACCGAAGCCATCATTTGCCTAGAAGCTTTACGCAACGGCTTTGCCCCGGGCACACTCAACACCGAAGAACCCTCGACCGCACTAGAGCGCAGACTAAGCCGGGCGACCAAAACGCAGGCGATGAATACAGCCATGACCAACTCCTTCGGGTTTGGGGGCAACAACTGCTCGCTAATTTTCGGGGGGCAACCGCAATGAGACTGAAGGTAAGCGGCATCGGGCTATGGTCGTCTGTAGCCACTAGCATGGAAGAGTTTCATGAATGGCTTGCGAGCGGTGGCGACGGTGTAGAGCGAAGCTTACCTGCTTGCGAAATGATTCCGGCTGCCGAACGCAGACGAATGCCCAAAACGGCAAAGCTGGCGTTGCAAGCAGCTCAGGATGCCTGCGCAGCAGCGGGAACAGACCCCTCTTCGATCGCTTCTGTGTTCTCTTCCATCATTGCCGACACAGAAACTACCGACCAGATATGCAGTGCTTTGGCGAAGCCTAATAAGTTTTTGTCCCCGACAAAGTTTCACAACTCGGTACAGAATGCCGCAGCGGGCTATTGGGCTATCGGTACACAAAATCATGAACCATGTTCATATGTTGCAGGTGGCTTAAGCAGCTTCGCTGCAGCCTTAATGGAGCTCGGCACCCAATGCCTAACAGAACAGCGCAAAGGCTTGCTGGTGTCGTATGAGATGGGCGGCAAAACCCCGTTTACGGATATTCTGAGTCAGGAGGAAGACTTTGCTTGCGCGTTAGTGCTTGAGCCTGCGGCAAACAGCGGGCCTGTTATTAATATGAAACTGGTAGCGGGCAGCCCGCCTCCGGAGGTGGCTTCAAATAACGAACTGCAGAACTACATCAACAAAAACCCCGGAGCGGCCGGTCTGGAATTGTTTGCTGCGATGGCCACAGGCGGTTCCTGCGGATGGCCGGTATCGGCAACGTCATGGCTCGAAGTGAGTTGCAGCGACGCTTAATCTTCAGTTGGTTCCTGGCGCTGCCCCAATCTCGCCAGCAAATATGCAATAGCCACGCCGGAACTGACAGTTAACCCAAGGCTGGCCAATATCGGTATCGATGACCATGCGAGCACGGCAAACCCGGCCGCAGAAGAAAATGCCGAGGCCATAACCGCCTCTCTGCTGAACTGTTGGTTGCCCGGCCTACTCAGGAACAGTGCGTAATCGAGCCCTAGGCCAGTAACCAGAATGACGGCCAGCAGGTTAAACAATGATAGCTGGCCTAGTAGCCAGACATTCAGGCCGATCGTCAACGCTGCCGTCGCCACGATGGTACCCAAAACCCAGCAAGCCCGAGTAGAGAGGCCTATCTGGAAAAACAGCAAAGCAGCTGCCGCCAACAGCGCTGCGCACATAGCCATTATGACGGTGTTACGATAACGCGAAACCAGAGAAACAGACGCTGCCTTTAAATCTATGACCTCGGCACGCTTGGTTAGACTCCCGACGCTGTTTTGCAATTCCGACCAATCATCCACCTGTGTCAGAGTTACAACAGACCACCAGAGGCCGTCTTCCTGCAACAGGTGGGCTGTAACAAAAGGCTCCAGTGCAGTTCCCTGCCACGACTCGTCGCTGAGATAAGGCGTACCAGCACGCATAGCGGCCATGTCCCGCAGAAACGGAGCGAAAGCACCGCTTACAAAACCCTTTGCTTCTGCAAGAGCAGTGAATGTGCTCGCATCGAAGGAATGGATTGCCAATGCCCGCGACTGCTGG
>Ga0209692_10005301_pt1 | contig 11146 bp, 7 predicted proteins | sample tdDd472_FD_187129 | JGI IMG/M metagenome (GOLD analysis project Ga0209692, IMG submission 187129) | Marine sediment microbial communities from the Atlantic coast under amendment with organic carbon and nitrate - tdDd47.2 (SPAdes)... | ecosystem: Environmental > Aquatic > Marine > Coastal >...
CACCAACCCCACCTTCGAGGACGGCATCCTGCTGGTCAACGGTGTCCACTGGGGCACCTACGACACCGAGATCACCTCGGCCTTCAACGACAGCATCTACACCGGCGGCCAGGAGTTCGCCTTCTGGGACTGCTTCCCCACGCCAGGCGGCGGCTACCCCGCCAGCCTGCCCGAGCCCCTGGGCCACGGCGGCGTGCCAGCTGACCTGCTGGGCCAGTACTCCACCGTGGTGTGGGTGGGCAACAACTACGCCGGCGACCTCAATAGCTGGTACGAAACGCCCATCCAGTCTTACCTCGAAGTGGGCGGCAACGTGTTGCTCATGACCCGCCGCAGCTACTCGTACCTCGAGGGATCGCTCACCGACTATCTGGGCATCACCTGGTCCAGCGATAGCGGCACCCTGGGCAATTGCCTGGCCGTGGTGTCGGAGCTGGTGAACATCCCGTTCACCGGCCAGCAGAGCTGGAACGATGTCTACCGGACAGCCGTGGGACCGAACACAACCCTGCTGTTCCAGGACACCGCCGGCTTCAGCGGTCCCCGGGGAATCGGCGCTCGGGTGGTGCCGCCCGAAGGTGGCACGCATCGTGAAGACGGCGGGCAGATGGTGCACATCGCGGGACGGCCCTACCGCCTCGATCACGACGCCGTGCTGGCCAACACCACGGTGATCCTGGACGACTACTTCGGCGAGCCCTACAACGGCGGGACCACCGCCGTGCCCGAGGACACGCCCACGGTCGCCCCCGCGGTCACGGTCCTCGAGCCCAACTATCCCAACCCTTTCAACCCGCAGACGGTGATGCCCTTCCGGCTGGCAGTCGGCGGCCATGTGTCGCTGTCGCTCTTCGATGCCCGGGGGCGCCTGGTGGTCCGCTTGAAGGACGAGTCCATGGCGGCCGGTCGGCATGAGGTGCGGTGGAATGGTCGTGACGGCGCGGGGCGCAGCGTGTCGTCGGGGACCTACTTCGTGCGGCTGGTGACTGTTGATGGTGGGACGCAGACGCGGGTGATGACCCTGGTGCGCTGATCACGGTCCTGCCTGATGACCATGAAAAGGCCTGCCGATCCTTCGGGATTGGCAGGCCTTTTCTCAGAACCCAGGAACTCTCGGCAGACTACTCCGCGCCGAACTCCTCGGCATCGTCATAGGACTGACTCCGGTGCCCCGTGATGGACAGGATCTTTCCAGCCACGGTCCCGGTGATCAGGGCGATCACGATGGTGATGCCGATGCCCAGGATCTGTGCTCCCCGATCGATTCCTCCGACGAAAACCAGGGCGGCCAGGCCACCGAGCAATCCGGGAATCCCGTGGAGGTTGGACACTCCGCAAGTGTCCACGAGACGGAAAGTCTTCTGCAGCTTCTCCTGAATCATGGCAAAGCCGAAGGTCGAAACGAATCCCGCCACGGCACCGATCCCGAAGGCCACCGGCAACGACACCAGGTCACAGGTCGACCCGATGGCCACACCACCGGCCAGGGTGGCGTTGGCGATATCCGCGGCGTCGATGTGCCGACGAAGAAGAACGGTGGCGAAGTAGGTGAGCAGGGTGGATCCACACAGCGCGAAGACCACGTTCAGGACCGTCGTCGGGATCATTTCAGGAGCCACGAGCGCGCCACAGAAACTCGGCCAGAACACCCACAAGACCATGCTGCCGAGAAGCGAGAAACGGTCACTGGTGAAGTCCGATTCCACAGGCACGTCCCGGTCCTTACGGGTCGTCATGCTGGCGGCGACACCCAGGCCGAACAGCGCACCGAAGGCGTGGATCACGATGGATCCACCGGTGTCCACGAAGGCGCCGTGAGTCACGAGCCCCCAGCCCCCATCCAGCAGGATCCACTCGTTCAGCATGTAGGGCGGCAGGAAGAGAACACCCATGACCATGTATTGCCACATCTTCAGCCGCCCCAGCACCGCGCCGGCACAGATCAAGAGACTGGCCGCCGCGAATTCCGTGAGGATCAAGCCCTCGACCCCGGCGATGGGATGACCGAACCACCCGGTCCCGCGCAGGACGAAATAGCCGGGAATGGCCACGGCGACTGCCAGATAAGTCGCCGTCAGGGCCGACAGGCCATAGCCACGGACAAAGACCATGAGGAAGCCGAAACCGATCAGGAGCATGGCCATGACGTGGATGGCCCGGTTGTACATCTGCGCCTCGATAACGGCCTCGAGATCGCTGGTCGCGCTCACCGTGGATGCGAACACATTCTGAAACAGAACCAAACTCAACATCGCGACAAGGATCATCATCCTCTTTGACATGGGACCATCTCCAGTCAGGCATTTCATGGTGACAGGGCGATTTCGACGGAAAATGAGAGGCAGATAGAAGCATGTCAAAGGGATAGTTCCCATCGTTCCAAGACGATCGCCCTCCCGTTTCAGGCTGGTGACCGGCGCCTCGACTCATGAGATTTGCTGGCCGGATCCAAGGAGGAGCGGCTATGATCACGAGCCAAACGACACTGAGCTATCATTCGGAGGTCATGGATCGTGAACCCCCGCATCGCCCTCACTCTCATCGTGCTGATGGTGATCAGCCCCATGGCCCACGCCGACACCCTGTCTGGCAGCTGGCAGCTGATTCCCGACCTCTCCACGGATATCGACCTCTTTGGTACGATCACGGTCGACCTTCAGGAGACTACACCAGGATCGCTCCGCCTGATCGCCACCTGGGGCCGTGGCCGCAGCGCCTTCGCCGACACCCTCGACCTCGAGCCCGGCGCCCGGACCACACGCCCGATCACTCACCGAAACCTCGCCTCCAACGTCTTCATGGGCCTCAGCGCCGATGTGGGCGCCGAGCGAACCTGGCAATCCGAATGGCGCGAGCACGGAGTGGATCTCGCCGTGCACGAGACCCTGCCCCTACGTGCGAGCCAGGGCCGCACCGAACTCATCCAGGATCATCGCCTGGTCCTCGACACTGTCCAGGACCTGCTGACCTGGACCATCCATCGCCCCACGCGCCCCGACGACCAGACATTGCGCTATGTCTTCAAACGGGCCGGCACCCGCGAAGCCTACGTCTGGCGCTTCGGCGGCGACTGGCGACTCGACGGCGACCTTCCCGTCCAGGCGCTCATCCTCAGCCTCCAGGGCCTGGCGAACCGCGAGGCGCCCCGTCTCTATGGCCTCTACCCCGACGACTGGGATTTCCGATTCACCCCCGATCTGCATGGTCACCTGAAAGCCCAACGCGGCTGGACCTTCACCGAGCTGACCACCGAAAAAGCCGCCCTCGACCAACTCGCCGACCACGCCCGCGGCTACGTCGTCTGGGATCCCGCCGTGCGGGCCTCTTTGCTCGTGGGCTTCACCGTGGCGGGCCTCGAAGATGCCGTCCTGGTGACCGAGGAACTCATTCCCGCCGCCGAAGCCGTGGGCCTGACCGTGATCGAGGATCTGCGTGGACGGTATGACGGCCTGAGCGACGCCGAGGTTCATCGCCGGGCCCGCGCCGCCTACTGGGATCGCTGCAGCCGCGAGGTCGTGGTCTGGCTCGGTGGCCATGCCGGCGCCGTCGCCAAACCCGGCGTGGCGGACTGGGCCGTGGCCCAGCGTGCGTTCTGTACCGACCTGAGCTGCGACCCCACCGACACCGAGGAGTTCGAGCTGGCAGACGCGCTCCTGGCCGACATGCCGCCCCTCTCGCTCTGCTTCGGCTGGCACAGCTACGGCAAGGATCGCGAGCGGGACCACGTGCGGCTCTGCTCCAGCCACGCCGTGCGGGTCGAGGGCTTGCACACATTGCCCAATCTGAGCTTCATGGCCCAGGTGCCGGCCACTCCAGGGTTCGAGTGGCGCAACCAACATTCGCTGGCCCAGGGCGAACGGCCGAAGCCCGAGAAGAAGGTCTACATCGCGTGCATCCAGACCGACTGCCTCGGCCTCGGCGCCTGGACTCGGCCAGGACGCGGCGACATTCCCTACGCCTGGGAAGTGACCCTGAACTGGTCGTGGCTCGCCCCGGCGCTCCTCGAGTTCTTCTACGAGCAGGCCACGCCCAACGATTACTTCATCGGCTCCCTGGGTGGCCCGGGCTATGTGTACCCCAAGGCGGTGCCCGCCGAGCATCTGCCGGCCATGGTGGCCGAGACACGCCGACTCATGGACCTCCTCGATCTGAACGTCTTCGAGATCATGGATTACAGCGAAGGCGCCACCGTCAGCGGCAACACGGAGCTGACGCGAGAAGTCATGGACGCGTTCTATGCCGGCATGCCCGAGGCCCTCGGTTTCGTCAACGGCTATGCTCCGGCCCACACTTTTGATTGCCGTGATGAGAGGGCCCTGGTGAGTTTTGATTACTACCTGTCGCCCACCCGCCCGGTGGCCGATGCGGTGGCCGACCTGCGTGAACTGGCCGCCATCAACGCCGAGCGGCCGTACTTCCTGACCATGCATGTCCGGCAGTGGAGTGACATTTCGCGGGTGAAGGAAATCCTCGACCAGTTGCCGCCCGATACTTTCGAGGTCGTTCCCCTGGACCGGTTCCTAGGGATGGCCGGGCGGAAGCCGACGTTTGAGGAGCGGTACAAGGGGGGATGACGGTGCTGACTTATGATTTTGGTTGCGGGTTGGAGTTGGGCTGGGCATTCCAGGTGCGAGGAGAGAGGAGTTGGGGGGCCGTAGATAATGACCTTTTGGAATTCATTAACCGGGGCTCAATTGAGATGATAGCAGGGGGCATTCGAAGAGGTTTTCTGGTAGGGCAGCGCAATTCAGCCCCCCCCCCGCCCAGTGAACGACTGATGCCGTCTGCCTGGCCCTGCTCCTTTGCGCTGTCTTCGCGGGGCTGAACATGCGCTTCCACGAGATTGGTAGTGCGGACAACCTGGAGTGGGTAATCGGTTTCCGGGCGCGGTAGGATTTCATCATCGGCCTGACGCTTCCAGCTCAAGTAACACCGGGCCGCTGACGGTTTCTATCTGCAAGTCGCCGTAGACCACCCGGTAATCGTTGTCCCCCACCCGCCAGCGCATCAGCACACGCCCAGCGTCACCAGGCCGCACCTGATCGCCGAAGTACATCACGGCCCGGCCGTCCTTAACCAGTGCACCATAGAACGTACTGGCGATACGAATCCGGGACAGGTCCTGAGCCCTGTCGAGATCAGCCACCAGCCCCAGGCAGACCGCGTAGACTCCGGCGGCGTGACGATCGATCAGATCGGCCGTGGCCTGCCGGTCGCCGGCTATCGCCATGCCAACGAGTTCTCCGTCCTCGTTCATCGTGCCACCAGTCGGTTCAGCTCACGAATTGCTGCTTCCGGATAATAGACGGTCGGCCACGGAGTTCATTGCAAAAAAGGTTGCCGCGCTACTCGTACTCGATGATGAAGCCGGCGTTCACGTTCCAGTTGCCGGGGACATCGTTCCAGACCGGCGCATCGCCCCAGATGAAGGCCATGTAGTCTTCGCCGCCCCCGTTGTTGGGTTCACCTGTGTGCCAGGCGGTGTAGGACATCTCATCCCCATTGCACCAGCACCAGGCTCCACCCGGTTCTTCAAAATCTTCGGAATCACGATCCTGGGAACCACCCAGGAAGTATCGCTGCACATCCTTGCCGAGGTCATTGTAGAGGAACAGGTTCTCCTGCTCGTCGTTGACCACGGCCAGGTGTCCCGTGAGTTCCTCGAAGGTCGAGGCCGCGGCGGAGTCTCGAGCGGCGGACCAGGCGAAACTCCCTGAAATGGCCTGGTAGTAGTGCCCGTTGTCCTCGTTCAGGTAGATGTCTTCATTCGGGCCGAGACCGGGATCGGGTGCGGGAGCCGTGGGCGATTCGTCATCATCGCTGCAACTCGACAGGGGCAGGATCAGCAGGAGAAGGACAGCGAGGGAGACGGACAGGCGGGCGATTGATCGGCGTGACATGGGAATCCCTTTCAGTCTAGTTGGATTCTTATGTCCGACATCAGGTGCAGGGGCTAATCCTAGCATGAATTGAAGTCCCGCTGTCAGCAATCCTGCGCCCTGAGATTCATTCGCCATTGGCACACGAAAGGAAATGGGGTGCACACTTCGCGCACCCCATTCCCAGTCATCCATCATGTTCTGGTCGAGACCCCTACAACTCCACCTCCAGCAACTCGGCCAGCTCGGTCACCGTCCGGTCGAACCGCGCCAGAGCGGCGTTGATGGCATCCGGCCGGGTCAAATCAACACCCGCGCCCTTGAGCAGCGTCAACGGCGCATCGCTGCAACCACCCTCGAGCATGCCCAGGTAGGCCTCGACAGCCGGCTCGCCCTGGTCCTTCACACGCTCGGCGATGGCCAGGCCGCAGCTCAGCCCCGTGGCGTAGCTGTAGACGTAGTACTTGTAGTAGAAGTGAGGGATGTAGGCCCACTCCATACCGTCGTTGGCGTCCACCGTGAAGCCGGGACCGTAGTACCGCGTCACCAGGTCGCGGTAGGTGTCGTCCAGCAAGGTGGCCGTGATGGGTGTGCTGCTCTCCACGTAGCCGTGCACCACACGCTCGAACTCGCTGAACAGGGTCTGACGGTAGATGGTGGTGCGGATGCTCTCCAGCTCGGCGGCCAGGATGCCAATGCGGGCGTCGTCGTTCTCGGCGTTGGCGGCGAGGTAATCGGACAGCAGCGCTTCGTTGCAGGTGGAGGCGATCTCCGCCAGGAACGGCACGTAGCGGTAGTTGTGGTACGGCTGGTTGTCCATGGCCAGCTTGGAGTGCAGGGCGTGGCCGTACTCGTGGGCCAGGGTGGAGAGGTCGTCCAGGCTGTCCTGGTAGTTCATCTTCACGTAGGGATGCCGGCCGTAGACACTGGCCGAGAAGGCGCCGCTGTCCTTGTCGTTGCTGGGATAGACGTCGATCCAGCCGTTGCGCGGATCGAGGCCGGTGGTCAGCATCTTGCCGTAGTCCTTGCCCAGCGGCGCCAGAGCCCTGGGCAAGATGTCCATGGCTTGCTGGTAGGTCACATCCATCTCGGCAGCCTCAACCATGGGCACGTACATGTCGTAGATGTGGATGTCGTCGAGGCCCAGCACTTTCCGCCGCAGCTCCACGTAACGGTGCAGCGGTTCGAGGTTGGCGTTCACGGCCGAGATGAGGTTGTCGTGGACGGCGATGTCCAGGTTGTCCTTGTCCAGGTAGGCCTCCAGGGCGGTATCGTAGCCGCGGGCCCGGGCATAGGTCACGTCGAGCTGGAACTGTCCGCCGAGGGTGGCGGCGAAGGAGTGCTGGAACTGGCGCAGGGTGGCGAAAAACGCCTCCATGACCTCGGCGCGGACCTCGCGGTTGGGCGAGCTGCGGAACCGGCCCAGGTTGGACAGGGTCAGCTGGACCTCGTTGCCTTCAGCGTCGTGCACCATGGGCCACTGGATGTTGCTCATCAGGGCGCCGAAGGTGGACTCCAGGGGACTCGGGATTTCATTGAGATCGATCTCGGCCCAGAGGTTGTCGCCGGCCAGCTGCAGCACGTGCTCGGCCTCGTCACCCAGGACGCGGCTCTTGCGGCGACGCAGTCCTTCCAGGTAATCCTTGTACTCGCCGGGGCCGTTCTTGGCCTTGTAGGCCTTGGCCATGGCGTCGTCATCGAGGGCCAGGAGTTCGCCGCGCATGAAGCCGGCGGTGGCCATGAGATCGTTCATGACGGTGAGGCTGCGTTGCTGGCGGGACTGGAGGGTCTCGTTGGTCAGCTCGGAGTCCAGGGCCAGGTTGGCGTACTGGGTCAGGTGGCTGGCCCGATCGTGGAGGTCGAAGTAGAGCGCCAGGCACTCCTTCATGGCCTTCGGGTCATCGAGCTTGCCACGGAATCGGTCGAGCTTGCTGATCTCGGCGGCGAGGTCGGTCATTTCCTTTTCCCAGGCATCCACCGAGGGATAGAGCTGGTCGAGGTTCCACTTGTAGATGTCGGGGACCTGAGCCCGCGTGTCGTTGGCGTTGGGTTCATAGGCGGGCAGGTCGGCGGCCAGGAGCAGGACCGGGACCAGCAGGGCGCAGGTCGCCAGGAGCGCGACTGTCTTCTTGGGCATGGAGGGCCTCCAGGGATTGGGGTTGCTTGGGTCAAAGGTGCTTCATGGATGGCCCGTTGACCAGTGATCCTCGCCGGAACCATCTACGCGAAAAGCCGGGGATTGTTCAGGTGTCGGATTTCACCACAATCAGGAGTCATTGTGTGTTATTATCCCGCACGCGGGATATCTCGCCAATCCCCGCCTACAGCATCGCATCCGATATCTCGAATTCGGTTCTTTTCTCGCCATATGACCAAGGATATCGAAGCCGATACAACCAGAGTGAACAGCGATCGCCTTGGTCAAAACCAAGGAGAACCAACATGCGCGCTCTGACCCTATTATTTCTCGCCCTGATCCTGCTGGTGGCCGTCTCCGCCGGCGCCTTCGACCATCTCGACAAGTATGCCAAGCAACCAGCCTCATCGGCACCAGCCACGGTCCCCCTGGTCGTGCCCGTCGGCGGCGACACCATCGAGGATGCCGTCGTCATTCTCGAGCTCCCGTTCACCGACAGCGGTGTTACCAGGGAGTTCAATGACGACTACGATGTCCGTTGCCATTCTCAATCCTTTTCTCCCGATGTGGTCTACAGTCTCACCCCCGAAATGGACCTGATCGTGGACATCGACCTCTGTGGCTCGGGTTACGACACCAAGGTGTTCGTCCTCGATGCCGATCTCAATGAGGTCGCCTGCAGCGACGACTACTACATGGAGGGTGATCCCTGCGGCGACTTCAATTCCCGCCTGGAATTTATGCCCCTGATGGGCGGCGAGATCTACTACATCATCGTCGACGGCTGGGGTGGCGAATTTGGTGAGTATCAGATCCTTGTCGAGGAAACTGTCCCCTGCTTCGTCGAGTGCCCGCCCGAAGGCATCCACGAGGGTGAAGAGGAACTCCACGATGGCTATGTAGATTTCTACAACGCCGGTTGCTATAGCGACTGGGCCGCCCCGCTGGATTACGTCATGCTCATCGAGGGCCAGGGTGGCAACCAGGCTGTGGCCTGTGGCATCGGAGGATTCTGGCAGGACCATCCCGAATTCCCCCTCAATCCCTACTGGGATGACGACTGGTATGTGGTCCACGCCTCGACCGAGCATGACGGCGTCTCGGTGACCGTTGAGGTGGAGAAGTCGTGTGTCGTCTACGAAATCCAGCTACCTGAAGGGGACTGCAACCAGGGGACCTTCCTGCAAACCATCTTGGTCCGGCCGTGCGAGCCCACAGTCATCACCGCCCTGGGTGACGACACCAGGCCCATCTATTTCTATATCACCGGGTTGTTCCAGACTTACCCCGATTATGAATTCTCATATCTGCTGTCGTTCGAAGGTATTGAAGATGCTGCGGTCAGGATCGAATCGAAATCGTGGAGCAGTGTGAAATCTCTGTTTGATTGATGATGAACCTGGCATTCATGTCAACATCAAGATGAAGGGGTGGCCCGGAACCGGGCCGCCCTTTTTCAAGATTGTGAGACTCCCAACCGTGGCCTGCCACCAGGGCCGTTATCTTCTTCATCTACGTTGCTTTCCCAGAGCAAATTGACCACCTGTCGAATTTCCGGTATCATCATCAAGCCGGTGGGGGGAATAATATTTACAAACCAGATCCCAATACGTCCCACCAGTATGAGGAGACTGCTCACGTCCCCTCGACAATCTGTTATTTCTTCTGGAGGGACACTTATGACTCGCCTTGTTCTTGTATTCTTGATCCTGCTCATTGGCACCGCTTCCGCCCAGTGGGAAGCCGTCGAGGTCAGCATTGAGCGCGATTGCGACACCCCAGAGCTGCTCAACGTCAGCATTTTCCGGAATGCGAATGAGCTCGACCCGGATTTCAACGGAATCAAGATCAACCGTTGGCTGGCGACTCCCGGAGAAATGGAACCGGTGATCTTGACCGAGGAAATCCTGCCTATTCCCGAGATCAATGAAACCGTCTTACACACCATCGCCGATTCCGGCGCCAATCCCATCGGTCTCGGCATTTATAATGCCATTCTGAACTCCATCTCCGGGTCTGATCATCACTACCCCGAGCAGACCCTGTCCTGCGCCGATCATCCCTACGTGATGCGCGCCAAGCTCCTCGAGCCTGGGATCTTCGAGGTGTGCGAGGATATCGGTCTCCTGGAATGCCCCACCTACGACCTGGCGGATCCTTCCTTCGGAATCTATGAGGGAAGCGGCACCCGGTTGGACATTTTCGGTTATCCGGTCTGGTTCGAGGATATCCACCAGTGCGGGATCATGATCACCGATGTCGTGGCGCTGCCTAACGGGACTCCTTGTGATGAGACGGTCGCCGTCCAGGAGCGGTCCTGGTCGTCGGTCAAGTCGATGTATCAATAGCAGTTCGTGGTGATTCAGGCCGCCTTTTCAATGGAGAGGGCGGCCTTTTCATGTTCCTGTAGACTCCCCCCAAAACAGAGTGACCATTGAATTCTGCCGCTTCTTGACTAGTTTAAGGGGAATTATCGCCATCAAGAAACCGGCAAGTGCCAGGAGACCCATGACCATGACCAACAATCCCAAAGTCGCCGATTACAAGGTCGCAGATATCAGCCTCGCCGATTTCGGCCGCCGCGAAATGGACCTGGCCGAAACCGAGATGCCGGCCCTCATGGCCCTCCGCAAGAAGTACAGCGCGAGCAAGCCCCTGGCCGGTGCCAATATCCTGGGCTGCATCCACATGACCATCCAGACCGCCGTGCTCATCGAGACCCTGGTGGAACTGGGCGCCGAGGTGCGCTGGTCCTCCTGCAACATCTTCTCGACCCAGGACCACGCCGCCGCCGCCATCGCCGCAGCCGGCACCGCGGTCTACGCCTGGAAGGGTCAGACCGAGGAAGAGGGCATGTGGTGCATCGAGCAGACCATCCTCAAGGACGGGGTGCCCTGGAACGCCAACATGATCCTCGATGACGGCGGCGACCTCACGGCCATGGCCCACGAGAAGTATCCCCAGATCCTGGAGAACATCCACGGCATCACCGAGGAGACCACCACCGGCGTGCATCGTCTGCTGGAGATGGTGGAGACCGGCGAGCTGAAGGTGCCCGCCATCAACGTCAACGACTCGGTCACCAAGTCGAAGAACGATAACAAGTACGGTTGCCGTCACAGCCTCAACG
>Ga0209692_10005309_pt1 | contig 11133 bp, 9 predicted proteins | sample tdDd472_FD_187129 | JGI IMG/M metagenome (GOLD analysis project Ga0209692, IMG submission 187129) | Marine sediment microbial communities from the Atlantic coast under amendment with organic carbon and nitrate - tdDd47.2 (SPAdes)... | ecosystem: Environmental > Aquatic > Marine > Coastal >...
TTCTGTCGCCGGTGATCTGGCTGCAGTCACCACCGCATAGTTTAAGAACATTAAAAAAGCCCCGCTGGTATTCACCAGTGGGGCTTTCTTTGTGCGCCTGTATTACTTAAGCCAGTTCTTTCACGAAATCGTCAAAGCTGCGCAGCGGATGACCGACAGCGGCTTCAGACTGGGCAACTTCTTCCGCACTGGCGGTGCCGCCAAACTGTTGCTGTGCCAGGAACATGGTTTTCAGCGAGTTCAGCAACCAGGGTGGCAGGAAGGCTTCAACGGGTTTGCCCCAGGCATCAACGTCGTCACCGCCGTAAACCACATCGCGACCGAAGTGCTTCGCGTAAATGGCAGCAGCATCCGGACCTGAGATGTTGTCGGGACCGTGCAGCGGGTATTCCTTACCGGCGTGACCGTCTTCGGTCAGTGCATTGATTGCGGCATCAGCGATGTCACGGGCATCAACACGGTTGTTGCCGATGGTGCCGATGGGCATGGCGTACACACCATGGTCTTTAGCCACACCAACAACCGATAAATCGGTCTGCATGAAGAAGTTACAACGCAGGATGGTGTAGTCCATGCCGCTGTCTTTAATGGCAGCTTCAATCGGCAGCTTGGCTTTGTAGTGTGGAATGCCCGGCTCTTTGTCGGGGTTGCCGACTGACAGGAACACGATGCGTTTTACGCCGGCAGCTTTGGCAGCTTCTACCGCGCGCACACCGCGTTCAGATTCGGTTTCGCCGTTTGAGGTGATCAGGAATACGCCGTCAACGCCTTCGCAGGCGGCTGCCAGGCCTTCGCCGGTTTCCAGATCGCCGATGACGCCTTCAACGCCTTCCGGCAGTTTGGCGATGTTTTCTTCCGAGCGGCTCAGAGCACGAACCTTTTCACCTTTCGCGAGCAGGCCTGCAACGGTAGGGCGGCCGACGTTGCCGGTAGCGCCGATAACTAGAATAGTCATGTGATGAATTTCCTTAAAAGCGGGAACAAAAGCAGGGGCGCATTGTATACGGAAACGGGCGTTGCAGACCCGCAGACCGGAAAAGAGCCGGATTTGACCGGTTTACGGACATATAAAGCTCGCACCTGCGCCTGAACCCTGTATAGTGCGCACCATCTCAAGGCGCACATCGGTCTGCGCCACAGCCGTCGGCCACGTTGAGCCACGGCAATTCCAAACCAAGCCCGGACCGAGCCACGCATAGCGTTGAACGCTGCTGCTTTGGAGGGTGTCCGGAGTATCACATGTTGTTTAAAGATCTCGGCCTGTCGGCCGAATTGTTGCGCGCGGTCAAATCACAGGGCTACAGCGAAGCCACCCCGATTCAGTCTCAGGCGATTCCGTTGGTGCTTGAGGGCCATGACGTGCTTGCCGGCGCCCAGACCGGTACCGGTAAAACCGCCGGCTTCACCTTGCCGGTACTGCAGCGCTTGCAGGGGCTGGGCTTTGCCACCGAGTTGCCCCGTGCACTCATTCTTACCCCGACACGCGAACTGGCCGCTCAGGTTCAGCAGAGCGTGGAAAGCTACGGTAAGAACCTGCCGTTTAAATCACTGACCATCTTTGGTGGTGTCAGTGCGAACGTGCAGATCAAACATCTGCGTAAAGGTTGCGACATTATTGTGGCGACACCGGGCCGGTTACTCGATCACTTACAGCAGGGTAATGTCGATCTGTCCTCCGTTGAGATGCTGGTGCTTGATGAAGCCGATCGCATGCTCGACATGGGCTTCATCCGCGACATGCGGAAGATCTTTAAGTATCTGCCGGCTAAGCGTCAGACGCTGTTGTTCTCGGCTACCTTCAGTAAAGAAATTCGTAAGCTCGCGAGCGACCTGCTGACCGATCCTGTCGAAGTGCAGGTTACTCCTGAAAACACGACCGCCGAGAAAGTCACCCAGCAGGTCTATGCGGTGGAACAACGTCGCAAGCGCGAGTTTCTGTCGCACCGTATCGGCGTTGAGCAGTGGAACCAGGTCCTGGTGTTCACCCGCACCAAGCACGGTGCCAACCGACTGGCCACTCAGTTAGAACGCGACGGCATCAGCGCATCGGCTATTCACGGCAACAAGTCGCAGAGTGCGCGTACCCGTGCGCTGAAAGAGTTTAAAGAGGGCAAAGTGCGTGTGCTGGTGGCGACGGACATCGCTGCACGCGGTCTGGACATCAAAGACCTGCCTTACGTGGTGAACTTCGAGTTGCCTAATGTGCCGGAAGACTACGTGCACCGCATCGGTCGTACTGCACGGGCGGGGCAGGACGGTCATGCGATCTCGCTGGTTTCCAAAGACGAGCGGGATTATCTGCGCGGTATCGAGCGTTTGCTTGGTGTGAAGATTGAGCAGGAAGTGCCGGAAGGCTACGAGCCGGGTGCAGGCGGTGGCGCAGAAGACGACGAACCGCGCCGTGGTAAAGACGGCGCTGCGCGTTCGGATGGCCGACGCAGTTCAGGTGGTCGTAGTTCAGGTAATCGCGGCTCAGGTAATCGCAGCTCAGGTAACCGTAATTCAGGTAATCGCAATAAAAGCCGCAGAAAAAAATCCGGGCAGAAGTCTGCCGACAGTCAGGGTTCATCCGGCCAGAAAACCGAGCAGAAAGCCGGAAAGAAAACCGCGAAGAAATCAGCAAAGAAATCCGGCAAAAAAACGGGTAACCAGAATCGTAACCAAAGCCGCGGCAAGGCAGGGCAGAAGCCCGCACGCAACCGTAAGCCCGGTGGAGGCGCTGGCAAGCGGCGTCGCAGCAGCCCGTCCGGCAATCGCTAAAATACTCGTTTTCCGGAGGTTATTCCGCTATTTGCGGGGTGTTTTGAGTTCTGAATGAGAACTGCGTCAACGCGCAGCCCGCCTGTCCCGGGACATAATTCCGGCAAGTATCGGGAGTACCGGATTTACCGAAGGAAGTTCTCATGAGCGAAAAATGTCCTTTGTGCAGTGTGCCGAACAGCAAGATGATCGCGTCCAACGTGATGGCCTATGCCGTGATCGACGAGAGTCCGGTTACCCAGGGTCATTTGCTGATTATTCCCCGCCGCCATGTAGAGGATTATTTCGAGCTGTCGGACTACGAGAAGGGTGCCTGTGATGACCTGCTCGACAAAGTCCGCGAAGAAATCGAAGAGAACGATGCCTCCGTCGCCGGCTTTAATGTCGGTATCAATGTCGGCGATGTAGCCGGTCAGACCATTCCGCACGCGCATGTGCATCTGATTCCGCGCCGTCCCGGCGATGTTGAAGACCCCAGTGGTGGTGTGCGCCACTTGCTCGACAGCAAGAAGTAAGAACTTAAGCCAGATCTGCAAAGTACGTTGAGCGCATACGATCGATGTAGGCGCTTAAGCGCTCATTGCCACGTATCTCGTCTCTGATAGGCACATCGAACGGACCGTCTTTGATATTGCCGATCACGCCTAACGCGCAGCAATCAAACGACGTCGGCCTGGAAGACGAAGAGTCGCCAAACAGGTAGGGCTTGTCGCCCAGCAGGGTGGCAAATGCCTGAATATCACCAATCCCTATCGCGTAGACCTCATCGCTGCTGTGGCGGGCAATGCCCTGGGCTTTCAGTTTCTTGGTGACGATGTCGCGCACCATTGGCGGCACCGTGTCCATCTGGTCTTCCGGCAGGTGACCGAACAGCTGGGCTGAATAGATTTTGAAACCGCCGTCATCGACCCACTTTGAATAGGACGACACGAAGTACAGGCTTTCCTCCAGCATGCGTTGCACAGCGCGACCGGTGGCTTGCTGTTCGTTGCTCAGCACGCTGTCGAGCGGGTCACCGTAGGTTTGTTTCAGGTAGTCGATGATGAAGCTGGAGTCACCCATCGACATGCGGTTGTCCTCAGGGCCATCTTCAATCCACGGTACTTTGCCCTTCGGTGCATCGGTGGGTTCACCATCCATCAGTTCATAGGGGATGTCTGCCATGCGCAAATAGGTTTCGAGCTTGACGCAGAACGCGCTGGGGCAGGGCAGCCCGAACGCACGTTTCGGTTGAAAGAGTTTCAGCATGGTTATGGCTCGTTGCGTAACATCTTGAAGAAGATTTCGCGTTTCGGTCCGCCGGTGTCCCGGTCCTGTTTCATTTCAACATGATCATCCGGGCCGGCATCGGGGTCGAGCCAGATACTCCACATACCCGTGGCCTCGTTGGGTACCAATGAGTAGCGCATATCGATAATGCGGTACGGGTTGTCCGGATCCAGTGACAGATAGCCACGTGAGAACCAGTTAAAGCGTTCTATATCGCGGGCCTGCTGCGAGCGTGGGTCCAGCCAGGGCAGGTCGCGTTCGATGACCAGACGAGGGATAAACGAGCCGCGGAATACAGTGACAGTCGGTGCGGCGCGCACGGCGTCGGTGTAGTAACCGTCTTCAATCTCGTAGATGACTTTCCACAGCAGCAGATTGCCGAAGCTGGGTTTTACCTCCAGCCGTATAGGCGTGTGACCACGTTCAGCGGCCAGCTCGTAGCCAATGGCTTCCACCCGCAGATGCTGATAGATACCTAGCCCTTGATACAGCACGATCCAGCACAACGCGAGCTTGCCGAACAGCGGGTTCTTGCGGAATACACCGGTGAACACCAGTACCAGCAGCGGCACGGTAAATACCGGGTCGACAATCGAGATGGTGTTGAAGGCAAAGCGTTCGTTGCTGAAGGGCCATAGCAATTGTGTGCCATAACTGGTGCAGGCATCGATGTAGCCGTGGGTGGCATAGCCCAGCAGACAAAAAACGTAGGTGAGTTTGAAGCTGAGCTGCCGGCGCTTTGCGAACAGGTGGTAAAACACCGTGGCGCAGATCAGTGCACCCACCGGTATAAAGATCAGCGAGTGCGTGAACTGCCGGTGAAATTCGAGTCGCAGGAACGGATCTGTGCTTGAGCGGATGAAGGTGTCCAGGTCCGGTGCCATGCCGGACAGCCAGCCGAGCAGGGTGGCGAGGCCAATGGTTGTCTTGCGACTGATTGCCTGCGGGACGCTGGCGCCAACGACGCCTTGAGTGACCGGATCCATGACGTCCTATTTTTTCACAGTTTACGGCGCTGGAGTGTCTTACGGGTCCGGCGACCGCGAAACAGTCAGGCGGCTGTAATTAGATGAGTTATGAGTACAACGAGATCTCGGCCAGCGCGATGTCTGCATCAAACTCCCGCATCCAGCCCAGTACTGCGAGGCGCACGAGGCGGCTGTTATCCAGCGGCTCGCTCACGCGGTTACCTTCAAACGCTTCCCAGGGAACGCGGATACGTTGCCATTGCGGCTCGGCGAAGAAGGTCATGCGGTAAGACTGGTCGTACCAGTCGCAGTCGGGGGTGCGTACGTGAATGTTGTAGCGTTCGTTGTTGCCGTAAACCAGCGCTTCCACGCCTTTGTAACCGGAGGCGTTCAGTTCGGCGTAGTTACGTCCGAAGATCAGCGCCAGCTGAATGAAGCCGCCGTTGTTTTCGCGGGTCACGTTGCCCGAGAGGCGTACGCACTGCTTGCCGTCAATAAACGCGGTATCGAGTTTGGCGGTTGATACACCACCCATAACGCGATCACTGAATCCCTGCCAGGCAACACCCGGCCGCACATAGCCGCTGTTGAAGTTGCTGAGTACCATCTTTTCATTGGCGGTTTCGCGGCTGGTCAGTCCGGCCCAGCTGTTAAAGAAAGGAGTGGCTGCGGCGGCACCGGCTCCGGCGAGTAAGGCTCTGCGTTTCATGACACACCTCCGTAAGTTTTATTCAGCGTGTGTATATGAAGATTCGCAGGGGCAGGGGGTGCGGATGGTGAAAAACCCCTTTAGTTGCAATTTGTTACAGCTGTTTCATTTTGTAAGTTTGAGCGCGGCGCAGCATCTGAGGGCAGGGCTTTTGCGAAGCCTTAATTAAGATGGGAATACGCAAGAACAAAGCAGAACCGGTGGTTCTGATTATCAAGAGGTGCTGACATGAAAGTCCCTGAATTTATGTTTGCCGTCATCAACCCGATGATGAAAATGTTTTTACGCTCGCCGGTGCATGGCTTGTGGAGCAAAGGCATCATGCTGATCACCTTTACCGGCAGGAACAGCGGCAGACAGTTCACCACACCGGTGCGTTACGTTGAGACTGACGGTGTTGTGCGTTGCTTTACCGCGAAAGAAAACCAGTGGTGGCGGAATCTGCGCGGTGGTGCAGAAGTGGTGTTAAGAGTTCGCGGCGAAGACGGACGTTACTCGGCAATAGCGATCTATGAAGATGCCGACGCCATTCGCAAATGGCTTAGCTTTTATCTGGGTGTGTATCCGCAGGACGCGGCGTATCACGATATCCGTCTGAATAAAGACAAAAGCCTGAACGAAGGTGACTTCGAAGAAGCGTTGAAGCACGCCGTTGTGGTTGAAGCACGGCCTGCCTGACACCCATTTTTTACCTGACAAGCTTCTTTTATAGGAGTCCGGCTACTGCTGTGCGAGTTGCAAAGCTTTAGTAAGCGCACTGTTAGCGGAGCGGGCAGAGCCGTCGGCACCTAAGTCTTTCCAGAGTTCACCGCGGCCGGCCAGACCGTTACCGCCGATCAGAATCTTCACCGGATGCTTACCTTGTGCCCGGATTTCCTCAATGGTTTTGCGGGTTTCAGGGATCTGTGAGGTGAGGGCGACCGATAGCATCAGCACATCCGCTTCAAAGCCGTCCAGTGCCGCCGGCAGTTCATCCCTGGGGATGTCCGAGCCCAGGTAAATCGTGCGCCAGCCGTCGAGTTCCATAAGGTAGGCGATAGCGCGAATACCGATGTCGTGGGAGTTGCCCATCACCGAACCCGCGACGACGGTATAGCCGTTGTCCGGTGCACGCGTGGCTGTAGCAGCAAGAGCGGCCATCAGGCGTTGGGTGGTGTGGCTGACGAGGTGTTCCTCGCTCACCGTTAACGCGTTGATGTGCCAGAGCCGGCCGACTTCCTGTTGGGCTGGTAACAGCACTTTCAGATAAGCATCGCTGACACTGATGTCGCGTTCGGCCGCATCCAGAATCAGTTGCATCGCCTGGGTCACATTACCCGCAACCACCGCCTGAATGTATTGAAGCGCCAGTTTGTCTAACGGTGCGCCGGCATCCAGTGCGGACTCACTTAAACCTTTCACATCACTGGCGACCACCTGCATGGCTTCGTCAATGCAGGCTTGAGCAAGCGCGTTGTCGGGACCATCCAGCGTGTTGCCTAAAGCACTGCGTAAAGCGGCAATGCTGTATTCCATATCGTCGGTGGCAAGGCCGCGTGATTCCATGGCGGAACGTGCCCATGCGAGACGCTCGCCGAACAAACGGTTGTCACCGCTGGCCAGAGCGACCGAGAGCTCTGAAAGCCGCTGGGCGAAATGATCGCGCCAGACGCTTTGTACGTTGCCGCCATAACGCAGATCCAGATTGGCATGGTTGATCCGCAGGGCTTCCCATGCGGCCTGGGCAATGGCATCTGAGCGGGTATCTATCGCCGCTGCGACATTCGTGGACTGATCATTGCCAGTGCTCATGACTCACCTCCACTCGCATTGCTTGTCGCCGGGTCGCGGCGCGTCATGCGTGCAGCCAGTCCGGAGAAGATGGCCAGCTTGTTGGCCGGTAACAGGGCGACTAAGTCGCTGCGTACGTTCAGCAGTGTCTGTCGCAACGACTCGATGCCGGTGAGCAGTGCCGGTAGCAACAACAAAACGATGAACGTGCCGAACAGCAGGCCGAAGCTGAGCGAGATAACCATCGGTTTCAGGAACTGCGCCTGCAGGGCTGTTTCAAACAGCAGCGGCAGAACGCCAACGATGGTGGTCAGTGAGGTCAACAACACTGCTCTCAAGCGTTTGCCGGATGCATTCACGGCAGCCTCATGGGCGGGCATACCTGCTTCGCGGTATTCCTTGAACGCGACCGTTAGGATGATCGAGTCATTGATGACAATGCCCATCAGGCCGAAGATGCCGAACACCGACATCATTGTCATATCAAAACCGAGCAGCCAGTGACCGAACACGGCGCCCACCAGACCGAACGGGATGACGCTCATCACGGCTAACGGCCAGACGTACGAGCCGAACACCCAGGCGAGGATGATGTAGATCATTAGCAGTGCCAGCGGCAGGGCCACTCCGATGCCACCGACTGATTCCGATTGCTCTTCAGCCTTACCCACGTAACGCCAGTTAACGCCGTAATTTTTTACCAACTCCGGCATTACCGTGCGGCTAAAGCCCGCGCGAATAGCGTTGGCATTGTTCAATGCTCTGTCCACGTCGGCGGTGACACGGGCGGCGAGTAAGCCGTTGTTATGTTTCAAGTCATCGAAGCCGCGGGCATAGGAGAGGTCGGCCACGTTAGCGAGGCTGGCCTTGCTGCCGTCGTCCAGCACGATGGGCAGGGATGACAGCGAGCGCAGAGAGTCACGATTGTTCTCGGCCAGACGCAGACGCACTTCCACGTCTTCGCCTTTGTCCTGGAATATCTGCACCAGTTCGCCTTCAAAATAGGCGCGCAGCTGATTGCCCAGCGACTCGCCGTCGAGACCGATGGCGCGACCAGTGGGGGATATCTCAAAAATCAGTTGTTCTTTGCCGTAGGCGAGGTCATCACGCACACCACTGACGCCGGTGAGTTCGCGCATCGAGTTCTGCAGATCGAGTGAGGCCAGCTTCAGTGTTTCGGCATCGACTCCGGTCAGGCTGATGTCCAGATCGGCACCCGGCACACCGCCGCGGCTCGATTTGATCAGGAAGAACTCCATGCCGGGCGGCTGCACCACGCGCCGCTGCCATTCGCGGATGATGCGCTGGTTGGTCCACTCCGGACGGGTGTCGGGTTTGGTCAGCTCGAGTGTGATGGCGCCAATGTGTGCGCCAACATCGCCCTGACTGTTCTCATTCTGTTTGGCAACGACCAGCTTGATGAAGTTGTCACCCGACGCCTGTTCAACTTCGCGAACGGCATCCACGGCGTACACCAGAAACTGCTCCATGCGTTCCGGCGGTGAACCGGACACAAAGCGTGCGCTGGCGGTAATGGTGGTGCCGTCCGGCTGCGGGAAGAACGAGAAGCCGATGCGGCCGCCAGCCAGCAAACCAATCGCCACAATAATGCCGGCAAAGGCGATAGCGAGAGTGGTGCGGCGTTCCTTAATGGCGTGTGCCACCCAGGGCTTGAAAGTATCTTCACGGAAACGGTTGAAGCGCACATCAATGGCGCGGCGCCAGCCGGCCGGTTGATGTTCAACCGTGCCCTGCAATGAATGACGCAAGTGACCGGGTAATACAACAAAGCACTCGACCAGCGATGCCAGTACCACACAGATTACGACGAGCGGAATAGCGAACAGGATGGACCCGGTCGGCCCACCAATCGCCATCAGCGGTGCAAAGGCTGCAACAGTGGTTAAAGATGCTGCGGTAACAGGTGCGAACATCGAAGTGGCAGCGTTCTCGGCCGCGTTCAGCGGCCCTTCGCCGTTCTGGAAGCGCGTTACGGCTTCCTCGGCCACCACAATGGCATCGTCCACGATGATGCCGAAGGTCATGATCATCGCGAACAGCGTCATCACGTTGATGGTGCCGCCGAACAGATACAGCGCCATGAGTGCGGCAAACACCGATACCGGAATACCCACAGCCACCCAGAACGCCACGCGACCGTTCAGGAATATATAGAGCACGATCAACACCAGAACGAGTCCGGAGAATGCATTGCTGACCATCAGATCAATGCGTTCATCGACACTGCGCCACACTTCGTCGTACACATCGAGCTGCACGTTGGGCGGCAATCCGGCGCGGGCCTGTTCCACCCAGCCGTTCATGTTGCCTGCAACCGTTAACGCATCTTCGGCTTCCGAACGATTGATCTGCAATTCCACGGCAGGACGCCCGTTCGCGAAGAAGCGGATCTCGTTGTCTTTGGCGCGACGGGAAATCGTGGCGATGTCACGCAGGGTGATGAGCTTACCGCCGCTGTCTGTAGAGACAGGAATATCGTTGAACTCTTCAACTGTGCGGGCCGCGTCTTCGCTGCGCAGCTGGCGGGCCACATCGCGGCTGCCGATGCTGCCTGCCGGCACATTGAGGCTGGTGCCACGCACACGATTCGCAACGTCCTCCAGCGACATGTTCATTTCGCTTAAGCGTTCCGGCGCGATGTCTATCGCGATCTCTTCCTGCGGCAGGCCGATGATCTCAATGCGTGACAAGCCACGGGCACGCAGCTCACGTTCGAAACGTTCTGCTAACGGTCGCAGTTGTTCCTGCACCGGGCCGGACAGCACCACGCGCGCTACACGCTCATTGCGGTTAACCAGTGTGATCTTCGGTTCTTCGGCAGACTCCGGCAGGTTACGTATCTGAGCGACTTCGTTTTTGACCTGATCGAGTGCCGCGCCCATGTCGGTTTCAAGGGCGTATTCGATATCGACAGTGCTGGCACCATCGCGGGATGCAGAAGTAATGGCGCGCACTTCATCGAGTCCGAGCAGGGCGTCTTCGAGAGGTTGGGTGAGTGAGGTTTCAACGTCTTGTGCTGATGCACCCGGCCACTCCACGTTGATGGTGACGATGTTGATCGCAAAGGCGGGCAGCAGCTGGCGGGTGAGAGATGAAGTGGCCCAGATGCCGGCGATAATCATCACCAGCATGGCAAGGTTGGGTGCGACAGGGTGGCGTACGAAGGCGCGGATAAGGTTGTTCATGCTTAACGCGCTCCTTCTGCTGCTCCGCTGTTACTGAGCACCGTGGCGGAAGGGGTCTGGGAAGTTTCGGTGACGGCGTTGACCAGCAGGCCGTCAGCCGCATTGGCAAGCTTGGTAGTGACAATTTTGTCGCCGGCACTCAGCTGCGGGCTGCGGGCGAGTACTTCGGTGCCGCCACCAAGGTTGCCGGCTCGTTCACCCACACGGTCGAACTCGACCATCTGCATGCGGGCTTCGCCATCAGGAGACGGGGTCAACTTATAAAGACGGTTGTTGCCGTAAACCGCTTCGCCCGGCACGGCTATGACGTTGTTTTCGGGTGGTAGTTCCAGCACAACACGCACGGTGCTGCCCAGACGCAGGCCGGTGGTGTTACCGCGCAAGCCCACAAAGCTGTCGACACCACCGCTGCCGGTGCTGGTTTGTCCGGAGACACGCAACAGCGTACCGG
>Ga0209692_10005311_pt1 | contig 11131 bp, 7 predicted proteins | sample tdDd472_FD_187129 | JGI IMG/M metagenome (GOLD analysis project Ga0209692, IMG submission 187129) | Marine sediment microbial communities from the Atlantic coast under amendment with organic carbon and nitrate - tdDd47.2 (SPAdes)... | ecosystem: Environmental > Aquatic > Marine > Coastal >...
CCGCCTGGAACCAGAAATCGGCGTCCGCCTGGGTGACACCCCCGCGGTCGAGATCGAACATGTAAGTCTGCGGAATATCGAGGCCCCCGGTCGCCGACGTGCGCGGACCGCCGCCACCGGATGCCTGACACTGGAAACCACCGGGAACGGCGCGGCAGGCCTGTCCGGCCGGCGCTTCGCGCTGCATGCTTCCCGATGTTCCGTAGATGCAGATAAGCGCCGGCTTGCCGCCGATATTCTGCACCTTGGTTTCCGACAGGCGGTTGATCATCGGGGTCGTCCACCAACCACCCGGTAGCGGGTCGGTGATCGTGCGGCGCGCCTGCTCGAGCGGGCAGCGGACCGTGTCGGCCTGGGCGACGCCGGCAGCGCCGGTCAGCATGGCGGCTATCGCCGCGATCTTGAAAATGAAGCGCATCTTGTCTCTCCTCGTGACGCCGGAATCGGCGGATCGGGGCGAGGCTATGCGGCAGGCCCGGTGCGATGATGTTGACTTTCGCACAGTCCTGGATCAAAAGGCGGCCACCATGAGCATCACGACGTCGAAAACCACGAAGACGATGTAACCGCTCCGCCCCACACTCTCCCGGGGGCGGGATGAGTGGTGCTTGCCAAGCGACGGGGAGAGAGGAGCAGGAAGAAAGCCATGGGCTTCACTATCGCCATCGTAGGCGCAACCGGCAATGTCGGTCGCGAAATGCTGGAAATTCTCGCCGAGCGCGGTTTCCCGGCCGACACAGTCGTGCCGCTCGCTTCGCGCCGGTCCATCGGGCAGGAAGTGACCTATGGCGACAAGACGCTCAAGGTCCAGGCGCTCGAGAATTACGACTTCTCCGACTGCGACATCTGCCTGATGTCCGCCGGCGGCAATGTCTCGAAGGAATGGGCGCCGAAGATCGCCGCCAAGGGCTGTGTCGTGATCGACAATTCCTCGGCCTGGCGCTACGACAGCGACGTTCCGCTGATCGTGCCGGAAGTCAATGCCGACGCCATTTCGGGTTTCACCAAGCGCAACATCATCGCCAATCCGAACTGCTCGACCGCCCAGCTCGTCGTCGCGCTGAAGCCCTTGCATGACGCGGCGACCATCAAGCGCATCGTCGTCTCGACCTACCAGTCGGTCTCCGGCGCAGGCAAGGAAGGCATGGACGAGCTTTTCACGCAGACCCGCGCTGTCTTCGTTTCCGACCAGATGGAGACGAAGAAGTTCACCAAGCGCATCGCCTTCAACGTCATTCCCCACATCGACGTCTTCATGGAGGACGGCTACACGAAGGAGGAATGGAAGGTGCTGGCCGAGACGAAGAAGATGCTCGACCCGAAGATCAAGGTCACCTGCACCGCCGTGCGCGTGCCCGTCTTCATCGGCCATTCCGAATCCGTCAATATCGAGTTTGAAAAGCCGATCACGGCCGACGAAGCGCGCGACATCCTCCGCGAGGCCCCGGGTTGCATCGTCATCGACAAGCATGAGGACGGCGGCTACATCACGCCCTACGAGAGCGCCGGCGAGGACGCGACCTTTATCAGCCGCATCCGCGAGGACGCCACCGTCGAAAACGGCCTCAACATGTGGGTCGTCTCCGACAATCTGCGCAAGGGCGCCGCGCTGAACACGGTGCAGATCGCCGAACTGCTGGTCAACCGGCACCTGATCGAGCCGAAGAAGAAGGCCGCCTGACCGGCTTTGCTGAAAAGATCAGGCCGGGAGGAACGCCTCCCGGTCTTTCTCATTCTTGCTCGCGCCCGCGACAAATTGTGCATCGAGGCCGCGCGCTATGGATCATTACGTTGATATCAATATAATCAACACATGTCCGGTTCGAGCAAGTTTCCCTATCCATCGACGCTGGAAGTGCGCGACACATGCCTGTGTCTGCATTTGCAGCGGACCGCGCGCGCGGTTGCGCGCCGTTTCGACGACGCGTTCCGCCCGCTCGGCCTCACCAACGGACAATATTCGCTGCTGATGTCGCTGAACCGCCCCGAAGCGCCGAAAATGGGCGACGTCGCCGAATTGCTGGCGCTCGACCGGACGACGCTGACGGCCAATCTGAAACCGCTCGAACGGCGCGGATTGGTGACGATCGAACCCGACACCACGGACAAGCGCAGCCGCCGGCTGAAGCTGACGGAAAAGGGCGAGGAGATGCTCCTCGCGGCCTACCCGATCTGGAAGGCGACCCATGCGGAGCTCGATAAGCTCATCGACGATCCGCAGCGCATGCGCGACGAACTCGTCCGCCTGTCCTGAACTCATCGCAATAAAAAAGGCCGGCGAGATCATCGCCGGCCTTCTCTGTCGTTTCCATTCGCCTACTCGGCCGCTTTCGGGAATTCCCGAACATTCTCGAAGGATTTGTCCTCTTCGGGATTGCCCGTCGTTTCGGGCGCCTGATCCGCGATGGCTTTCTTCTTGCGGCGGAAAAGCTTGGAAAGCAGGCTGCGGTCGTCCGCAATCCAGGCATTGTCGCGGGTGAACACCATCAGCGCGGCCGGCGTCACCACCAGCGTCAGCATGGTGGAGAAAGCGAGACCGAAGACGATGGCGCTCGACAGGGCGATCCACCATTGGGTCGACGGCGCGCCGATCGTCACCTCATGGCTGAGGATGGCGAGGTTGACCCCGAAGGCGATCGGCAGCACGCCAAGAATGGCGGTCACGGCCGTCAGCATCACCGGACGCACGCGCTCGCGGCAGGTTTCAAGAACCGCCTCCAGCTTGTCCCAGCCTTCCGAGCGCAAATGCACATAGGTGTCGATCAGCACGATGTTGTTGTTCACCACGACGCCCGCCAGCGCGATCGTACCCACCGCCGTCATCACGATGACGAAGGGCTGCTGCATGACCAGAAGGCCCAGCAACACGCCGACGGTCGACATCACCACGGCCGTAAGGACCAGCCACACATAGGTGAAGCGATTGAACTGGGCGAGCAGTAGCGCGAAGATCAGGAAGATCGCCACGCCGAACGCCTTGCCGAGAAAGGCGGATGCTTCCTGGCTTTCCTCGTTCGAGCCGCTGAGCTTCCATTTCACACTGTCCGGCAGACCGAGCGACGGGATCGCCTCGGCGACCTTCGCCTGCATCTCCGAGTCCTGCACGCCCTCGACGAGGTTGCCCGAAACCGTGATGGTTCGCGTGCCGTCGATCCGTTTGAGGATGCCGAGGCTGCGCGCCGGTTCGCGCGATACGAAGTTCGAGAGCGGCACGGCGCCCCGCGAGGTCTCGATGCGCAACTGGTCGAGCATCGACAGGGTGCGCCGGTCCTCCGGCAGACGCAGGCGGATATCGACCGCGTCATCCGTGCCGGCGGGGCGGTAATCGGACAGCTTCAGACCCGTTGTCACCAGCTGCACCACCGTGCCGACCGAACCCGGGCCGACACCGTATTTCGCGGCTTCGGTACGGTCGACTTTCAGTTCCCAGTCGATCGAGGGCGGCGGCAAGCCGTCCGACAGGTCGATGACCTCCGGCTGGGAGCGCAGATAGTTCGCAACCGTGCGCGCCGCGTCGTCCAGCCCGTCGGGATTGTCCGCCGACAACTCGACCTGGATCGGCTTGCCCTGCGGCGGGCCGGCATCGGGAACCGAAACCTCGGCTTCGATACCGGGCAGGCCGGTCAGCGCGGCGCGCAGATCGGTCAGGATCTCGCTCGCATTCTTGCGTTCGCGCCAGTCGACGAATTCGTACTGGATCGTGCCGATCACGTCTTCGTCGACCTGACCGCCAAAGCCGCCGCCGCCGCCCGCCGAAGAGCCGACGCGCGTGTAGACGGTCTCGATGCCCGGCCAGGACAGCATGCGCTGTTCGACGGTGCGGACAGCCTGGTCCTGTTCGTCAAGCGACAGGTTGCCGCGCGCATGCACGTAGATGAGACCGTATTCGGGTTCGACGCTTGGGAAGAATTCCGTGCCGGCATTGTATTTGCCATATGCAAAGACGATGCCGACCATGAGCACCGAGACGAAGCCGAGCGTCGGCAGCGGATGGCGCACCGCTTTCTTGACGACGGCCATGTAAAGCCCGTCCGGCTTTCTCTCCTCCACCACGGCCTTGCCGAAGATCGAGCCGAGCGTCGGCGCGAAGAACAGCGCGTAGAGGATGGAGGCCGACAGCGTGAAGATGAGGGTCAGCGGCAGATAGCCCATGAACTCGCCGACAATGCCCGGCCAGAACAGCAGCGGCGAGAAGGCCGCGATGCGCGTGGCCGTCGCCACAACGACGGGGCCGAACATGCGGCGCGCCGCTTCCGCGAATGCCGGACCCGAGGGCATGCCCTCGGTCATCCGCCGTTCCGCATATTCCGTCACGATGATCGCATCGTCGACCAGCATGCCGACCGCGAGGATCAGGCTGAACAGCACGACGATATTGACCGTGAATCCGGCGAGCGACAGGGCGAGAATGCCCATCAGGAAGGATGTCGGAATCGCCAGGCCGATCAGAATCGAGGACCGGATGCCGAGGAAGTAGAGAATGACGATAAAGACCAGGATGACCGCGGTCAGCACGGAATTCTCCAGATCCTCGAGCAGCGTGCGAATATCCGTCGACTTGTCCTGACTGAAAGAGACCTCGACGCCGGCCGGCAAGGAAGATCTGAACGCCTCCGATACGGCCTTAACGCCGTCGATTGTCTCGATCAGATTGGCGCCCGAGCGCTTCGACACCTCGATGGCGACGGCCCGTTGGCCATTCAGACGGGCGACCGAGGTCGCGTCTTCGAAGGTGGAGCGGATCGACGCCAGATCGCGCGCGCGCACGACAGCGTTTCCGCTGGCGGCGATCGGCAGGTTTGCGACGTCTTCCACCGTCTCGATCAGCGCGGGCACCTTGACGGCATATTTGCCTTCCTCGCCCTGCAGTGTTCCGGCGGCGACCAGCTGGTTGTTGGCCGACACGCCGCCGATCAGCTGGTCGAGCTGCAGATTGTAGGAGGACAGCTTCACCGGATCGATGATGACTTCCACCATCTCGTCGCGCGATCCCTGGAGGTTTGCCTCCAGCACGCCGCCGACTTCCTCGATCTGGTCGCGCAATTCCTTTGCGGCGCGCGTCAGCACCCGTTCCGGCGCATTGCCCGATAGCGTCACCACCAGGATCGGGAATTCGGAGATGTTGACTTCATTCACCGACGGTTCGTCGGTGCCGTCCGGGAATTCCTGCTTGGCATCGTCGACCTTGGTGCGCACATCCTGGAGCGCCGCAGCCATGTCAGTGTCGGGGTCGAACTGGATGACCACATTGCCGCCGCCCTGATAGGCATTGGCGGTAAACGTATCGATTCCCTTGATGTTCTTGATCTTCGATTCGACCGGGCGGACCAGCAGCCGCTCGGCGTCTTCCGGCGAGATGCCCCGAAGACTGATACTGACATAGACCACGCCGACCTGGACGTCCGGCTCGGCTTCTTTCGGGATGTTGATATAGGCCAGCGCCCCCGCGACGAGGATGAACAGCAGCGTGACGATCGTCAGCCGCGAGTTCCTGACCGCTACTCCGAGGAAATTCAGCATGTTCAGCTTGCTCCCGCGGTCGCTTCCTCGACCAGTTTGCGCACGGTGTCGGCATCGGCCTCCACCGGGTGAACCTTGACACCGTCACCGACGAAATTCTGGCCGGCCACGATCACCCGCGCTCCCTGCGGAATGCCGCCGAGGATCAGCGCGCCCGTCGAATCGTCGACGATGTCGATCGGGTGGAATTCGACGACATCGTCGTCATTCACCGTTCGGACGCCAAGTTCGCCGTCATCGTTGAGCGCAACGACCGACCGCGGCACGGGCGTCGCCAGAACGGGTTTTCCGCGCAGGATGACTTCCGCGGTCATGCCGGCGGAGATCGAAAGATCCGGATTGGGAACCTCCACCTCGACCGTGTAAGTGCGCGTTGCGGCCTGGGCCGAGCGGCTGACATAGCGCACCGTCCCGGTCACGGTCTCGCCGCTGACCAGTCGAAGCTCGGCATTTTCCCCGACCTCGACAACGCCGAGATCGCTCTCATTGACCTCGCCGACGCCGATGATCGGGTCGAGCGCGATCAGCGTCGCGACAGGGGTGCCGGTTGAAACGGAAGCCCCTTCTTCCACGTCGAGCACATCGATCACGCCGTCATAGGGCGCCACGACATCGAGCTTGTCCATTTCGGCCTGCGCCGCTTCGACCTGGCTTTCGGCGGCCTTCAGCGCCGATTGCGCGGCATCGCCCTGCAATTTCGCCAGCGTGCCCTTGTCGACCAGCCGCATCGTCGCCTCGGTCTGGGCCTTTGCCTGTTCGAGCGCCTGTTCGGCGGAGCGCAGCGCGGCGTCGCGGCCTTCCGGCGCGATCCGGACAATCACGTCGCCTTGCTTGACCACCGCGCCCTGCCTCGCCGGCAGCTCGCCAATGATCCCGCCGGCGCGCGCGGTCAGCGTCGTCCGCTTGTCGGCTTGCGTCACGCCGGAAACCCTTACCGAACGCGCATGCTCAAACTGCGGAATGACGGCGACGCCCACCGTCTGCAACGGCTTCGCGTCCTCTCCCGCGTTTTCCGCGGCGGCGGTTTCAGTCGCAGGCGTGGCGGACTCCGCATCCGCGGCGCTGCCGACAGAGGAGAATTCGCCCGTGGCGATCCAGGCGGCCGAACCCAGAAAAACAAGAATGGCCAGATAGCGGTTAGCTTTCATCGTCGTCTCTTAAAACGTCTGGAACGGCACGCGGCACAAACGGGAGTCAAGTGGCCGCAATAAGTTCATATTCAATATTTCCGACCGGTTTACTGGTCGATTTCGAACATTTACGAAATCGATTGTTGTTGGAATGCCACATAAACTGAGGCAGCACGCAATCGACAATCGATCAGGCGAATTCGACCTCCCGGGAAAGTGGCAGGCTGCGAATGCGTTTTCCGGTCAAGGACCGGACTGCATTGGCAAGCGCCGGAGCGGCCGGCGGCGTTCCGATTTCTCCAACACCGCCAAGCGTTTGCGAATTCTCCAGTATCTCGATCTCGAATTTCGGACAGCGGTCGATACGCATGGCATCGAAGTCGTAAAAATTCTGCTGATCGACCATGCCGCGGCTGAAAGTAATTTCCTCGCCGATCGCAGCCGACAGCCCGAAAACGATGCCGGATTCAATTTGTGCACGGATAATGCCCGGATCAAGCGCCGTTCCGACCTCGGCCACCGCCCAGACCTTCTCGACAGATATCCCGCCTTCTGTCCGGGCAACCTGGACGACCTCACCGACCCAGGAGCCGAAACTCATGGTGAAGGCGACGCCTTTCGCCTTGCCTGTGCGCAGTGGCCGGTCCCAGTTGGAGATGTCGCGCAGTTTTTCCATCACCGCCACGGCAAGCGGATAATCCGCCATCAATTGCAGGCGCAGATCGATCGGATCGCGTCCCGCCCGTTCAGCGATCTCGTCCATGAAACACTCATGGAAAAAGCCGTTGTAGGAATATCCGACGGAACGCCAGAAGCCGACCGGTATCGGCATGTCGATTTCGATACCGGCGACGCGGTAGTTCGGGATCGTATAGGGTTGATCGAAGGCCCCTTCGGTCAGCAACCGTTCCGGCCCGAAGATCGGCAGCGAGGGAAACATCCGCTTGCCGATGCTTTTCAGGATCGACGGCGTCGCGATGCGCATATCGACGGCATCCGGCATGCCGTTGACATCCATGCGGGCGCGAAACCGCCCGGCCGCCGCCGGCCGGTAGACGTCATGCGTCATGTCCTCTTCGCGGGTCCAAGTCACCTTGACGGGCCGTCCGCCGGCTTCCTTCGCCAATTCCGCCGCATAAAGCGCGAAATCCGCTTCCGCCCGGCGGCCGAAACCGCCGCCGAGATAGGTCGAATGGATCGTTACCGCATCGCTGTCGACCCCGATGGCGTCAGCGAGGATCATCTGGATCAGCGTCGGCGCCTGGGTCGGCGCCCAAACGGTCAGCCTGCCGTCTTTGAATTGCGCGGTGGCATTCATCGGCTCCATCGTCGCGTGGGCGAGGAACGGCACTTCGTAATCGGCCTCGAAGATCGAATCCGGCGGCGCGTCGCCGAAAGCGAAATCGACATCGCCATCGTCGCGCCAGGCCGATCCCTTCCACGAGCCCGCGATCGTGTCGCGGAAGACGCGCATGATCGATTCGGTGTTCGCCGGGTAGGGCGCATCGCCCCATTCGACCTCGATCGCCTCGGCTGCCTTAAATGCGGCCCATGTGTTCTCCGCGATGATCCCGAAGCCCGAACCGGTTTGTGTATCCATTCGCACGATCTTCACGACGCCCGGAACGGCCTCGGCAAATGACGTGCTCGCGGACTCGATTCCGCCGCCAAGCTTCGGATTCATCAGGACCGTGCCGTAAAGCATGTCCGGCAAATCGACATCGATTCCGAACTCGGCAGCGCCAGTGACCTTTTCGAGCAGGTCGACGCGCTGCTGCGACGTTCCGAGCAACGTCCAGTCCGCCGGATCTTTCAGTTCGATCTCGTCTGGGACGGGCAGGGCGGCCGCTTCGGCGGCGATCGACGCGATACTCACACGCCGTCCGCTGGGCGCAGCGATCTCCGCGCCGTCGAACTGCAGCTTCGCTGCTGGCGTCGCCAGCCGTTCCTGGGCCGCGGTGAACAACAGCGTGCGCGCCACCGCTCCCGCGTGCCGCATCTTTTCATAGGCATCGCGGGTCGAGGTGGACGAACCGGTAATCTGCAATCCGGCGAGCGGTCCGAACGCACGCGTCGCTTTCCGCATCGTTTCGGCCATCAGGGACGTGTTGAGTTCGGAATAGGGACCACCCTGCTCGAGCACCGCCAGATTGTAATAGGCCGGCGATGTCGGGCCTTGTTCGACCTCTACGTCGGACAACGGCACGCCAAGCTCCTCGGCGACGAGCGCGGCGAGCGTAGTGTGTATGCCCTGACCCATTTCGGCGCGCGGCGCGATAATCGTGATGGTTCCGTCCGCACCGACCTTCACATAGGGGTTGAAGGTCTCTTCGCCCGGGCCGAGGTCGGCCTCCAGCGGATTGGGCCGTGGCCGGCTGGCGGCATAATAGCCCACAGCGAGCCCGCCCGCGACGAGGCCGGTCCCGATCAGGAATGTGCGGCGGAGGATCTTGCCCATGGCCCTACGTCTCGCTGGCGGCCGGTTCGTCGCCCGGAAGCGGCATCGCCGAGGCAGCGCGCTTGATCGCGGAGCGGATGCGTGAATAGGTTCCGCAACGACAAAGATTGCCGGACATGGCCGTATCTATGTCGTCGTCTGTCGGCTGCGGATTTTCCTCGAGCAAGGCCACGGCCGCCATGATCTGGCCGGACTGGCAGTAGCCGCATTGCGGCACCTGTTCGTCGATCCAGGCCTGCTGCACCGGATGCAGAACGCCATCCGTCGCGAGACCCTCGATGGTGCGGATCTCGCCTTCGACGTCGCCAATGGCGGTTACGCAGGAAAAGGTCGCCACACCGTCGACAATGACCATGCAGGCGCCGCAGCTCGCTACGCCGCAGCCAAATTTCGTGCCCTTCAGCCCGGCAACATCGCGCAGTGCCCACAGAAGCGGCATTGCCGGATCGACGTCGAGATCGATCGTGTCACCATTGATCGTGAGTTGCATGGCGGTTCCGTGTTCATGCGGGGAGCACAGTGCCGGCTTCCACCGGATATCCGTCCTGACAAATTGACAAAATAACGAATTATGTCATATCGTCAAGACATGATGTTCCAAACCACCCCCGACAAGCGCGGCACGATCATTGCCGCAGCTTTCGATGTTTTCATCAATTACGGATTCCGAAAGACATCGATGGACGACATCGCGCGCGCGGCGGGCATGTCCCGGCCGGCGCTCTATCAGGTTTTCAGGAACAAGACCGAGATCTTTCGCGCGGCATCGATGGGTCTGCTTGATGTTCTCGGCCATACGGCACGCAAGGCCTTCGACAGTGACAAGCCTTTCGAGGAAAGGCTGTACGATTCGATCGACCAGTCAATCCTCGCGGTACACCGCAAGATCGACGCAACACCGCATGGCGCCGAATTGATGGGCGTGAACGAGGAAATTGCCAGCGATATCGAGGCGCAATGGTGCGACCAGATGATCGAGGCCATCGCCGCAGGCATTTCGGACGCGGCGGAAAAAGGCGAGATCGCGCTTCATCCGACAGGTACGGACGCCCGCAGCGTTGCCACCATCCTGATGCAGGCGATGGAAGGCATGAAAGGCAAATATCTCCGCGGAGAGCCGATCGATGACGACGTGCGGTGTCTTGTGTCCTTCGTCAACGGTGCGCTCACCGCCGGCATGAAGGACCGCTAGGCGTCCCGCCTTTTGGGTTTCATCCGCTCCATTGCTTCCCGCATACGGCGTCCGATCGGCTTGTCGAGCGTATGCGGCAAGACGTTCGGGGCGATTTCCTCGGTAAGGTCCAGCGTCGACCGCTTGCCGATATCGTCGAAATTCAATTCCAGAAAATCCGCTGCCGCCGCTCGGCCCATTTCCTTCAGATATTCGAGAAAAGTCCATTCCGCATTGGCCTTCGAGGAAGCCGTCAGATCGTTGACAATTGCGTCGGCGGCGATCCGGTGCATCCGGATCGCCTTGTAGCTCGTGCCGTCCAGCCGCCCATCGGCGATCAGCCTGCGCACGAACTCGATCGCACGAAACTCGCGCAACAGCGCTGAATTGAAGGTGATCTCGTTCATGCGGTCCTGGATTTCGATGGCCGAACGCGGCGTCTTGTCGGTCTCGATCGGATTGATCTGCACCAGCAGGCAATCCTGCGTCCCCGTTTCATAGAAGAAAGGAAACAGGGCCGGATTGCCGCCGAAGCCGCCATCCCAATAGGGCACCCCGTCGATTTCCACCGCCTGAAAGATCGTCGGCAGGCAGGCCGAGGCGAGAACCACGTCGGGTGTCAGTTCCTCCTGGCCGAAGACGCGCACCTTGCCCGTCCACACATTGGTCGCCGAGACGAAGGTCTTGATCGTGCCGCAGTGTTTGACCCTGTCGAAATCGATCTGCTTTTCGACGACATCGCGAAGCGGATTGATTCCGAGCGGATTGGTGTCATAGGGCGAAAAGACCCGCGACATCAGGTCAAAGAACCGGTAGCTCGGCGAATAGTCGAGGCTCCAATTCCCCCAGAAA
>Ga0209692_10005314_pt1 | contig 11129 bp, 8 predicted proteins | sample tdDd472_FD_187129 | JGI IMG/M metagenome (GOLD analysis project Ga0209692, IMG submission 187129) | Marine sediment microbial communities from the Atlantic coast under amendment with organic carbon and nitrate - tdDd47.2 (SPAdes)... | ecosystem: Environmental > Aquatic > Marine > Coastal >...
TTAACATGATAAAGATACCGACGATTTGTACCATTAATGCGGCTGTTGATTTATCAAGAATACCAGTCCAAAACGCCATGTGTAATGTCTGTAATAAGTTGGTGATACCCTCAATGTATTCGCCTTTGTTCCAGACCAGCCCATTCCCATGTGAAAAATTCCACGCATAACGCATTGATATCATGGCATCATCGAACAAATTGAAATATCGATTACCATCAATAGCGACATATGATGTGACGTAGATAAAAACACTACTCCAGACTACATATCCCGTTGTAATCAAGTATAGCCATTTTGTTTTACCAAGGTTTTGTAACATCTGTCTTACTCGCGGAACTAGCAAAATGATCGCTAGAACAAGAGCAAGGAAAATAGGCAGTATATAACGCAAAGACATAAGAAATTCCCTAGCATTGAATAGAGGTTCGCTACATTTAGTATATGATTATTATTCTGTCTGGAAAATAGGGGTTAGAAAGTAAATATGAACGGGCATATTCCCAAACCAGATGTCATCTCCGTGTTTCACCACGTAAGCTGTTTCTGGTTCTAGCCGCTGTTGATTGAGTAATGTCCCATTAGCACTGCCTTTATCGACAAGTATGATCTTCTCATTCTGTAAGCTGATTTCCGCATGAAGCCTTGATACCCCCATTTCATACCCATTAAAAGGAGACAGGTCAAAGCCATCAAAATACTGATCTGATTGAGGAGATCGACCAATTTGGAGGGTTTCTGTCACTTCAAAAACGACTTCTACTTTGCTTGATGGGATATTAAAACTCACCCGCCATGGGCGAATATAAAAAGTATCCCGATTTTCCATAGCTTTGACAGATTCAATAATTTCACGATCAAAGACTTTTGTTTTGATATGTTTTGCGATAGCACTAAAATCGTTAGCATTAACAACTGTATCATCATAAAAATCTGGTCGATCATTCTGATAAGGCATAATTGGTGTTCCTGTCAAAAGTTATATATACTCTACATATACTAGTGAAAATGAAATACTTGATAGTGTTCTGATTTCTGAGAATCTGTTTGGAAATTCAATAATACTGTGTTTTGGGCGGACATCCAATCGATATCCCTACACTATTACTGCGAAAAGGTTGCAGAAATGCACTATTCTATGCATCCGAAGGCAGGAAAATCAACAAAACCCATAAGATTCAAACACGTCCTGATGGCAATTTACAGAGTGCTATTCCAAGTAAATATAGTCATTTGTAGCCGAAAAAGCAAATGTGTAAATTTTAGAGAGATCATGTCTGAATGGCAACTAAATTGTCACAAATCGCGGTTATTAGCGAAAAAGAAATCAATTGGATTGACAATCTTGATACTGAGTTATACCAAGTTGATAGACATCAAATCGTCGATGAAAAGCTAACGTTCCTTTCTGAAAAAGCCTATGATCTATTATTGGTTGATGGTGATAACCCACTGATTGAACTCGAAAAGATCATCATACAGATTAATAGAAATTATCCACTTGTCTCCATTATTGTACTTTCTGAAGGGAATGATCCCGACTATGTTTTGAACCTCATTGAGTTAGGGGTTGATAACGTTTTTAATGTCAATGAAGATACCGCCTATCTTATTCGACGCTTAAGTATTGCGATTCAACATAACCAAAAACGACAAATATCCATTCAACAAAATCGGCATTTAAATTCAGTCACGATTGTATCGCGGCACTTACATAATGCTACCGACCCCAATAATCTGATGACCGATGCTTTGAAGATTGTATCGTCGACATTTAATCTAAACGGACTTGCAATTGTTGTTGAAAGCGGCGGACAATTTCATCTAAGAGCCTATCGAGCATCAAGTGATAATTCGCAACCGATTTATGATGTTATCACCAATCTCCACCCTTATGATCCTTTGCGCCAAAGTGTGGAAAAAGGATTGGTTATGGTATTTGAGGATCTGTCTCAAAATCAGTACATGGTTCAAATTCCAACATTTGACACATTATACTCGGCGCTTGTTGTACCTCTTCATTACTCTAATATCACGCTTGGCGCGATCATGGCTTTTGGCAAAGAGACAAGCCCACTTTCACGGGATGACATCGTTATATATGAGCATCTCGCAACCCATTTAGGGAGTGCCTATCAGAATGTGCGTCATTCGCACACACAAGATGCGAATGTAAAAGCAAATCGTCATCTTTTACGAACATGGCAACGCCTATCATCTATCTATGCGCCAGAGGAAGTTAGCCAAACAATCCAGACATTAGCCACCAACATTACGGGTGTCAAGAAAACCCTAGTTTGGCTATATGGAGAATCACAACAGCAACCCATTCTTCATGCAACCGATAATGCAACGCTTCGTGTGTTCGAGAAATTGCATTCCCAAAACATCATTGACGACTATATCAATCAATTCGACACACAGTTACGCCCTATCATTGTCTGGTTAGGACGCTCTAATACCCCCAATATCGGGGAGTTATTTCAAGTAATGGGCGGACAACAACTGATCTGGGTTCCGATTAAGGATGAAGCACGTTTGCTTGGATGCTTGATTGTTAGCTCCAAAAGTAATGAAGAATTGAATGCCGATAACATCAGTTTGTTAGAGGGGATTGCCCACGCCGCCGGACAAACGCTTGAACGTAATATGTTTATGCAATATCAAAATCAACAAACGGAGCACCTAAAAGCAATCGCACGAAGCATACGTGATGGTGTATTTTTTGTTAATGAGTTCCAAGAAGTTGTATTTTGTAATCCACAAGTGACGGAATTAACAGGGGTTAATCAATCACTTGTGATCAATCAACCTGTTGATATTCTCTTCAAATCGCTGTCGCAACAAAGCCATGATATAGAAAGAACCTATCAGCAGTTAATGGCGGCAATGCACCAACTGCAAAGCAATTCTCCCGATTACGATCATCCCATTGTCGAAGTCTATATCCCGTCCATCGAGTCACGCATTTACATTGAATTTATGCCGATGACAAGCGACGGGCAAGATGAAAAACAAAGTTGGATTGGTGTCTTGCGTGATATGGATACACTCAACATCACGGAAGCATCTGTTTCCCCTGCTTTAATGAGCGAAATTTTGAATCATATTCAGACTTCTACACGAAATATTTATCGAGATATTGTCCCACTCAGTCAGATCACCGATACTGAGACACAAAAAACGATAGACTTACTCAAGCGGCATAGCCAGGAAATTGAGCAATTATTGATTATTGCGGATAATTTTACCCAGCTAGAACAATTGGATCGCTTGAAGTTTACACTTAATGATCCCAATAAATTATTATCTGTCATCCTAAATAAACCACCTCTTTTGCAATATGATACTCGTCTTGATGTTCGTACATCCTTGAAAGATACTCAGATACGAGTGAACCGCCAATATATTATGCAGACCTTCACCAGTTTGATTGAAGTTGGATTATCAACCGCAGGAGATGCTTCAATCTTGATCCAAATGGGCACACAAGCCAACCGTCTTGTGTTTAGAGTCGAGGCTAGTGGACGTATCATTCCAGCAGATCGTATTTTTCAGATTTTATCAACGCCAGACCAAAGTATCGAAGAAATTCCATATGCGACACAACTACGTTTGTATTTTATTCAACAAGTTCTTCAAAAGCATGATGGTGAACTACGCATCAAAAAAGCAACATCTGATGGAATGCAATTTAATATCATTTTGCCTATTGAAAAGTCTGTACAGCAACAAGACCGTATTGCAGAACGCCGACTTTCAAACATCATGATTTATGATACGGATCAGAATCCAAGTGATGTTAATTATAGTGTGCTGTTTGACCAAGATTATGAAGTACTGTTTTCTGATCGACTTGAACAAATATATGATGAGGTTGATTTATTCAGAATTGATGCAATTATTATGACGATTCGGAAAAATCATGAAGATGTCATTGATTTTGTAAAACGCCTTCGTCAACAAAAACAAATCACAAGCCCCATTATGATCTTATCCACATACAACACAGAGGATAATCGTGTACGTGCCTTACGGGCGGGGGTGGATGTTTATATTGGCTTACCTATAAGCGGTTCAGAATTTTTGGCACAAATAGAAAATCTATTTGAGCGAGCGAAATTACCCGAACGTGTTCATGAGCCTATAACAGTTGGGGAACTGAATATTGATTTCGCACAAAGGCAAGTCATGCTTGAGGGGCGTAACATTAACTTAACACGGATTGAGTATGAATTACTTACAGTGCTTGCCCTTAATATGGGCAAAACACTAACTCATACAGAATTGTTGACAGAGGTTTGGGGACCAGAATATAAAGATGACAAGAACTATTTATGGGTTAATATGAGTCGTTTACGTAGAAAATTAGAGAAAACAAAAAAACATAGCCAATACATATTTACACAACCCGGTATTGGTTATATTTTTAAGGAAAACTAATTGATTGAGTTAATTTTCTGCTCTAAATATCTTGAACTACTTCAATTGTTGAATTCACAGTGGAATCGACTTCAGCAGATTGTTTAGATAGTGTGAATACTGCCCCTACGAATAAGGCAACGGGAATTGAAATTACAAACCATATAACCAATAAAGTGAGAATTGCTGACATTGTCGTTTCCATTTCTTTAATTATTTCATCTATAAATATATTATACCCACAGACTATAAGCGAAGAATTAAGGTTTTCGCAATTAGTACTTATTTACTGTTTGAAAACTATAACCTAATCCGCCGTATATATCAAATAGTGGCGCTTCCGCACACATTTTAGACCAAAACTAAAAATTAGGAATTGATGAGATCTATACCTAAAACTTAGATTGCTCTCATTTCAGAAACATCTGGTCGTTTATAATACAGTTGATAGATCTTCTCAGTTTTGCTTCAAATCTATGCAGAATATTGCTACGCTGAGTGTATAAATTAGATATTTTTTATGTAATTAACTTTTCTTAAGCCATGAGATCGAGTTATAGAAATATGATTGTTTAAGGGAATGTATTGTCCCGTATAGATGATTGACATAATGAAACATCTTGGTTGAACTATTATTGCCTACAATCGATTTGTATTTTGTAAGATTGATGGACAGACAAATAGGAGATTATGAGCATATTGAATCCTGAAAACATTGTTTCTCGACGTACATTTATAAAAGGGGCGGCAGTCGCAGGGATGGCTTTGACAAGTATGAGTGTTGTTTATGGCAACACAGTTGAACCCTACGACATTGACATCACTTTACATCAAATACCGCTACATAACCTCACATCCGAATTCGATGGTTACAAAATCATTCAGATTACAGACTTACATATGGGGTCATGGCTAGATAAAGAACAACTCATAAAAATTGTTCAAATCATTAATTCATATGAACCCGATCTAGTTGCGATAACTGGGGACTTTATCACACTCGGACGGATTGCTAATTATGCAGATGATCTTGTAGAAAGCCTTTCTCTACTTCAGGCAAATGACGGTGTTGTTGCGGTACTAGGCAATCACGATCATTGGGCAAATGTTGAGCAAACACGTGAAGTACTTGTTAAGGCGAATATAAAGGAACTTCCCAATGAACACATCGTCATTAATCGAGAGTCGGCTCAGTTGGTTATTGCAGGCTTAGATGATATATGGGAAAAGCAACATGATATTGATCATTTGATTTCCCAATTGCCGAAAGATGCTCCAGCGGTATTACTCGCACATGAGCCAGACATCGCAGATGAAACCAGTCAAACTGGGTTATTCGGATTACAAATATCAGGACATTCACATGGGGGACAAATTCGCTTACCAATTATCGAAGCCCCGTATTTACCACGCCTCGCTAAAAAATATCCAATCGGGCGTTATGAAGTCAATGGTATGGTGCAATACACCAATCGAGGTATTGGCATGGTTGATATACCGATACGAATTGGCTGTCGTCCAGAAATAGCCATCTTCACTTTGACATCAGAAAATCAGGGGATTTGATGTAGTTCTCTATTGGAGAATAACACCAAACGCAACATTGAGTAATGTAGAGTAAATCTTTGCGTTATTGTGATGCGCGTTTGGTTATTAGTTCCCCTCAACATTTTAAAATTTGTTAAACAGCAATCACGTTTATCTGATACATGTGATTTTTTCAGGCATCAATAACAATTTACTGTGAATCTAACGCATCTACCAGAACCTTTACCATCCGTTCACCGACACCATATTCCCCATAAAAGCTCGGATGTGTTTCTGGTATGTTATTCAGTGCATCTGATAATGCTTGCTTCAGTGTATCTTGATCTGGTTCACATAAACGATTCCAGCCAGAATCAACGGTTTCTATCCATTCGGTGCTATCGCGCAAAGTAATCGTTGGACGTTTCATCATGTACGATTCTTTCTGTAAGCCACCACTATCGGTAATGACGATCTTACTCGCATGAAGCAATGTCACCATATCCAAGAAACCAACGGGGTCAATTGCATACACATTTTCCGAAAAAGTAAGCTGATGTTCCGTCATCATCTTGCGTAAGCGTGGATGAACGGGTAAGACAACGGGCAACTCAATATGATTAAAGATTTCAACAATATTACGCAATCGCGTTGCATCATCTGTATTCTCGGCTCGGTGTATCGTTGCGATGATAAAATCACCGTCTGGTAAATTTAAATCGCTTGATAATGTTGCCAGACGTTCGGTTGCGTTAGTCGTCAAGTCTGCAAGTACATCAACGCGTACATCCCCGACATTATAGACCCCATTGACAATTCCTTCTGTCATGAGATTTTTAATCGCTTTATCTGTCGGCGCAAACATAATATTGCTCAGATGGTCGGTGGTCACTCGATTAATTTCTTCTGGCATACGTCGATCATAACTACGTAATCCAGATTCGACATGGACAATCGGAATATGTAATTTTGCTGCAACGAGCGCACCTGCTACCGTTGAATTTGTATCGCCATAAACAACGACATAATCTGGCTTTTCTTCAAGTAGGACATCTTCTATTTTCATCATCATTTGACCCGTTTGTCGGGCATGACTGCCACTACCAACTTCTAAGTTGATGTCTGGTTGCGGTAAATCTAGCTCACGAAAGAATATCTGTGACATGTTGTCATCATAATGTTGTCCGGTATTGACTAGAATCTCGGTATGTCCCATACGACGTAGTGATTTAGTTAATGGACCAATTTGAATAAATTCAGGACGCGTCCCAATAATAGTAATAACTTTCAAGTGTGTTCTCCTCTGTATATGATTGGCGCAACGATTTTAGTACACATCATACATCATAAATTTTGATCGCTTGCTCTGATCTTAATATTAAGTTATACTATAAAATATAAAAATGACAAATATCATCAAACTCGCATAAATAGTTAAGGTAAATCATGTCGTATAATCCCATAATTATGGTTGTTTTGCCAACATATAATGAAAAAGACAACCTCCCCAATATGATTGAAGCCTTATTTGCCCTCAACCTCCCCAATTTTCATATCCTTATTGTTGATGATAACTCGCCTGATGGAACGGGTGACATTGCTGAGGAATATGCGTCACATGAAAATTATGCGGGCAAGATTTTTGTTTTACACCGTCACGAAAAACAAGGTTTAGGACCAGCATATATCGCAGGGTTCAAACATGCTCTTCAATTAAATGCAGATCTGATTATTCAAATGGATGCTGACTTTTCACATCAGCCCAAATACATTCCAAAGATGATTGAAATGGCGACTGAATATGATCTTGTGCTTGGATCACGGTATATGAAAGGGGGGAGTGTCGATGAAAAGTGGGGACCGGTTCGCAAATTACTAAGTTGGTGGGCAAATCGCATTTATACCCCATTAATTCTGAACTTCCCGGTTACAGATGCAACAGGTGGATTTCGACTCTTCCGACGAGATACACTCATTGGCATGAATATTGATCAGATTTCGGCTAGTGGTTATGTATTCCAAGTTGAGATGATCTATGTCGCTCATCGCCTCGGATATAACATTGGTGAACTTGCCATTCATTTTCCGGATCGTCAAGCTGGCACATCAAAGATGGATTCTTCTATCGCCTTAGAAGCCGCCCAACGTGTATGGGAAATCAAATTCCGCTATCGTCAACTCAATCAAAGCCAAAGACGCATACATGCCTACAGTTAGGTCGATTGTAGATTGGTTTGTATTTAAATAAGGCATATAATGGGACTTTTGTGAACAACGATCAAAAGTACGCTGATTGATGTTGGCTAATTACAATCAATCATAGTCCGATAGATAGCTAAGTATCATATACCAATCAGAGAACCCGAAGACATATGACACCTACCCAAGAAAACCATAAGCGTAATTTCAACAACATGCTACTATTGGGGGCTGTTGTTCTTCTATTTATTTTTACCCGCAATTTTGTCCCGCTATATGTCAATACTCAGAATGAATATTATGCTCATGCTTTTGCCCGCGCGCATGAAAATCTTTTACAAAATGATTGGTTTACGCACACACAACTCAAACACGTTGTGTTTTCTTGGATGGCGGAAGGATTATATCGCCTAAATATTGCCCAAACAGGGACACATATCATCCAAGTTATTTTAGAAGCGATTTTCTACATATCTTCTTTTTATATATTTCAATCGATCTTTGCATCTGTAAAAAGAAAAAACGAGAAATTTCATCAACTCAATATCAATCAACTATCATTTGTTGCAAGTATTATTTTAATTGTCATTCATAATTCCTTGGTATTGGTCGCAATTGCGAATCGTTTTCAAGTAATACTTCCTAATGCTCAACACTTGTGGCGTGAATTTTCGAACTTTAGTGGGTTAGCTGTTCAAGTGATGAATGGTGGATATTTGCAACCTTCTGAATTCGGAATATTATTCATCGCCGCAATTGCTCTTGCGCTTCGGTCACGCTGGCGAATAGCAACAGTCCTGCTCGCTGCAACGGTCAACTTTCACTTTTCATATTCGATCCATTGTGGCGTATTTCTACTGGTGTTTGTTGGCATCTTACTCTATGAAAAACAGTGGCGACGTGCATTTGAAATATGTGTTATTTTTGGTCTTCTAGTATTGCCAATCACACTCTATGCTGTCTCATTTCTGGGTGATCCACTTGCTGATTTTGCGTCGAGGATATTTGCTGTCGAGATGTTTCCATTTCACAGTCTACCATCCGTTTTCTGGGACAGACCGCTCCAGATGAACACGCTTAAAACGCTCATGATGATGCTTGGCATTTTGCTGTGTTGGCGTTTTCAACTTTATCGAATGCTAGCAATTATGCTGACAGGATTCACTTTTGTTGTCGTAAGCCTTATTTATGTCGTATTATCCTCAAATTACTCAGTTGCTATCTTATTTCCATGGCGCGCAAGTGTTTTTCTTGTGCCACTTGCCGCAATTGTCATTATTGCCGTCGTCGTATGGGTGCTTACAACACTGCTTAGAGATCGTTGGTTAAATCAAAAATGGTTTCAATCTGCCTTGGTTTTTATGCTCGTAGCGATTCTGCTAGCCGAAGGATTCATGTTTGTAAGGTGGACAGTTATTGGCGTTGTAAATCCCGGAGATGTAAACGCAAACCAAATTTATGCAGGAATTACCGATGCAACCGAGCCTAGCGATATTCTCTTGATTCCTTTTGAAGAACACGAACTACTTCCATCACGTTTTTGGGCTGGTACTCGGTTGGCAACTGAACGTGCATTATATGTAGATGATTTCAGTTTCCCAATGCTTGGGCAAGATGTTGCCGAATTCTGGGATAGACTTCAATTTGTAGAGTCATTCTACCAAGAACCACTGGAAATACAGCTTGAGTTGTGTCGTGAGGCAAACGTCGATTATTTTGTTTCAGATACAGTTGATCCATTGCTTGATGCTACGCCAACATTCGAGATGAATCCCGTGTATCTATATGCTTGCGAATCATAATATAAGCATTTTTCGCAAGCATCCTATACGAGTTAAGCCAGTTTATGCAGGTGGTTGATCGATACGTTCGCCTTCGGGGGTAACATAACCAATTAGACGGGCAGGATTCCCGACAACTAGTCCATAGTCTGGCACATCTTTTGTGACCACAGAACCAGCACCAATCATTGCCCACTTGCCTATTGTGATACCACATACAATTGTTGAATTCGCACCAATACTTGCACCTTTACTGACAAATGTTTCACTTACAACCCAATCATCTCCACGTTTTAAAGTACCATCAGGGTTAATGGCACGGGGAAACTTGTCGTTTGTGAATACAACGTGCGGTCCAACAAATACGCCGTCATCAATTGTTACACCATGAAATACGGATACATAATTTTGGATTTTGACCTGACTGCCTATAACAACATCTGTATCAATATGAACGCCATAGCCGAGGATACATTGCTCACCTAGCTTTGCACCACGCCGAACCATTGCATTTTGCCACACATAAGTTCCCTCACCGATGATTACGTCATCTTCAACTGTTGCGCTGGGGTGTATGAACATTACAAACTCCTGATAAATAGTGATTAAATAGACCTCAAACTAGATTGATTGAGTCTCCATTGCACCGCAAAGTTCATTCACCGTATCTACAATATATTGACGTTCTTCTTGTGTTAATTGTGGATGTACGGGTAAGCTCATGACTTCTTGTGTGGCTTTGTCGGATTCGGGTAATTCATAATGACTATATTGTTGTAGTGCAGGTTGTTTATGAATCAGGGATGGATAATAAATTCGTGCGCCGATTCCTTTTTCATTTAATTGATTTGCGAGTTGATCGCGTTGACCATTGGGAACACGGATGGTGTATTGATGATAGACATGTTTGCAATCTTTAAGTGTCACAGGGGTTTTAACATAGCTTAATTGCTCATTGAAGAATCCAGCATTTTCAATCCGTTGGTCTGTCCAGTCGCCCAAATTATCAAGTTGTACGTTACCAATAGCGGCTTGAATATTCATCATACGCATATTGTAACCAACGACTTCATGATGGTATTGCTGGTTCATACCTTGATTGCGAATCATACGCAATTGTCTTGCAATTTCATCATCATTGGTCAAAATCATGCCACCTTCACCAGTGGTCATATTTTTGGAGGGATAAAAGCTAAAACT
>Ga0209692_10005315_pt1 | contig 11128 bp, 11 predicted proteins | sample tdDd472_FD_187129 | JGI IMG/M metagenome (GOLD analysis project Ga0209692, IMG submission 187129) | Marine sediment microbial communities from the Atlantic coast under amendment with organic carbon and nitrate - tdDd47.2 (SPAdes)... | ecosystem: Environmental > Aquatic > Marine > Coastal >...
TTGAAAATCAAGGCAAAGAATCAAAATACCAAAAAGTATATAATGGTCAACTAGAGTTGTTTTGATACCTCGTAGGCTCTGCCTCGGGGTAGTTCATTAGAAAGTCACATTTTGCTTTAGGTATTACTTGAAAATTTCCAGCACCACGATTTATCGTCCATTTTAGTATCTCTATTGTACTAATGTTATTTTTATAAAATTTATGGTGATATTTTTCATCAGTAAACTGAGGGAGATTTTTGACATGATATAACGTATCAACAATTGAAATTGGAAATCTATCGTTATTAATTAAATCAAAAATATTTTCTCCAACCTCAGGTTTTTCTCCATTATTATTTTCTTTATACCATCCATAAAATCGCATGTATCCGCTATGAATTGAATTGTTTATTGATGTTACTTTTACTTTTGCAATCGTATAACAATGTGGACAACCTCCAAATAAAAAGGTAGCATTCATAATTATCAGACTTATAAGAATTATTTTATTGAAATTAACTCGAATCATTTTGTTGTTTCTCTCCCAGCAAAGTAATTATACATGATAATTGAAAATGCCACCAATATCATTCCTAAGATTGAAAATAATTCAGGGCTTTCATCTGGCAATAAAACCCAAGCGAAGATGGCTCCGAAGACAGGAATGATGAATTTCCACAGGTTCAGTTCTGAAACTTTAATAGTTGGATTTTTTAGCAGGTTGAACCAAAGAGCAAAGGCGCCAGCAGATAGAAATGATAGCCAACCTAAAGCATAATAATACTCTTTCACATAAATCATTTCTGGTAATCCTTCAAAAGGTAGTGATAATAGTAAAAGTCCAAAACCACCTATTAGCAATTGAGCTGAACTGAATATCATTGGTTTCACAGCATCACGGTTTTTTGCAACCAATACATTTCCGATTGAACCTGAAGAAGTACTTACCAATAAAATCATGATTCCTAATACTTCACGAAAGCCTGTTTTTACCCAGGGTTTTCTACTTAATGCAATGACAATAATTCCACCAAAACCGAGAATTAGACTCAAGGTCTTACTAAAACTCATTTTATCATGATCCATCATGTAGTGAGCAGCAATAGCAGAAATAAGAGGAGCAGAGCCAATAATGATTGCGGCTAATGCACCATCAATCAACGTGATTCCGGTATAAAAAAGTGCATAGACCAAAAAGGTTTGTACAAAACTGAGAAGTAGGATAAGTCTGAAGTTTTTGATTATTGTTTTAAAATATTCATTCAAATTACCTGCAAAGGGTAATAGCAACAGACCAGACAGCATGAATCGAATTCCTGCAAAGGACAGTGGTTTGGAATATTGTAGACCTATTTTTATTCCTGCAAAAGCTGTGGCCCAAAGTAAACATGCAACAATTGCCTTTATTAGATTTTTTGTAGATAAGTTTTTCAAATTTATTCCTTTAATTTTAGTTGTGAATTTACATAACTTAGTTTTCGATTCAAAAGAGTATGGTTTGTTACATTAATTAATTTTATTGGAATAATAATGTTGCTATGTTATTTTATTCCATATTAATTAGTGAGAATAGGGTATAAGGGATGAAAAACAAAATTCAAATTGGAATCATTGGATGTGGAGCAATGGGTAAGGGACTTGTTTACCAGGCTTCAATTCATCCGGAAATAGAGTGTGTTGTAGTCTCAGATTTAAAAATTGAGAATTGTACAAAATTTTTGGAAAGACTTGGATTACCTTACAAAATTGTAAATTCCAAATCGGAAATGCATCAAGCGATAGATGAAGGGAAAATTGCGGCTACAGAAAAAAGTGAATTGATACCGGAATGTCAAAGTATTGAAGCAGTGATTGAATCTACCAGTTCAATAATTCAAGGTGGAGAATATGCAGTTGCCACATTGGAAAACAAAAAGCATTTGATTTTGATGAATGCAGAAATTGATCTCACCTACGGTCCATATTTAATGCAACTTGCTAAAGTGAATAATGTTATTTATACAAGTATTGATGGTGATCAATATGGTGTGATAAAGCATTTAATCGATGATATTGAAAACTGGGGTTTTGATCTGGTAATGACTGGAAATATCAAGGGATATTTAGATCGCTACGCAAATCCAAAAATGATTATTCCTGAAGCAGATAAAAGGAATTTGGACTATAAGATGTGTACGTCCTATACAGATGGTACAAAATTAAATATTGAAATGGCATTATTGGCTAATGCTTATGGTATGAAAACACCACAAACAGGAATGTTTGGACCACCGGCAGACAGTGTTTACGAAGCTTTTGAATTATTTGATTTTGATAAAATCTGGGAAGATAAAACTCCCTTTGTTGATTATATTCTTGGTTGCCAACCTGATGGAGGTGTGTTTGCTGTTGGATACTGTGACCATCCTTACCAAAGAGAAATGCTCAAATATTATAAAATGGGATGTGGACCTTATTATTTGTTGTATCGCCCTTATCATCTTTGTCACATTGAAGGTATGCAAACGGTAATCGATGCTGTTCGCAACGACAAAGTTCTACTTCAACCATATAAAGGATTTCAAACAAATGTATTTTCTTATGCAAAAATGGGATTAAAATCAGGGCAAAAATTGGATGGACTAGGTGGATTTTCTTGTTACGGAATGATTGAAAATTGTGAAGATCAGATCGATAATCCAGGATTACCAGTATGTCTTGCAGATGATGTGATCTTAAAAAGAGATATAGGTAAAAATCAGAAAATATATTTTAATGATATTATTATACCTGAAGATCGCTCTGATTTTGAAATTTTTAAAAAAGCGATGAAATTTTCTGAGTTATTAAAAAAATAAGTAGGATATATAGACTTTAAAATTAATCATTTAAGAATAAAGATTAGAAGTGCAACAATGATAAAAAATACAAGATTAATCAGGATATTTATTTTTGTTATATTGTTAAGTCTACTTGTTTTTGCAAAGAATATAGATTCAAATAAATCAAGTGATATTCATATTCAAAATCTAAATATGACAATGCTTGCAAATAGTCAAATTTTTTCTGAATCTCTAATTGTTGGAGAAATTGCTGATACTGAAGTAAACCATATTATTCTTGCTGGCCCATTTTCAAAGGAAGTCACAGGTGCAAAAGATAGCAGCACTATTTTAATATTTTTCAAAGGAAATGGTATACTGAAAGCAGATGATGATGACTTTGTTATCAAGCCTGAAAGTATTGCATTAATATAAAGCACAGAAACTATTACTTTAGAAGTATCTGTAAATGATACTATGCATTACATAGAAATTCAAAAATTACTTACTACACAGGATCTGGTAGATACTGAAAGTTTCTCTTATGAAAATCGAACTAATTTTTATTATAGGCATTTTGATGATTGCGAAGCTTATACTGAGAAAATCAAAAGTCCCAATACAGTAAGCCGGACAGTATTACCAAAAGGCCATATTCCACGAGTTGCAATGGGGACTGTTCAAACAATTGGACCTGATGCTGTTGGCGCACACGAGCACCTTATGCTGGATCAATTATTTTTAGGATTTGCTGGAAATGATGTTGTGGTTCATGCTGATGACAAACAGGTGAACTTCAAAGAATTTTCAATCTTACATATTCCAATAAGTTCAAGTCACTGGGCCACAGTAGACGAAGGCAAAAACATGTATTATCAATGGATGGATTTTTTTCTTACAAAAGAGGGGGAAGTTTGGTTGAAGACACACAAGGCGATTAAGGATGATGAAAAGGAATAAATTGCATTCAATATTAAGACGATTAAAAACAGATTTTCTATTTAAAATTATTAAAAAATATGAAATATAATATCTAAAATCCTTTAAAGGAAAAATTGATTTGGACATTAATTTAAATAATCAGATAGAAATGAAATTGAAATTTAGGTTTATCCTATTATTGCTTGTTGCATGTAATTTGTTTTGTGGTATAACTCTAACTCCTAAAATATATTTTGGTACAAATTTCAGTAGGAATGATTATTCAGACAATTTCAAGGTTGAAAAGCATTGTTATCATCCAGGCTTTATCTTTGGATTTTCAAATCAAATAAAATTGAATAATACATTTTTTATTCAAAATGACATTTATTATGATTATCAGCATTCAAAAACTTTATTAGGAAATCATGGTTTATGGGGATCAATTTATCACAATTATTTTGTTAATTATTTAAGAGTATCAGTATTATTTGGATACAGGTTACCTAAACAATTTTATTTATTATGTGGTCCGGATATAGGTAAAATAATAGGTGATGTTAGATTAAAACTGACTCATGATTTTCATACTTTTGAAGAATATTCTGAAAATGTTACAAATATATTTCCTGCTTATGATATTTCATTATGTATTGGATTTGGCAAAGAAATTCAAATAAAAAACAAAAGCTTTCAATGTGAGATTAAATACTATATAAGTTTTACTGATTATAATTTTAAATCAAACTGGTCAGGTCTTAAAGAAGATTATATCAATCATCGTCTAAGTTTAATTTTTGGATTTCTAATTTAAAATCTAGTTACTTCTCAAACTCCGGATAATCAACCACCATCTTCAATGCCTCATTAGCAGCAACATATCCAAAAATCCCGGTAATCATTGGTAGACTTCCGATAGGACGACGCTCACGACCAGATTTGTAAAAGTTTTCTTCGGTTTCTTCGGCAATAGTATCTTTGCTGATCAGTTCCATGGAATAAACACAATGCACACCGGTGTAAATGCCACGATTGCGTAAGCGTTTTCTCACAAATTTTGCTAAGGGGCACATTTTGGTTTTGGAAATATCTGCGGTTGTGATTTTGGTGGGATCAACTTTTCGACCGGCTCCCATACAAGAGACGATTTTTATATTACGAGTGACAGCCTCATAGAGGATATTAACTTTTGGATTCAGTGTATCAATAGCATCCACAATTACATCAGTGGGATTTGCAAAAACTTCATCGAATGTATCAGCGTGGCACAGTGTATTGAAAACTTCAACATTGATGCCGGGATCAATCTGCTTGATCCGTTCCAGTGCCGCTTGTGTTTTCCGTTTGCCAAGATTTGGCTCGATAGCATATAGTTGTCGGTTGAAGTTACTCTCGCTGATCTCGTCAAAATCCACAATCCGTATAGTTCCAACACCACATCTTGCAAGTGCCTCTACTACATGTGAACCAACTGCACCAAGTCCAATTATAGTAATGTTTGACTTATGTAATTTCTCGATAGCTTCTGAACCGAGAAGCAATTCTGTTCGTTTATGTCTTTCACTATTTATCATTTTTTATTTATTCCGAGAAATTCATTACTGTTTTTCATTAATTGCTTTTCCAAAATTTCAGTGTCAATTTTGAGAACTTCAGCCATTTTTTCCAAAATAAAAATTAAGTTTGCAGGTTCATTGTATTCCCGATTTGTAATCTTATCAGTTCTTGGTAATAAATCAGGCGAGTCGGTTTCCAGTAAAATCCTCTCGATAGGAAATATTTCAATATTTTTTCCTAATTTTTTCGATGAATTCAATATTGTGCCGGAAAACGAAAAATAGACATTAGACATTTCAATAAATTCTTTTGTCGTTTCAGTAGTTCCGGAATAAGAATGGAGTAGAATTTTCACATCCTGATATTTTTTTAGGATTGGAAGCAGTAGGTGTGAAGCACGAACATTGTGAATACTTACTTGTCGATTGTATTTCTGCCCAATTTGTAATTGTATTTCAAATAATGACTTTTGTTTTTCGATTGTCTCTTTACAGAAGTAAATATCCAATCCTATTTCTCCAACCATACATTCTGGATTTTCGCTAAGAAATGTTTCTATCCTTGTTTGCCAATTGGGTGAGATTTTTTCCACAAACCAGGGATGAATGCCAATTGCCGGAATGATTTGTTTGTACTTTTTTGATAAATCCAAAACTTCTGGCCAATCATCTTCACCTGTTCCGCAGCAAATAAATCGACAAATGTCATTTTGCTTTGCATTACTTAAAGCTTGATGTAAGAGTGGAAATATTTTTGGATCTTGAAGATGACAATGGTGATCAGTGAGCATTATTTTACCTTTACATAAGTCTCAATAATTGTTTGCTTTATACCAATTTCCTCTAGTTCTTCTACTCCCTTTTGTACTAAAGTATCATTGGTAATTTTGATATTAAAATCAAATTTGTGATTTTCCCATTCACGATAATTGCAAAAATCCAGATTTTCTGTGTACTTGTCATCAGTTAGATTGTATGTTCCACCACCTGCTACAAAAACCTGATTAGAATCCAGATCATGTCGGAGAAAACTGAAGTGGGTTTCGTTTATGATTTTCAGCATTATTTGACCGGGTAAAGTATCAACAACAGTGGTGTTCGTTCGGATGGTTTCAGATGATAAAAGTTTCCATGTACCTAAAAGTTGGTCTTCATTCTTTTGACTACATGAAATGAAAAATAGGAGTAATCCTATGAATAGCAGTTTAATCTTCATTAACTTTTCGCTTATATATTTTTGTTATCACTAGATTGTCCCTTTTCGAACTCTTTCAGCTAGCAAAATCAAGTTGCGTAAATCTTCTTTGTTTTTGGCCTTTTTCCAGTTTTCGATGAAATTTTTATTCTGAATGATCTGAGCAATAGACATCAATGCTTTAAGGTGAAATGTCCTTTGATCTTCAGAGCCAAGTAGTGCAAAAATCACATGGGCTGAAGGTTTATTTTCATCAAAGACAATTCCAGTTTTGGAACGTGCAATAACAATGTCGAAAAGGTTTTCACCTTCAACAATGATATGCGGTATTGCAAGACCATCATAAATAGCAGTACTGAATTTATCTTCACGGGCAAGGAATAATTCATATACATTATTAGTTTCAATATTAAATTTTTCACCAACTGTTATAGACAACTCATGAAAAAAATGATCTCGAGTAATTCCCTCTTCAATATCGATAATGTCTGCCTGATGAATAATCTCGTCAAACTTATCTGCCTTGATCTCATCACGATCCATTAAAATATCTCTTAATTCATTTGTCAGTGAAGGAGTAACGATTTTTTTTGATATAACAGATTGAACAATATTAAATAGTGCAGACTGCTTTTCATTCCTGGATTTTGTATAGAAAAAATACCAAATCAGTGAGATTGTAAAGAAAAATAATGTAATAAAAAGTGGTAGCATTCCCATTTCGATGATCAGAAATATGTAGACGAAAAGTCCTGCAATCTGTACATAAGGATACATGTTGGATTTGAAGGATGGACGATAGGTTCCAATTTTGCTTTCACGCATGAGAATTACGGATAAATTCACTAGGAAAAATAAAATCAGCATCATCGTTGATGCGACTTTTACTAAATTTTCCAATTTCAAAAAGACGATGGAGATTATCATAAAAAATGAAGTTAGTAAAATAGAAATAACAGGTGTATGATATTTTATACTGACTTTTCCAAGGAATCCGGGAATAAGATTGTCTTCTGCCATTGCAAGAGGAATTCTCGATGAAGCCATTAGTCCGGCATTACCAGTAGTAATAAAAGCCAACATTGCTGCAGTAGATAAAATCCAATATCCGGCAGTTCCAAAATACTTGCCTCCAGCAGTTGAAATAGGATTGAGTGTATTGGCAATTTCACTATGGTTCAGTACCCCTACAGTTATGCTTATTACTAAAATGTAGATAATTGAAATCACAATATAAGCCGAAGTCATTCCAATCAGAATATTCCGCTTAGGATCTTTGATCTCTTCTGCAATTGAAGCGACTTTTGTCAGTCCTCCATAGGAAATGAAAATTAATCCCGTAACTGTGAAGACAGATTTCCAGCCATGAGGTGTGAAAGGTACATAATGTTCAATATTTATTCTTGTGATATTACCCGCGATGAAAACACCCAAAATTGCAATCAGCCCGATTACCATTATCACTTGAAAACGTCCGCTTTCTTTGACGCCAACAATATTGATAAAAGTGAAAAGTAGTGTAAATCCAACAGCGATATATTTGACAATAACAGGATTAGCATTTGGAAATAATGGTTTTAGGAAAAGACCTATACCGAGTAGAGCAAAGGCACTTTTCAAACTAAGAGAAAACCATGAAGCATAACCTGCAAAAGTTCCAAGTAAAGCCCCAAGACTCCTATGAATGAAAAAATATGTTCCGCCGGATTTCGGCATGGCTGTAGCTAATTCAATCTTTGAGATAATAGCTGGAATCATTAAAAACGAACCGAAAATATAGGATAGGATAATGGCTGGACCAACTTTCATAAAAACTACTGCAGGTAATACAAATAATCCTGAACTGATCATTGCACCTGCTGCAACACAAAATACTTCCAATGAACCTAATTCTTTTTTTAATACCATAGAATTTTCTTTCTATTTTTCTTTCATTCTATTGAGATCTAATATTTTTGTCAATTCAATAACACATTTAGAATGTAATTGTTCATCTTAAATGAAAAAATACATTTAAATGTAAAAAAAAGGAATTTAATTGATTGTGTTTCTGCGTTTCTTAAGAATTTGTTGATCAGGAATGATTAAAACTACTCTATTTCTCCTAATATCACTACATAGTTTTTTCCAAATTTCTTTGCACATTTGGGGCAGGTTGTGTACCACATATACCATTTTTTGATTTTCAGGTCAAGGTGTTTTGCATGCTCTTTGTAATCCTTACACCATTTGCTTGTATCAGAAAATGACCCTTCGTAAACTTTGCTGAAGAATTTTCCTGAAATTGTGGTGTTTGTCGCATCTGGAATTTCTTTTTCTACTTCAACATATACATCCATATTCCATTTTGAAGTATGGTTAGATAAACATATCCAATTAGGCGATTCCACTCCGGAATTTTTCATTTTCGCGACTAATCGTTTCATTGCTGATCCAAAATTCATAGGGATATTGAAAAATGTATTCACTTTATCCTTTATGAATTTCTTTTCATCCCACTCAAAAACATGATCATTCCATGGAATGGGATCGAATTTAGGACAACATTCAGTTTGTCTCATTATTTACTCCTATTTTGCCTGTATAGAATTAAAATATTGGTTGAGTAAGTATTTATCAACTCTAGAATGGAAAAAAATATAAAACTACAATCATTAATTTTATATTAGCATTTAGTATTAATAGCTAACTATTAAATTTATTAAGATATATTTTAATAGACTTAAATAATATTTGAATATTTATAATTTTAATTTGTTTTATTCAGTATAGGGTTGAAAGATAAAAGAATAAATTTTTATTTAAGGAGTAAACATTTTTTTGATTTTACCTGATTATTCACTTTAATTTTATAAAAGTACACTCCTGATGAGTGATTTGATGCATTAAATATTACTGAATAATGACCAGATTGCTGGTAATTATCAACAAGTGTTTCTATCAAATCACCAACATTATTATAAATTGATAAAATTACTTTGGATTCTTTTGAGATTTCATAGGTAATTGTGGTTGTTGGATTGAATGGATTTGGATAATTATTATATAGGTTGAAAGTTGAGGCAATTTGAGGGTCATCAATTGATGTTGCAGAACCAAAATTTGCATAGATTGTATCATTGCCAGAAAATGAAATTGAGATTGAATCCTCAGAACTATTTACAGCACCACGCCATCCAAGGAAATTGTTGTAAGGTTTTGCCTCTGCTTTGAATTGAGTTGGAATGTCATCAAATAACCGTAATTTTGTAATTGATTCCAGTACTTTAACGCCATTGATTTTAACAATTCCTTTTGTTGGATCAGTGATGATCACAATACTGGAAGAGTTATCCAAATTAAACTTGGTTGCCAGATGACTTCTGGCTGATTTCGGACGAAGTATTGCAAATTCTTCCATAATTTCAATATGACCTTGCCAATCGTAACCACCGTATGATTGAGATTCTGACCATCTAGTACGATGTCTGGGAATTTCATCTACTACCAATGAATAAAGACTATCCAGAATGTTTCTAACGCGGTAACTGTCGAATGTGGTTCCGATATGTACACAATATCTCTGGGCAAATTCATTTTTGAAAGTGTCATTCTCCAATAATTTACGAAAAAGCAGGGTTGACCAACTGGGATTTGCATAGTAAGTACTGGTAGGAGATGTCGCATTGGCCAGGGAGTTTGAAGAATACTGTCCCATTCCATGAGCACCAAAACCAAGGTCTGTGTCGAATAAAATCCACCGCCATTTTCCATCATCTGTTTGTGGCCGCCAGTATTTGATATTCCCACCGGGCCAGTCAATATTGGCAAAATAAATTTCAGCAATTTGGTAATCAATGTAATTATTCACATCCATTTGTGTTTTGATATATTCATAGTTGTCAGAAATATTCATATTGTTTGTTTTGATATAATTCATCATCTGATTGTAATGAGTTGCTGTACCCTGAACCAAACTGGCATTACTCTTCAAAATATCAATGCTATCAGGATCAATATTATAATTTTCAGCGATGTAATGTTCATTGTGCTTTTCTCGTAAGCCATGAATCCCCCAATACTCACCATTGATAAAAAGTGAAACCGGACGATAAGATTGCCAATCTACATCCATTTGTCCTGCTACAACCTGATGCATAAAAGGATCACGGATGATTGCTCGCCACCAATCCTGACCTCCATTTCGAATATTCATATTATTAAATTCTTCGATATCTTTGTCCTGAAATAATTGATATTTGATTTTTGAAAATCCATATTCGCTACGAGTATAAACTGCCAAAGTTTTTTGAGGATACAATCTTGAGCATGCACCACCGATTTTGATACCACAATCCAATTCAAATCCAGGTTCTCTATTGGGTTCATAAAATTCAATATGTGCAGGTCGTTCCCAATCCTGATTCCAATTTCTTGGTGAACTGGAGCAATATCCTGAAATTCCATTAGTACCTGTCACATAAATACCTGTTGTATCGTTCCATAGATTTTCAGGTTCTGTTGATAGAGAAATTACAGCAAGTTCTGTTGGTTCATTAATAAAGTATGTGTTTATAATAGTATTGCTGGTAAGTAGATTCGGATCGATTGTTTTGGCTTTTATAACCATTGTGGAATCTACTGAAATTAGATTAGAGTACTTTTGAGAATTTATTGTTGGTTCATCTCCGTTT
>Ga0209692_10005316_pt1 | contig 11125 bp, 8 predicted proteins | sample tdDd472_FD_187129 | JGI IMG/M metagenome (GOLD analysis project Ga0209692, IMG submission 187129) | Marine sediment microbial communities from the Atlantic coast under amendment with organic carbon and nitrate - tdDd47.2 (SPAdes)... | ecosystem: Environmental > Aquatic > Marine > Coastal >...
ATTTGCCGACATCAACCTCGGCCAGGGAATTGTGGTCTCCGGCCTTGCATCGGTGATGATCGGTGAGTTTCTCATCCGGTCCAACCGCATCTCCATGCTCACCCTGCGGGTCATCATCGGCGCCATTTTCTACAAGGCCATCATGTTCCTGGGCCGGTATTACGGCTACACCATCCACTTGACCCCCAACGACCTCAAACTTGTCACCGGGGTTCTCATCATCGGTGCCCTTGTCGTCACCCAGATGAAAAAACCGACAAGGGGGACCAAATGATTGCCATAGAAAACGCAACCCTCACATTCAATGCCGGAACGCCCAACGAAAACCGGGTCTTTGAAGCCCTGAACCTCAGGGTTGAAAAAGGCGAATTCATCACCATCATCGGCAGCAACGGAGCGGGGAAAAGCACCCTCTTCAACCTTCTGTCCGGCTCTGTCATGCCTGACTCGGGCCGCCTTGTCTTAAGCGGACGGGATGTCACTAAAGAGCCGGAATTCAAGCGGGCCAAAACCCTCGGGCGCATCTTTCAGGATCCCCTGGCCGGCACCGCCTCCAACATGACCCTTGAAGACAACATGATGGTCTGCTTTAAAAAGGGATTCAAAGGCCTCAGGATCGGCCTCAACCGAAAACGCCGGGAGTTCTTCAAAGAACAGCTTAAATTCCTCGACATGGGCCTTGAGGACCGGTTAAAAGACAACGTGGGTCTTCTTTCCGGCGGACAGCGCCAGGCGCTGACACTCTTGATGATGGTACTCTCAAGACCGGAGCTGGTCCTTCTCGACGAACACACCGCAGCCCTTGACCCCCGCAATGCGGAGATCGTACTGAGGCTCACCACCCATTTTGTCAAGGAGTACGGGCTCACCACCCTCATGGTGACCCACAACATGCAACACGCCATTGACCTCGGCAACCGCCTCCTCATGATGGACTCAGGCGAGGTGGTTCTGGACATCCGGGGCGAAGAAAAGCAACACCTTACCGTAGAAAAACTGGTGGCCATGTTCTCCAAGGTCCGCAACAAGCAGTTCACAAACGACGAAGCCCTCTTATCCCGTTAACGAAGCAGATGGAGCCACACCATGACCCAGATCGGACGCGCCTTTCTCACCATCGCCATCACCCTTTGCATCGCCCTTCCCGCCCACGCCTTTGAAGGTGAAGACTACCTGCTCGGAGGCAAGAGTGGAGGAACCCACAAGCTCTCCCTGGGTGCCCGGTACCATGACGAGGTGAAATCCGTGTACGGCCTCCCCTTTGAAAGCGGGGATCTGAGCTGGCTCCTTGCTTACGAATACCACGAGAAAATCGCCTTCTGGCAGCTCGGTGTGGGCTACGCCCCCGAAAGCAACACCGACAGGGATGCGAAAGTCATCACCCCCCAGATTAACCTCATCTTTAAAGACGGCATCTACCGCCTCGGAACCGGGGCCCTGCAAAGCTACGTGGATATGGATGGCAACACCGACTGGACCTCCCTCTACTGGCAGGTGATCGCAGGTATTGATGTTCCCCTTGGCCTCAACGCCTCCATCGGGATTTACGGCTGCTACGTCTTCCACCGCTGGGATGAAATCACCGATGCAAGCGACAACGGCCTGGCCGGCAACCTGCTCCTCTCCTGGGGTTTTTAGCAAGGCCCCCTCACAAAACATGCCTCCGGCGGCAAGGGGCTGAGCCCCTTGACCCCAGGATCGCAAATGCTCCCAGCCCTCGTTCCTCGGGCTGATCACATGTGCTTACGGGCTGTGCCCGTGATGACCAGCCGAGGTTGCTTAACCTTCTTCATGTCGCCCGAAGGGCGATTCACGCTCTCCATAATTATTCATAAAAATTTGGATCCTGGCGCCTGCTCATGATCTTTTCCAAACATCGACGGGTGCAGTGACGTCTCGTCCGATACCTGTGTCCTTTCCCCATTGCCTGTTCTTTTCTTTCTTTGATCCAAGTCAAGTCTCCAACGCCTCGTTTGTGCTAAAACAGCAGCGAAAGTCTCTCTTCCAATATGTCGCCATAACGACAAACGGTTTCACCCCCTGTATGGTATAAGGCAACAGAAACAAAAAAAAGCGACAGCCCGGAACAAAAGCGACCATAGTATACCTGCGTTCCAGGTGGCTCGCCCGAAGGATGAGAAAAGCGAGCAGGAAACCGTGAATGACATTTTGTGTTTTTGAAATATCTTAATTTTTCACACTAACTATCAGTAATAATATGTTGTTGCTTTGAACCAATGTTTTCTCATGAAATGTCCGGGCTATAGCCATTGAAGGCATCACCCGGTCAAACCGAGGTATATCGATCCATGTTCAGCCGTATCAGCCCCCGCCGTCTTTCCCAGCTCTTCTTTCTCTCCCTCACCCTCTTTATCGGGTGGCGCTTTTCCCTCTGGGCCCTCGCTCTGATCAGGGGCACCGTTCCTGACGTGACCCGTCCACCGTCCGTGGAAGCCTTTCTCCCGTTGAGTGGCCTGATGAACCTCAAGTACACCCTGGGGACGGGAACCATTCACGGGGCACACCCTGCGGCGCTGCTTCTTCTGGTTGCTGTCTGCGCATCGGCTCTGATCGTCAAAAAAGGGTTCTGCAGCTTTGTCTGCCCGGTGGGGTTTGCAGGTGAGATGGCGGACCGGCTGGGAAAAAGGCTAAGACTTGCCCGACGCCTGCCAAACATCATCGACATTCCTTTGCGCGCCATCAAGTACCTGATCCTTGGGTTCTTCCTCTGGAACATCCTTTTAAAAATGCCGGTCCCTGCCGTCGGTTCGTTTCTCTCCGGCAGCTACAACCTCACCTCCGATATCCGCATGTTCCTCTTTTTTCTCGAGCCGTCCACAGGATCCCTGGTAACGGCCAGCCTTCTCCTTGGCCTGCCCGTACTCATCAAAAACGGGTGGTGCCGCTACCTCTGTCCCTACGGAGCCCTCCTGGGCCTCATCAGCTTTCTCAGTCCCTTGAAAGTGCATCGCAACCCCAATGCCTGCATCGACTGCGGCAAGTGCGCGCGCGCCTGCCCCTCCTCCATTGCCGTGGACAAAAAAAACGTCATTGTCTCCGACGAATGCACCGGGTGCCTCACCTGCGTGGATGCCTGTCCGGAGAAGGAGGCCTTACGCCTCTCCACCTCACCCGAAGGGGGAGTCTGGTCCCCAAAGGCCGTGGCTGTCATCATGGTGCTGGTCTTCCTTCTCACAGCAGGGGCAGGTCATCTTTCCGGAAACTGGAAAAGCGCGGTGTCAGAGAGACGGATAATGATGGAGGTCATGAAGATGAACATGGAGAGGACAGGCGTTCCGATCGGCAACCGAACAAAATAACTGCAACCATTCAAATGGTGCCTCCGGCGACCCTGCCAAAGGCGAAACGCTTAACAAACAGATCTTAAAAAATCTTTGTATAATTTCCGCTCTAAAGGCGGATGTGATTTGCCCCGAGGATCGAGGGGCAAATCACATCCGCTGCCTGCTTTCAAGGTGGCACACCTTGCCGCCGGAGACAGCTTTTCACGTCTATATAACGCCCCATCATCAGGAAAGCCGGCCGGTATGTCGGCCTGTGTTGCCGATAAATCCTTTGATGCTGTTCTGGAGAAAAAAGAGTTCCCGAAGCCTTAATGGGCCCTCCATATCCAGGAAGGGCAAGACCAGGGGGTCGTTTTCAAGGATGGTTTTGAGCACATTGAGTTCAAGGTCCAGGCCTCCGAGGCCCCGACTCATTTCGGAGGTCACGATGGAGTCCCACAACCGAAGCTGCTCCCTGTGCTGCCAGAGAACCCGCTCCCCGAACTCAAAACTGCCAAAATGCCCGTAACAAAGCCGCTGGGGCTTGAGATCCATGAGGTTTTCCAAGCTCTGCACGGAGATGTCGAGATAAAAGGGGGGGGGCGTGGAGGGCCGCATGTAGGAAATCCCCATGGCCCCGGGAAAACAGGCACCGGCGGCCTCTCCTGTAAACAGATAACGATCCGTATGGTAACTCACGTGATGGGATGCGTGCCCCGGAGTGGGCATGGGCATCACCGAGTTGGACATGAAGGATTCAGCGGGCAAAAGTCGTCCTTCGGAAACCGGCCGGACAGGTCCATACTGCCGAGCCGTGTCACCAAGGACCTTTTCTGAGCTGACTTCAAGCTCATGGGGATTCACGAGGTGCGGAATCCCCCGACTATGGCACACCACCTGCGCTTCGGGAAAGAGGACGGCAATGTCCCCCACTGCCCCGGCATGATCAATGTGAACATGGGTAAGGAGGATGTAGTCCAACCGATTTATCCCAAGGGAGTCCAAGGCTTTAACAAGTGCAGCTGCCGTCACCGACGGCCCCGTATCCACCAGAAAGGTGACCTCCCCAACATAGATCCAGGAAGAAAGAAAGCTCTCGTACCCCGGTATGGGGGGGGTGAATGCCACAAGAAAAAGATCGTCAGATATTTTGTAGAGGGTGTGCTCCATAGAGCCTCACAAGGTTTGTCGGTCTTTTAACAGCTCCTCCAGGTGACTGAGCAGAAGTTTTGCAGCCCGGTCCACCTTCTCGGTCCCCTCCAGGCTCGCCCGGAAAATCGTCGTTGCGGTAAGCCGGTCTTCAGGGATCTTAATCAGTTCCGGCAAGGTACTGATGGCCAGCTCACGATTAAAACTCAAGAGCTCGGACTGCTCTTTCACCACCAGTTTCGCGTCCTGCAGCGTCATATTCTGAAGGTGTTTCCGCCCCTTCATCAGCTCTTTCATGGTGTTCAACTGCTTCTTATCCACCACCCGTTTTACACTTCCAAGGGCCAGCAGGCCCCGCATCAACCCCTGCAGAAAGCCGCCATCCACCATCCGGGCTATCCAGCGGTCCCCATGGGGCTCTTTTTCCAAGGTCTCGCACCCCACATCAAGGGGAATGTCGGGAATATCCAAAGCCTCCTGAAGAAGATAATCGGCCACAGGGTTGTCGTACATGCCGTAAAAAATCATCTTGCAGGCGCTGTCCCGGATATCACGGTACCCGTCCAGAACCGCCCCAATCGTGTCGGATGCGGCTTGTTCCAACTGACGAAAGGTATTGTCCTGCGGAGCTTCCATGCGGTTTTCCCGCACATAGGGAGCCCAGGCACTGGCGGCACGTGTCATGGGGTTCACACCGCATACGGCATAGAGACGCTGCCTCAAAGGGGAACTCTCCCGAATCGCCGTGGCCATCATTTCGTTCCCCCAGGGTTTCATCAGGGGGCTCAGGCACATTTCATACAGAAACTCGTTCATCTCGGAGGCTTTTCTCACGTTTTCAAAGGGTTTGGCACTATTCCCGCCCCCCTCGCCCTGTATATGCGTGAAGTCCCGCACCTCAAACCGGGCCTCCCCCTCTTCATCAATGAGCATCTCGTAAAGCCCCGGAGAGAGAAACTTCGCCAGTTCGACGCAATCGATCAATTCTTTATGCTCCCGCTCGATCACCCGCCGTGAGACAAAGATGCCCAGATGACCGATGTCCTCATGAAGCAGGTACACTATCACCTGGTTGCGTTTCTTGATGGCATCAACAGACCCCCAGACCCGCTCAACCCACCCCAGGGCCTGCTCCGGCGGTGTGATGTTATCCCCCCTGGAGGCAAATAAGATGATGGGGTCCTTCAGCTTTCGGAGGTCCACGATCTCACCGCTCCCCCCTTCCACCCGCCCCTCTTCCAACCGGTTGCCCACAAAGAGGTCCCGAACCACAAACTGGATCTCCTCTTTCGTCATGAAGACAAAGCCATTCCACCACCGCTCGAAGAAAAGATACCGATCCCGCTCCTTGTCCACGGCCCGCCAGAGGTTGTAATCCTTCTTCCAGAGGCTGTTGGCAGGGTTAAGATCCTCAAACCCACCAACCAACTGGGACCCATCAAATATGCCGTTACCAAGGTCTGCGGAGAGGGAGGCAAGCCAGACACCACCGAAGAGCCCCCCACGATAACGCATGGGACTCTGATCGTCCTGACCGCCCCAGTAGGAGAGTGGGGAGCCGTTCAAAATCAGGGGTCCAGTGATATCGGGACGGTCTGCTGCGATCAGGGCCGCGGCCCACCCCCCCTGGCAATTGCCGATGATGGCCGGACGCTCCGCTTCCGGGTGAAACATCTGGATAACTTTCAGAAACTCGATATGGGCCTTAAAGACATGGGCCAGGGTTTGCCCCGGTACGGGGTGCTGGGTAAATATCATAAAATAGACAGGGTGGTTGTTGCGCATGGCCACCCCCACCTCGGATTCCTTACGAAATCCGCCGATGCCGGGGCCATGACCGGCCCTGGGGTCAATGATCAACACAGGCCGGGCGTCCGGTGGAATATCCTGCCCCTCTTCCGGGGTGATACGAGCCAGTGAATAGTTTACGGGTTCATCCAGGTCCCGACCGTTAAAGATCACCTCATGGTCAAAATGCAGAACCGGAGGAAGGCCTTTGCGATTCTCCTCAATAAAGTTATCCCCCTGCTCCCGCTTGGTATCTAAAAAAAGTGTCATACGCTGCGCGAAATCAACCTGATAGGCAAGGGCTTCGTTCCACAAGCCGTACCCGTCCGAAATCATGGACGTATACGCTTCGAAGGGGTTTTCCATGGGTTCCTCCCCTAAAAAACCGTTAATTATGATTATTTGGTCATTATTCAGCTTGTGCCTCCGGCGGTTCTGCCGAGGGACAAGCTATTGATAAGTTGGATAAACAGGTTGTACAAAATGATCATGGTCAGAACCCGAGCCAAAGGCGGATGTGATTTGACCCGAGGAACGCAGGCAAAGGGCAATGATTGCCCGCTTTTGAGGTGGCACACCTCGCCGCCGGAGGCAGCGTTTCAGGACCTGAATCGTTTCATGTATTAAGGATGTATTGAGAGAAAAGGAGCCCATGCACGGAGCGGCGCCCCCAGTGTCATCAGGCGACACCGAGAAATCACACCCGGTGCCGCCCGTATTGATGATTCGGTGAGACTGTTATGCCAGGTCTTCTGAAGGCCGGGCAATCATCACCGAGCAGGTGGCCTTATGGGCCACGCGCTTGGCGATGCTGCCGAAAATCACCAGCCCCATACCGGACAAGCCGTATGACCCCAAAACAACCAGATCACACCCCGACTCATCCAGGTGATTGAGAATCTCGGTGGAGACATGGCCGTCAAGGACCACATAACGGACCTTCACACCACCGGGGAGCATGACGCCGTAATGCTTCTGAAGCTTCTCCTCCACCTGAAGAACGATATTGCTGTCCACGGTTTCATCAAAGGAGACGGAGCTGAAAACGGGGTTGTCGAAGTCGGTCACCACAGGGTTCACCGGTGGGGGAACCACATGGAGCAGCTCCAGCACCGCATCGAATTTCTTGGCGAGGATCCCGGCGGTCTGCACCGCGACATCGGCATTCTTGGAAAAATCGGTACAACAGGCAATGGTTTGGAAGGTCATGGCCCCTCCTTTCCGGCACCGCTGGCCGAATGGGTTCGGGGTGACCTGGCATCAAACAGCACATGAGACGTGCCATTCATCAAGGGAGAAGGTTCCCTGCCAGGCAGGATAAGATGCGGCAGCCAAATAACTTGGATTAGAAAACCGCCGATCTTTGAGACAACGGCCCTCATCGGGAGTTCAGGGTGCCGTCAACGTGAGATAACTTCATGAGGATGGCCATTATTATAAAGAAGTTGGGGTGGCAAATCAATGCGTATCGGTCTGTGGGTTTGCCGCCCCTTCCAAAAGAAGTCGAAACCCAACGTCATCGGCAGCGAATCGCTGCGACGAGACGGGACGAAGGATGGCTCCCGAGGCATGGAGAGAATCGGTCCACCCGCCCCCCACAAGCAGCCCCGGCGAGGCATGGTTCCCTCCCGGTTCTTCCAGCCACTCCCAAACGTTGCCGGCCATGTTCATCAACGCATCTTCCCGCCCCTCAAAAGGCCTCGGACCGCATTGTGAGCACCCTGAACTCGCCCCCGGCCACTGATCACAGGGATACCCCCCGTAAGTCACACAATTGTTGCCGGAAAGACAGGGGTCATGATTTTCTGAAATGGCAAAGGCCCTCTGCCACTCTCCGAAGGTGGGCAGGCGAAAGCGCCCCTGACCAATGATATTCATGCGGTAGATAAAGCGGTCAATCTCCTCGCGGGTCACACTCTCAACAGGGCACTCATCCCCACAGGTGATGAACCACGACGGGTTGTACCCCATCACCATGCGCCACTGCGCCTGGGTCACCTCACTGGTCTGAAGATAAACGGGAACCCCGTCTTCGCCGGGAACCCGAACAAAGGCCATGCCCGGTATCACCGTCACAGACGGTTTTGAAGAGCCCGAAACCCGGGCATACGCACGGTGAGCTAAGGATGCAAGCCTTGCCTCCACAGTCCGTTCCTCATCAATGTCCCGACCGGAAAAGAGCACATGCCCTGTGGGCAGCTCTGTCACCTCCAGAAAGAAGGCATCCACACCACCTGCGGCAACCCATCTGCCCCTGGCCCCCATTCGGGCCTCAAACACATCCCCCACAAGGGCCAGGCAAGAGGTGATGGAAAATGTCTCTCCGCTGCAGAGGCCAAGGGCCGCCTCAACCCCCGCCCCTTCAAAAAGACGGAAGTCGGAAGCCAGCTGCGTGGAAAGGGTCTCCTGGAAAAAAGCCACTTCGGCATCCGGTCTCCCCGGTGCATCAAAAGGCAACAGCACAAGCCCCTGGCCAAAAGCCACCGTTGAGATAACAAGCATTAAAAGAAACGGAATCAAGCGGACCATCGTCATCGTACCTCCCCGGCACGGAACGCCCCATGGATCCGGCGACGCCACCTGTATCAAAAGGCTTGCGGACTCGCGGTTCCCGAATGGAATGGTTTCGTCAAATTTAGGTCTTGAGGATAAGCAGCAGCCGCGAAAGCGGGAAAGCAAAAGACAGGATAAAAAACCCATTCGGGTTTAATCTTATTATGGACCACATGAGGGAAATGTCAACGCATCGTATACGACCAACCATTTGATCTTTTATCATTTATCAGGCATGCAACCGGTGGTATACTTGCCAGAGTTATATCGAACCAAATGCTTGCTCCAGATATAGAAAAAAGCCCCTGCTATTCAATGCGTAGAGGCAACCCGCCTTCTCCACCCACACAATGAGCGTTTCAACCCTTTCCCAGACCTTACGAGGCCGCCATGACCATTATCCCCGATTATACCCCCCCGGACTTTCTCAAGGAGCCCCTGGTTTCAGCCCCGGTTGTCACCACCGAAAAGGCGCCGGCCAACGGCGTGGCACCCATGAATTTCCACGCGACCAGCAACCATCCGGAATACGTTCAGGTAACAAAAGGGTCATGGATTCTGATCCGTGAAAATCGCATGGATACGGTGATTCGAATAACAAAGGGGGAGCCCGAAGCGGTTGAGGCACGCAGGCTGAAAAAAGGCGATGCGGTGGTGGTGGGGCGAGGCGAAGAGGGGGAGAGGGGCGTCTACATCCACACGGACGGCTTCGCAAAATCAAGCGGCAAGGCCAACAAAAAGTTCGCCTTCATGACCCGAGGCAGCCGGGAAACCCCCTTTTCACGCAGCTACGATCACCTCTACGAGGTGCTGCGCCACGAAAAAGAGCACGGGTTTATCGCCTGGGTGCTGGGACCTGCCGTGGCCTTTGACAAGGACAGCAGAAGAGCCATGGCCGGCATGATCCAGAAAGGATATTGCCATGCCCTGTTGGCCGGGAACGCCCTGGCCACCCATGACATGGAAGCGGGCCTCTACGGCACTGGCCTGGGCCAGGATATCTACACGCGGGAGATAAAACCACTCGGGCACTACCATCACCTCGACCTGCTGAACAAGGTGCGCCATGCGGGATCCATTCCAAACGCCATCAAGCAATTGGACATTTCCGAGGGCATCATCCATGCCTGTGAGTCCACAGGAATCCCCTATGTACTGGCCGGCTCCATCCGAGACGACGGCCCCCTGCCCGAGGTGGTTGTAAACACAGGCGATGCCCAGGACCGCATGCGCGTGTTTGCAAAAAAAGCCACCTGCGTCATCACCCTGGCCACCCAACTTCACACCATCGCCTTCGGCAACATGACCCCCTCCTACCGGGTCATGGAGGACGGCACGGTCCGGCCCGTCTTTTTCTACGTGGTGGACATGAGCGAATTTTCCGCCGATAAGCTCGCCAACCGAGGCTCCGCCCAGTCCACAGCCATCCTCACCAACGTGCAGGATTTCATGATCAACCTATACAACAACCTTGCCCAATGAGCCAACGCATCCGCATCATAGGCATTCCCATCGACCTCGGTCAGGCCAGACGAGGCGTCAACATGGGGCCCGACGCCATCCGCTACGCGAACCTCGCCGAAAGCCTTTCCCGACTGGGCTATCAGGTTGAGGATAAGGGAAACCTCCACATTCCGGTCCGGGACACCGTGGCAGAATCTGAACTCGCAGGCGAAATAGCACGGGCCTCTGCGGCCTGCTACAAAAGCGCCAGAGAGTCCATCTCTGATGGCGCTCTCCCCATTTTTCTCGGTGGCGATCACACCATTGCCATAGGCTCCATTGGCGGTGTCACCCATGAAGCCTCCTGTGGGGTGGTGTGGATCGATGCCCATGCTGACTTCAACACCCCCGCCACCTCACCCTCCGGCAACGTCCACGGCATGAGCCTTGCCACGCTTCTGGGAGAAGGCCATGACGAACTGGTCAACTGCGGCCGCAAAGGCCCCAAAATTGGGCCGAAGGATGTGGTGCTGGTGGGAATCCGCGACCTCGACCCCCTGGAAAGAGAGCACCTCACCCGCTCCGGCATCACCGCCTTCACCATGCGGGATATCGACGAAATGGGCATGAGCTTCGTGGCCCGTGAAACCGTAGAGCAACTCTCCCACCACAAACGCATCCATGTCAGCCTCGACATGGACAGCTTAGATCCCCCCGGAGCACCCGGCGTCGGCACACCGGTCCCCGGCGGCCTCACCTACCGGGAAGCCCACCTCCTCATGGAGATCCTCGCCGACTCAAACCTCTTAAGCTCCATGGACATCGTGGAGATCAACCCCATCGTCGACACCTCCAACCAGACCGCAATCTTGGCCGTCAAACTCGCCGTTTCCCTCTTCGGCAAACGA
>Ga0209692_10005319_pt1 | contig 11123 bp, 9 predicted proteins | sample tdDd472_FD_187129 | JGI IMG/M metagenome (GOLD analysis project Ga0209692, IMG submission 187129) | Marine sediment microbial communities from the Atlantic coast under amendment with organic carbon and nitrate - tdDd47.2 (SPAdes)... | ecosystem: Environmental > Aquatic > Marine > Coastal >...
GCCTGTGGAGATCCTCTATGCGGGAAAGCTTAGCCTGGCCAAGGGTGTTCCCTGGCTTTTGAAGTCACTGGCACGGCTCACGGACCTGCCATGGCGGCTTCACCTGGCTGGCAGCAGCAACGGCGCCGAGAAGGAGCTCTGCCACGAGCTTGCCGAGAATCTGGGGGACCGGGTCGTGTTCCACGGCATGCTGCCCCAAGATGACTTGGCAGGCCTGATGAAGAAATCCCACCTCTTTGTGCTCCCGTCCTTCTTCGAAGGCCTTCCCCTGGTACTCCTGGAAGCCCTGGCCTGCGGATGCCGACTCGTGGCCACCTCCCTGCCGGGGGTGCGTGAGGTCCTCGGCGATACCGGCGGGGAGTTTATCCGACTCGTGGACCTGCCCCCACTGGAGACGGTGGATGCCCCCTCTGCAGCAGATGAACCTCAATTGGAAGCGCTTCTTTCAGAAACGCTCCGCGAGCAGATCCTCACAGCCATGAAAACCCCGGAGATCGACATGGCCTCAGCCAAGCAGATCCTCGCCCCCTATACCTGGTCCGGGGTGTTTGCCCGGATAGAGCGGGTGTATGAAAAACAGGTTATAGGTCATAGGGGGATAGGCAAAAAAACCATGCCTCCGGCGGCCAGGGGATGATCCCCTGGACCCCAGGTTGCGAATGCTCCAACCCTCGTACCTCGGGTTGTCACATTCGCTGACGGGCTGCGCCCGTGAGGGGCTTGACGGCAGTTTTAAGTGCCGTTTTCCCCGGCTGTCAGATATGTGAGAGCATATGTGGTGACCGGTCTTTAAGTTGTCACGTCGGCCTTCGCAGGGCCGAATGACCGGGGATCCATGCCTGCATACCGCTGTCCTCTGAGCGGGCAGTTTTTACCCACATTCCCTGCCGTTGCGCTGGGGCCCGTTGATATCAAAGAGAAGGTCTCGGGGTTCCGCACATGGATCCAGACCCCGCCGGCAGAGGTTCGCGGCCTCAGACTCGCCAAATCCAAAGGGCCGGCCTCCCATGGAAACAAAACAGGCGAAGAACTCTACAACGATCTCATCGCCCCGCTTGCCAAACACATTGAAACCCGGAACCTCACCATCGTTCCCCACGGTGCCTTGCACTACCTGCCGTTCAACGCCCTCTCCAACGGCAACACATACCTCATTGACCGCTACCGCGTTAGGGTCTTGCCCAGCGCCAGCGTCATGGCCTTTCTGAAGAACAATAAGCAAGAATATCAGGGCAGGCTCCTCGCCTTCGGCAACCCGGACCTGAACAACCCCGCCCTTGACCTTCCCGGCGCGGAAGCAGAATCCCGGGCCATCACCCGGAAGGTCCCCAAAGCCAGCCTCTACACCCGGAAACAGGCCACTGAAACCGTCGCCAAAGCCGACGGAAGCCGCTACAAGTACGTCCACTTTGCCCTGCACGGCACATTTGATTCAGATAAACCCCTTTCATCAGGCCTTCTCCTGGCCCCGGACACACAAAACGACGGCATCCTCACCGTTGGGGAGCTTTACACCATGAACATCCCCGCCGACCTGGTCACCCTGTCCGCCTGTGAAACCGCCCTTGGCAAAATCGCCAACGGAGATGACGTGGTGGGGTTCACCCGGGGGTTCCTCTACGCCGGGACCCAGTCCATTGTCTCCACCCTCTGGAAGGTGGACGACCAGGCAACTTCAAAGCTCATCCAGAAATTCTACCGGGAACTCGAAAAAACCGACAAACGCCAGGCCCTGAGAAATGCCCAGCGCTACGTAAAAAACAACGTCAACGACCACCCGTACTACTGGGCCGCATTCCAGCTGACCGGGAAGATATAAAGGGTTCGCAAATGCTCTGAGCCCTCGTTCCTCGGACTTTTCACATTTGCTTACGGGCTACGCCCGTGGCCAAAGGTTCAGGTTGATCAATCGCCTTCATGTAGCCCGGAGGGCGCTTCAAGTTCTTCCATGGAGGCAGTTGAGTATGCCTTGACTTTGACCGGAATAACCTCGACGGGCAGGTGGGGGCACCTGCAAACCCTATGGCGAATGCGTGAAGGTTTTGGTGACTCGTTCGTTATCGGGGCATTCGCGCAGAGTGTGCCACATGGCCACTGGCTTCACAGAGATGCCCGTGGCACTCGTTCAACAGAAACTTGTTATTAAGCAGCCGGGGAAGACGATACAGATGAGGTCGTTTTTTTACCCCACGGACGAAGTCCGTCAGCGAATGTGATCAGTCCGAGGAACGAGGGCTGGGAGCATTCGCAACCCGCTTTCAAGGTGGCTCACCTTGCCGCCGGAGGCTCTGTTGTTTGTTTCAGATAAACCGGCCGGATGTGTTTGTCCGGTTGCACTTTGAGGGTGAGGAAGGCGTTGTGGTGGGTGGTGGAGAGGATGGCACCGTTTGTGATCTCCCAGGAGTCCTGGCAGGGTTTTTCGATGTTTATGTAGACATGATCGGTGAGGGTATTGGCGGGCAACTCTGCGAGTTTTCCGAGGTCGATTTGCACGCCGTTTTCTATGCGGGTGATGGTGGCGAGCTCTTTTGCGGCGAACTGAGTCCAGCAGGAGTGGGTATCCGGGGCGAGCATCCAGTGGAATTTTTCCTGGATGGGGTTCAGGCAATCGACCCATTGGGTTACAACTTCGATGTTGCGTCGTGGGTCGGGGTGGAGGATGTTGGCCCAGTGGAGGGGGAGAATGGGGCCGTGGGCTGGGGGAGCGGGAGAGGCCGCGATCTGGTGCCAGGGTACAGGGGCTTCGCCCCGCTCTATGAGGATCACGCCGCACTCCCAGGTGAGCTTTTCGTGAATGGGTGGTGACATGGCTCGGGCCCTGTCAAACATGATGGAGACATAGTGAACCCCGAAGGCTTTCAGAATGTGCTGAAAGCCTTTTTTTTTGTTTCCAAAGCTGTGATTGAGTGCCGGTGGCACGAAGACACGGGGGAAGGGGCCGAGGTTGTTCTGGACCATGAGCCTGCCGAAGTAGTCAAGGTGCCGGGCGGCATCGGAACGCATGCACCCATTTTCGTCGTGAAACTCGGAACGGGACAGGGTGCCGTTCTCCCAATACTCGTGGCCCACGCCGTGGAGCCCTAACTCCAGGTGTTTCTCGTTTTTTTGAATGATGTCGCTGGCCCTGTCCAGCCAGTCCCCTCTGTTGTGTGTGTTGTCCCACTCTTTTCCCATCCATGTCGCGGATGGAATGTCCCTCAGGATGTTTTCCCGGTCCCACTCACAGAGCACCATGGCCGCAAGGGGGCGCATGCCGAGCTTTTTCCCCAAGACAGCAATGGCCTCGTAGTCCTCCGGAACGTGTCGTCTGCCCATGGCGGTGCGAAAGGGCTGGTTGTGGTGCGATCCGTCGGTGCCCGACCACCACCCGACATCTTCGATCACAATAAAAAGGGGCATGGGGAGGGTGATGTTCATAAAAAGCAAGCCTCCGGCGGCGAGGTGAGCCACCTCGAAAGCGGGTTTGCAAATGCTCCGGGGCTTTGCCCCTCCACATTTGCTTATGGGCTGTGCCCGTGGTCAACGGTGACGTTTATTTAACTTCTTCATGTAGCCCGGAGGGCGCTTCATGGCCTTCATGGTTTAAAAGCACGCTGTGAAAACCGTTGCGTTGGGTCTTGCCTATAGCTGGAGGCAATCCCTGCGCCTTTATAGCCCGATGTGTTTGCGTAAATATAGGCCAGGGGGGTCGCCACCGGTATGGGGAGCTTTTTTCAGAGCCTGAAGGTCAGGGTTTCGCAGTGGGGCGGTTTACCGTCAAGGGAGACATCGTGCCACAACAATGGAGAGGTTTTGGCTCCCCATTGTTGTTTGAATCGGCAGGCCAGGGGCACTGCCTGCCGAAGCTCAAGGGATCCGGCATTGAGCTTCTTTCCTATGCGAACTACCTTTTCTAACAGGTGCCTTTCAATAGCCGGGCTGTCGGCAACGATGCCACCGGTATCTGCAAAGGGCATGGAGATCAGACGGTTTCCTATGAGCGGGTGCCGGAGTTGGACCAGGGGAAGTATTCCGGCAATGGTCTGGTCGTTATCTCCGCGTATCGCGGCAAGGCAGTGCGTTTGGTGGCCGTAGGTCTCTTCGATAATCCGTCTCCAGCCGTAGAGCTGATAATGGGAGGACTCAGGATGGGGTCGGACATATCGGTCCCATGAGCGCTCGTCATCGGTAGTGACGGCGTAGATGCCTTGAGGGGATTTCGAAGAATCATCCCGAAGAAGGTTAAAAACCTAAGCCGTTGTTCACGGGCACAGCCCGTCAGCGAATGTGACAACCTGAGGAAGGAGGGTTGGAGCATTCGCGAACCTGGGGTCCAGGGGATCATCCCCTGGCTGCCGGAGGCACGCTTTTTAGAATCAGGCCGCGAGCCTGGATGCGGGGAAGGAGAGGGAGATGGCGGCGATATCGTCGTGGGTTTTGAAGCGGGGGTATCTGCGGCATCCGGGGTCTGTTTTTTCAAGGCATCTTACGTAGTTTCTCACAGCCCCTAAGCCGCCGTCCAGAAAAAGAGAGACCAGCTGGTTGAAATCACTGCTGGTTTCCGGGTCTTCCCGGGGGATGAAGAGGCCGTCTGTGAACATGAGGATGTGCTGCACCCCGTCAAGGTCGACGCTGCCATGCCTGAGAAAGTCCAGGGCTTGCTCCTCGCCGTTCATCACCCCGTAGGTGATATTCATGCCGGAGCGGACTTTTCGTATCTGTGCGCTCAACTCTTCCAGGATCGTTCCGGATCGGTCTGCTGAGGTCTCTTTCCACATTTTGAGGGTTTCCAGGTCGTGGTCGTAATCCTGGATCAGGAGTGCGTGGGACCCATCCTCATAGATGACCAGAATCAGGCTGTCGCCGGATTGAATCCAGTCGAATCGTCCGTTTTCGACCCTTCCGACCGCTGCGCTGGTGCTCCAGAGGTTCTCTTTTTTTCCCACGTCAACGCCTTTGGATATCATCTCCTCGAAAATGGCGGTGTTGGCCCGTAAGGCAAGGTCCAAGAGGGGGGCGTCGTTGGTGCGGAACTCCTCGCCGGCAACGGTGGAGGCCAGGTAGCCGCCGGTGACGCCGTCGTCAAAGGTGGTTTTATCAAGACTCGTGGCACCATCGAACACACCGAACAGGTTTCCGTTTACCACAACGGAATCTTCGTTCATAAGGCCTGTGCCCTGCTCGTGAATGTATGCTGTCTGAAGTGTCTGCAAGTAACCACCGTCTGGGGAGTGTTCATTGGGCCCGTTCGGAGCCGTAAAAATTAAATGAGTTTATATAATCAGGTGGCTTCAGGGTCAAATTGGTAATATCGATCTCTTCTTTGGGGTTGTATAGAAAGTTTCGATGTAACTATTCAGCTTATGCCTCCGGCGGCCCTGCCGGGGGCCAAACTTTTGAAACGTTTGACAAACAAGTCTATAAAAATGTCCATGGATGATTCTCACTTTAAAGGCGGATGTGATTTGCCCCGAGGAACAAGGGGCAAAGCGCAGCCGCACCATGCTTTCAAGGTGGCACACCTTGCCGCCGGAGGCTGTTTTTTTGAGCTGAAGGGTTACGTTTCGATGGTGTTGGGAAGGCGTGTCGAAAAGCAAGACTCCGGCGGCGAAGCCAGATTAGGCAACATACCTCGAAAGCGGGTCGCGAATATGCCCACCAGGCTTCAACCCTGTAACAGAAGCTGATTGTCAAACCCTCTCTTTTTGATCAGGCCAATTTTTGGCCCCGGTAAGGGCGCTGGGGTGATCATTTTAATGGGCGAGTGCTGACTCGTTACAAATCGGCGATGAACTATGTGGGAAACCCTTGGATCACCAGCATAATTCGGGACCTCCTTGCCTTGGGGTGACGGTACCAAACGTTGGGTAGGGTGGGGTGGGGCGGGCCTGAATCCTGTTAGCCTTGATGTTTTCGTCATTGTGAACGTCACGGGAACAGATATATCAGGTGTGTGGAGAGCAATAATAAATGATGATAATCACGAATAAATTTAGGTGAACAGTGTTAATGATGGCAACTAGGGATTTGAGAATTCCTGTTGATAGCTTAATTTTGAATTTCGCACATTGTTTGACATGCCTTAATTTACAGCCATAATATGCCCTTTGTTTGTTGGGTAATATTAGTTAGGGGAATGTATACGTTTTAATGTATTGCTGCAAGGAGAGTAATTCATGTCGAGGGGCTTCATGATGAAAGCTGGTTGGGGATTCAGACTTTCGGTTGTCTGTGCATTGAATGTCGTCGTTTTGACAGGGGGCTATGCCGCTGTCTGTGGGTTGTCAGGGGCTGGGGCGCCACCGCTCCAAGGGCTCCTGGCGGTAGCGTCGGTAACGTTTTTGGCGAGTCTCACCGTGGCCTTTATGGCTCACCTGACCTTTGTGATTCCGATACAACGAGTCACCGAGGCCATGGATGACCTGGCCTCCAACCGTCGCAGCATGACCCAGCGCCTGCCCGGTGTTCGCCTGGGGGGCAGCGTGGGAGGTTTGAGTCGAGCCACGGACCGGTTTCTCATTGCCCTTTCAAAACAGGTTCAGCAGATCAAGGGGGACGCTGATACGATCAACGCCTCTTCTGAGGTAATGCACCAGTTGGCCGTCGACGTGCTTTCAAGGTGCGGCAACACGGTCTCCTGCACCAATGACGCGTCGTCTGCGGGAGCACAGGTGAGTGACAACATGCACTCGGTTTCCACGTCGGTGGAGGAGGCCTCCTCGGGTATCGCCGTCGTGGCTTCGGCAGCAGAGGAGATGAGCGCCACCATTACGGAAATCGCCGGGAGTACCCAAGAGGCCCAGCGTGTGGCCGAAGATGCGGTGGAAAGGGTTCAGGGAGTCTCAACCCGCATGGGAGAACTCACCCAGGCTGCCGGCCATATCACCCATGTGACTCAGACCATTGCCGATATCTCTGAGCAGACCAATCTGTTGGCCCTGAACGCGACCATTGAGGCCGCCCGTGCTGGCGATGCCGGCAAAGGCTTTGCTGTGGTGGCCAATGAGATCAAGGCGCTGGCCGCGGAAACGTCGGGTGCCACCGCCACCATCAAGGAGATGCTCACCACCATTCAAACCTCCATCGGTTCCTCGGAGAAGGCCATTGGCGAAATCAGCCAGGTGATTGAGAGCGTCCGGGACAACGCCAACAACATCTCGGCCGCGGTTCAGCAACAGTCCATGACCTCCAACGAGATTGCCGCCAGCGCCACCCAGGCAGCCGGTGGGATCTCCGAAATCACCCGGAACATCGCCGAAACCTCCGATGCGGCATCCGCCCTTTCAACGGACATTGTCGGCATCAGCAACGACGCATCGGGAATCTCCTTCAGTATGCTGGAGACCAAACTTAACGTTGAGGAGATGGCGGACCTTGCCCGGAATCTCGACACGACCACCGCATCCCTTGATACCGGCTCAGCTCTCTTCAATATCGGAAAAATCAAGGTGGCCCATATGGGGTGGCGCACCATCTTGGAGTCCGTCCTTGCCGGGGTGCGGACCATGGACGCCTCCGAGGTGACCTCCCATACGGAGTGCGATTTTGGAAAATGGTATTTTGGCGAGGGGAAGGCCTTTGCCTCCGAGGTCGCCTATCAGGATATGGGGATCTGGCACGAAAAGGTACACAGCGTGGCCCGTGAGATTGTTTCGATGTACAACGCCGGTAAGAAAGACGAGGCCCGGCGGAACATGAGCGATTTTATCGAAGCCAAGGAGAAGATGTTCTCGCTGTTGGATGCCCTCTATCTGTGCGAGATGCGCCAGGCGAGCTGAAGGGGCCTTCGGTGACAGGGCAGCTCTTTAAAAAGCGCCTCTGGCGGCAAGGTGAGCCATCTTGAAAGCCGGTTGCCGTTGCGCTTTGCCCCTCGTTCCTCGGGCCAAACCACAGCGGCCTTTTAAGAAACAGAATGCGTTTATCTGCGAAGGTTTAATGTTGTACGACGTATTAAAATTTCGTTGCTAAGTGGCTTCTCCATCCCTGGACCCCAAGTTTGCACGTATGACATGCCTTCGTTTCTCAGGCCCGTCAGCGAATGTGAATGACCTGAGGAACGAAGGTCAGGAGCATTCGCAAGCTTGGGGTGCAAGGGATCATGCCCTGCACGCCGGAGGCAACGGGTCAGTGACCATGCATTTTCATGTAGAGGTTACGATACGATTCCGTGGTTTTTTTTAAGGCATGGACATATTCGAGGTCGGTGGTCTGCTTGGCTTTCATGGCGTAGACGAGCAATTCATGGAGCCGCTTCAGGCTCTCCACATAATCCACCGAGGCCTTTACCCCCTTTGGAATTTTTACCCTCTGCGTCAGGAAATACTGGCTGACAATCTCCTGAATCTCATTGGCATGTTTCTCTTTGTTTGAAATCCACCGGACAAGCTGGTTGTGGTCTCCTTTTTTGGGCGGGGAGAGGGAGAGGATGGCCTCCATGCTCTTTTCGATGGTGGCGATGTGCTCAATGATCATGTCAAAGCGCATCTCATCGTCATAAATGCCGCAGGGGATTTCGCAATGGGCGAAGGCGCGATCAGAGGTTGCCACGAACATCATGGACAGAGCGATGGCCCAGGCAAAAAAGGTCCGTTTCATGGTCTTCTCCTTGGGTTGGGAGAACCCGAATGGGAGGATGGACGGAAAGGGGAATGGGTTCTCTGGGGTGGTGAATGGGGGCGTTTGCGGCCCGAATGGATTAAGCTACTGTAACACAGCAGCTGTAAATGAGGTAGAGAAGGGGAGCTGTTCGGTTATGCCTCCAGCCGCAAGGGCAACTGACTTTCGAGGTGGACCACCTCGCCGCCGGAGTCCTTTGCATCGTTCAGGTTTGCAGGTGTTTCTCGATGAATGTACGGATGGCGTCCCGGCTGAGAATCATTCCGGAAAGGGTCTCTTCATCAATTTTCAATGCGGGAAACACCCGGATGCCGTCTTTCCAGGCGCGCTTGTAATTCAAGGTTACCTCGATGGCATCCACCTCCAGCTCGGGGTGCTCTTTTTTCAGCTTGTTGAGTTCGTGTCCAACGAACATGCATCGGGGTCATATGGCTGATGTGTAGAAATGCACTTTCATGGTCGGATCCCGGTTAAGAGTTTACAGTTTCTGAATAGTTACCGTCTTTTTTTGATTTAGGTCAATTACTTTTGAATACATGCCTGACATGGTGTGAATCAACACAGAGATGTCACCCATGGACAGGCCCTCGGTCTGTCTTCGTTATTGGCGTACGAAATTGGAGCCGCAGCTCAGCATATAACGCGTCGCAGCCCCTGAAGTCCTTAACCCAGGCAGCATGAGAGGAACAACATGAGCGAGAAACACGTATCGAGACGAGGTTTTATCAAGAAAGGCACCCTTGGCGTGGCGGCATCCGCCCTGCTTCCATCCCTTTTAAAATCAGGCCCTGCCTTTGCCGTAGAGAAGGGGGACAAAGAGACTCCGATGTTCTGCTATCAGTGCGAGCAGACATTTAAGGGCAAGGGGTGCACAAGGGTCGGCATCTGCGGAAAGAAGCCCGATGTGGCTGCCCTTCAGGACCTTCTGGTTCATACCTTGAAAGGCCTCAGTGTCGCGGCGGATGCCGGGCGTAAGGTGGGTGTCATTGATGCCGATATCGACCGCTTTGTCTGCATGGCTCTTTTTTCTACCCTCACCAACGTAGACTTTGATCCCAACCGTTTTGAAGATCTCCTCGTGGAGTCCGTTGCGCTCAGGGACCAGATGATCAAGCGCGTGAAAAAGGCAGGCGGCACGGTTGATCTCTCCCACGATGCCACCACGATCAAGTTGAAAGCCACACTGGACGGACTTGTGAAGCAGGGGAAAAATTATGGCCTCATGGCAGGCGAGGTGGACCCCGATCTCCGGTCGCTTCAGCACATGCTCCTTTTCGGTCTCAAGGGCCTGGCCGCGTATGCCGATCATGCCGCAGAACTGGGGCAGGAGGACGAGGCGGTCTATGCGTATGTGCACCGGGCCATGGCAGGACTTACCGTTGCTGAGCCTGAGATGAATACCCTCCTTGGTCTCGTGCTTGAGTGTGGGGAAACCAACCTGCGGGCCATGGAACTCCTGGACGCCGGTAACACCGGAACCTACGGTCACCCTGTGCCCACGGAAGTGCCCCTGGGCGTAAAAAAGGGCAAAGCCATCCTTGTCTCCGGTCACGACCTTGGTGACCTTGAGCGTATTTTAAAGGCAAGCCAGGGCAAAGGGATCTATGTCTATACCCACGGCGAGATGCTTCCCTGCCACGGATATCCCGGCCTGAAGGAAAAATACCCCCATCTTTACGGCCACTACGGTACCGCATGGCAGAACCAGAAGAGAGAGTTCGACCTTTTCCCCGGCGCCATCCTGATGACCACCAACTGCATCCAGCAGCCCAAGCGGTCGTACAAGAAGAGCATCTTTACCACCGGTACCGTCGGGTGGCCCGGCGTCACCCACGTGGGCAAAAAGAACTTTGGCGCTGTCATCGACAGGGCAATTGAACTGCCCGGGTTTCCCGAAGACACCGAGGACAAAAAGGTCCTGGTCGGCTTCGGGCGAAATGCCGTGTTGGGTGTAGCCGATAAGGTGATCGCCGGTGTGAAGAATGAGGACATCCGTCGTTTCTTCCTTGTGGGCGGCTGCGACGGTGTCAGGAAATCACGAAACTACTACACCGAATTTGTGGAGAAGGTGCCCGAGGACTGCATCGTCATGACCCTTGCCTGCGGCAAGTTCAAGTTCTTTGACAAGCAGCTGGGGGACATCGGAGGCATTCCCAGGCTTTTGGATATCGGGCAGTGCAACGACTCCTTCTCTGCCGTGAAAATTGCCGTGGCGCTTTCCGAGGCCTTTGACTGCAGCGTCAATGAGCTTCCCCTCTCGTTTATTATCTCCTGGTACGAGCAGAAAGCGGTGGCGGTTCTCCTGACCCTTCTGGCCCTGGGCATCAAGGACATTCGCCTTGGGCCCACACTACCCGCGTTTATTACGCCCAACGTGTTGAACGTGCTGGTGGATAAGTTCAATATCATGCCTATCTCGACACCGGATCAGGACTTGAAAGCGATCCTCGGATAGCAGAAAGGTTTTTATGCATGGGGTAATCGGGCACGATGGAAGATCCCATGCTCGGTCGTAAAATATGGAAAGC
>Ga0209692_10005321_pt1 | contig 11119 bp, 8 predicted proteins | sample tdDd472_FD_187129 | JGI IMG/M metagenome (GOLD analysis project Ga0209692, IMG submission 187129) | Marine sediment microbial communities from the Atlantic coast under amendment with organic carbon and nitrate - tdDd47.2 (SPAdes)... | ecosystem: Environmental > Aquatic > Marine > Coastal >...
GGTTTTCGCTGCAATATGTCCCTGATCATGATAAAGAGATAATACACCATCCCAGTTATTTTTCATTGCAAGGTGGAATACAGAATCGGCTCCAATTGGTCCAATTACATTGTATCCTCGTGATTTTGCTTCTTCAATGGCTGGAATAATCTCATCTTGTTCCTCATTGCCGAATAGTCCATTATCGCTACTGTGGGGATTCAGTCCGGCAATAGCAAAAGTACCATTTCCAAGTCGAAGCATTTTCATTGCTTTGGTGCATCTCTCTATGTAATCAAGAATCCGGTCTTTAGTTACCAAATCACAACATTGACGCAACGAAACATGCCGCGAAAGGAAAAATATACGAAGATTGTGAACTTCAAAAACAGTGAGCGGATCATGAGAATTTGTCAATTCACCAAACATCTCAGTATGTCCAATGAAATTCAAATTTGCTGCTTTTATGGCTTCTTTGTGGATTGGTCCTGTGACAACACTATCGATCTTCTTCGCCATTGCGAGGTCAATACTTGTTTTGATGTATTGAAAAGCGGCATTGCCAGTTTCAGCAGAAATTTTACCTTTGATATCCAGATCAAAATCCTGATCAATAGGATCAAGAATATTTATAATATTATCAGCAAATTTTGCTTCTTCCGGAAAAGCAATTTTATTTAAAATTACTTCGGGACTATAATTTTCCTTCTGAAGTAATCCAAAACTACCCAATACAATTGGATTACAGATTTCCATAATTCCATTGTTTTCCAGAGCACTCAGGGTAATTTCAGGACCGATTCCAGCCGGATCACCCATTGTTATTCCAATTGTTGGTTTATTCATTTATTCAACCTCAGTAGTTTCAATTTTTTCTACAATCTGTTTGCTCAGTTCTTCACCGGCTTTTTTGATGGCTTTAACGCTGGCATCTTTGATGGAATTGCCGGCTCCTTTTTCTCCGTGAATGAGGCTGGCGATAATTTCATTTTTCTGCACATCGTAGACTTTCACCACAGCCTTTGACCAGGCAAAAAACATTCCTTCCATATACTTATTTGTACGATCAATAGAAACGGATCCCAGAATGATAAAATCGATGTTCTTATCAGAATCCAACCTCGCGAAAGTACCTTCATTTGCAAATTCTACATTTTTAGTATTCATAGAATTCATGAATTTATTATCAATAATCTGAAAATCTGATGCTGACAATTGCTGCATCAGAAAATTTTCAAAATAGGAATCAATAACTTTTTCTTCCAAAATAGTTTCTGAGATCATTACTGCAATTTTATTATCGGGAATTAGATGAAATGTCAATTGCAAAGGTTTGATATTACAAGTATCCGGAAAACTGGCAACGACATCAAGATTGATCTGTTTTGCTGTCAACACTTTATTAATACTCAAATAAACCTGTCCATTTTTATTGGTTTTATTGATGGAATTGAGATTCAGACTATTTTCTGGATAATTGAATTCAACATCGATTCCCTGGACCGGGACTTTTTGATTATCTTTTTGCCAATAAATGTTAATAAGAATATTCTCATCAATTCCATGATTAAGTTTTGTAAATAATTTTTGCTTCGGAGTATCAATTCGAAGATTGTTTCTGATATTATAACTCAGAAAATTCACATCCTGATCCAGATTTTTCATAAGTGAGGATTGCTGTGGAGTGAGACTGGTGATTCCCAAAATATTTTGGTAGTCATTGTTCAATTTTGTCAGTTCTTCGATAGCAAAAACCACTTGTCCCTGTAATGCTTTTTCTTCGATTTCTACCAGTCTGGATCTTGACACTGCTTCTGTTTCTGTTACCAATTCTATCATGAATTTTTCATGCTCTACTTTGGAAAATGGCACGGCAGCATAGGCTTTATACTTCAGCGTTTTCTTAAATCCTGATTTTTCTTTGACCTCCTCCACAAAAATATCTCTGGCTTTCACAGAAATGATATTTTTTGCTACGATCTTTACCCTGGAATCTGTGAAACTGGCTGTCTTCGCGTTTTCTTCGATTAACTGATCAACGAATTCTGTTTCCACCATTCCACCTAATGTTGCAATGATCTGCCGCTTGGCATCTTTTACTGCATCCATTCGTGCTTCCTGCTCGCTTTCCAAGACTTTGGAAACACCAACATAGATTCCGGCTGGTGGATTGTCAATCCAGGATGGGGCTTTATCTTTTGCTATTACTAAACTGAATAGGACCAAAAGTATTATTGTAGTATGCTTCATGTTTCCTCCGCGGTAATATTTAATAATCTATAAAAAATAAGTATGGTTTTAAAATTTTATTTTGTTTCAGATCATATAATGAAAGTTTCATGATAAGTTTATATGCTTTTGATTTATCAAGAGGTTTTATAAATTAACGATAATAAAGATATTAGGAGGATATATGAAATATAGAATTGCTTTATTGATTTTTATAATGTCTATGTCACTGTTTGCCCAACTGGTTGATGTCGGTGTTACTATTGAAATGGACAACCTGAGACCTCAAGAAAAAAGTGACCTGGAGTTTCTAAACGGTCAGATCGAAGATTATCTTCAAGACCATGATTATATCGATAACAAATACGATATTGCAGTTCCAATTCGTGTAAGTATTTTTGTCACAAGCAGTTCCCTTTCTGGTACAGAAAGAAGTTTTTCCGGTCAGTTGATCGTAATGACAGAATCAAATGATCTGCAATTATTCGAAAAGAACCTGAAATTTAACTATTCTCAGAGTGAAGCATTGATCCACTCTCCAGATATTAAATCACTGGCAACAATTCTTGATTATTATGCTCTGAATGTTTTAGCGTCTGAAATGGATACTTATGAACCTCTTGGCGGTTCAAGCATTTTTGAAGAAGCAAGAAGTCTTGGTTCCCGTGCTCAAATGTCAAACTACTCAAGTGGCTGGACAGAACGATTGAAATCTTTGGATGAATTGATAGAACTTCGCTACTTCCGTCAATACAAATACTTTTTTTGGACGATCGTAGATTTGGAATCCAGTGGAAGCCTCAAAGAAATCCCGGAAAATATCGACAAAGCCCTTTATTATCTTGAAGAAGAATTGACCATTAATAATAGAAACCGTTTTATGCATTTATTCCTCGACGCACATGCTCAGGACATGGCTGAACTTATGAAACTCTATGGCAATGATAAACAAAAAGCAAAAATCATGGATCTTGATCTGGATAACCACGACACTTATGAAGAAGCCTTCAAAAAATAGTTAAAATGAATATTTCAAAAAGATAAACCCATTTGTATATTTGCAAATGGGTTTATTTTTTTAATAGGAGAATAAAATGAAAATATACATGACACGGAAAATATTACCAGCAGGAATTGATCTACTGAAAAATTTCACCGATGAATTAATAGTCAATACAGAAGATAGGAATATCACAAGACAGGAATTACTTGAAAATGTCAAAGGAACATCAGCCATTGCTTCAATGCTATCAGACAAAATCGACAAAGAAGTGATGGAAACTGCCGGACCACAACTAAAAGTCATTGCCAATTACGCTGTAGGATACAACAATATCGATGTGGAAGAAGCGACCAAACGTGGCATAATGGTGACCAACACACCGGATGTTCTCACCAATGCAACTGCTGATTTGGCCTGGGCGTTGATTATGGTTGTCAGTCGCAAAATTGTTGAATCTGACCAATATTGTCGTGATGGAAAATTTATAGGTTGGGCTCCGAAATTGATGCTGGGAATGGAATTAACAGGTAAAACTATTGGAATACTTGGTGCTGGAAGAATCGGGCAGGCAACCGCCAGAAGAGCCAAAGCTTTTGATATGAATATTCTCTATTGTAGTCGTCATGATAAATGGGAACTTGAGATTGAAACCAAAGCAAAACGTGTAGGACTGGAAGATTTATTGAGAAATTCTGACATTGTTTCTATTCATTTACCTTTGGCAGATGAGACCTTTCATTTATTGGATACTCATGAACTTGGATTGATGAAAGAATCAGCAATACTCATCAACACAGGACGCGGACCAATTGTAAATGAACAGGCATTAGTTGATGCACTGAAAGCAGGAAAAATCGCCGGAGCCGGATTGGATGTTTTCGAAGAAGAACCAAAAATCCATCCTGATTTACTAAAGATGAAGAATACTGTTCTGCTACCACACATCGGTTCTGCTACCACAGAAACCCGTAGTAAAATGTCAGAAATGGTTGCTGAAAATATCATTTCAGCTTTAAAAGGTGAAACTCCCAGTAATCCAGTTAATTAAAATATATTTATTGAAACAAGGGGTTTAAACCCCTTGTTTTAGTAAAAGGAATACTTTTAAAATGAAAAAATTCAGAGAAACAAAGATAAATAGTGATAAAGTATTTGGTGGAAAACTACTTCATGTCTACAAAGATGAAGTGAGACTACCATCAGGCAACATTTCCACTCGTGAATATATCAAACACCAAGGTGCGGCAGTTGTTATCCCAATTCACAATGATGAAATTTTATTGGTAAAACAATATCGCTATCCAACACAGCAGGTTATGTTGGAATTACCAGCTGGTAAAATCGATCCTGGTGAAGATGAGTTCACAACAGTTCAGCGGGAACTTGGCGAAGAAACTGGTTATACTTCTGATAAAATCTATCCATTACAACCAATTCATCCCTGTGTCGGATATAGCAATGAGATTATTCATCTATATATTGCAACAGATTTGCAGAAATCTGATTTGATACCAGACGATGATGAAACACTTGAACTCGTATCATTGAAACTGGAAGATGCACTGGAAAAAGTGTACTCCGGAGAGATCACTGATTCCAAAACTACAATAGGACTATTCTGGGTGGATAAGTTGATGAAGGATGAAGAACTGAGAAAGCGTTTTGGTGTTTCTCAATAATTTCTGGGGCAAGGGGTTTAAATCCCTTGTACATAAAATTTTGGATAAATTCTCATCGAGAAATTTCATATATCGAATTTCAAATTGAATCATTTCTTCATCTTGTTTTCGAAACCATTCTGATAACCATGCAAATCGAAGTGCAATGATAAAATCTGGAAGTAATTGCCATGAAAGGTTTTCTGAAAATAATTCCTTTTTCAAGATTTTCAAAAACTCTTTAATGAAATTACCAAACAATGCATCTTTTGCTTCAGATCCAACACAACCAATAATAAGTGCAATATCATAAATTTCCGGTTTCAATCCACAAAACTCCCAATCAATCACAGCATTAATTTTCTTCTTTCCCCAAATAATATTTACAGGATGTGGATCTCCGTGACAAAATGAAACTGGAATTGAATTGTAGTGTGGATATAAGTTGAGTTTGACATGGTCATAAATTGGAAGAATTGAACTGTAAACCTGGTCATCATAATTTTTAATGCTTTTTACTAAATCATTAATATATTTCGGAAGATTGAAGACATTTTTCCCAACTGTCAAATAGGTAGCCGATTTTTTCAAATCAATAAGAAAGTTTGCCAATGCAGTTCCACGCCATCCTTCATTCCAATATTTTTCGCGATTAAGGGGAATTCCTGAAATAAAAGGTGATAACATCCAATAACGATTTTTATATTTCACAACGTGGGAATCATTATATTGTTTGATGTAGTTCGTAATAGGTAATTTATAATTTTCCAGTTCATCAAGCAATTGTGCAATTTGTTCTTTTCGTTCGACATTGAGGCTATTGATTTGCTCTAACAGATACCTGTTTCCATTTTTGTCGTCGATGACTATTCTGAATTCTGAGCGCTCAGGACTTCCTTGAATAATAATTTCTGGTATTAATTGTGAAAATTCTAAATCCCAATGATCCAGAATCATTTTGAATTCTGAATCAGAGTATTTGAATTTATTCTGAACAAATTCACCAGGAATCTCATCACCAAAAGTCCGATTGGCAAATGCAAATCCACGTAGGCATTGGTTGCCAGAGACAAGGGTTTTGCTATATGAAGGTGAAATGATGATTTCACAGGTATTATCACAGATTTTACAATTTGAAATAATTTTATCAGTCATGTTTTACAAATATTAATTCGTCCGTATTAAATCCGGCTGCTTTTGCTCTCTTGATAAATTTTTGTTTTTCTTTTTCACTTACAATTGGATTTCTAGACAAAAACCAAAGATAATTAGTCTTTTTTCCTGATATATATGCATACTCATAATTTTCCTTATCCAATTCAAAAATAATGTATGATGCATAGAATGGTCCAAAGAAAGAAACTTTCAAATATCCTGTTTCTTTGTCTTTTGCATATTTGGCTCTACCTTCTGCCTGTGACCATTCATTTTTCTTTACTGAAAATCCACGATTAAGCACTTTAACACTTCCATCAAAATTAAGTGAATATTCTGCAGTAACCTGTTCTAATCCTCTCTCAAAAGGATGATCAAGACGGGCAATCTCATACCACTTTCCTAAATATTGATCAAGATCAAAATTAGTTACTGGTTGACGGGATTCTGGTATTGTCATACATCCAGAACAAATTAGTGAGATAATCGGCAATAATAATTTTTTCATTATATTTTCCTCAAATTTCTAATTGGTAAAAATAATTTATCAGGTAATTCATCCCAACTGAACCAGTCCCATTTTTCACATTTTTGTGGTTCCATATTTTGAAGTTCACCTGAAGCAAAATCACATTTCATGAAAATAGTGATGTAGTGTTTATTCTCTTCTTCAAAAATATCATTGGTAACTGCATGAAATTTCAGGTTTGAGATTTGTAGATTGGTTTCCTCCAGAACTTCACGCTTTGCACATTCTTCCCATGATTCACCAAATTCCAGATGACCTCCGGGAAAACTCCAGGTTCCTTCTCCATGAGCGTTGATTCGTTTCCCAAGAAGAATTTTATCATCTTTGTTGATGATTACACCGATACCGACTTTTGGTCTTTTTTTCATTGTTTACCTACATTATACTGATTGGACAATGGGTTAAACCCCTTGTTTAATCTCTTTGTATTTTTGGATAACGGGTTAAAACCCGTTGTTCTGATTATTAACACAATCTGTCTGTAAAATCTCATTACTATTCTTCAATAATTTTTATTTCTTCATCTGATAATTCATATAGTTGATAGACCATTTTATCAAATTCCTGATCTGTTTGGGTGATTTTTCGTTGAATTTCATTTATTTCAAGTTTGTAGTCTTTAAAGTAGTCTTCCCAATCATCTTGTTGTTTCAGTGATAGTTTGGTTGGAAAAGATATGGATTTTTTTTGATCTTGGACAATAGGTTCTGATTTTTGGACAATGGGTTTAAACCCATTGTCTCTATCAGTAATCTTAATCCCTTTGTTCATGTCATCATTGATTGCAGTCTGTTTTATGGCAATGGGCTGAAGCCCATTATTCTTGTGGGTTTTTTTTAGGGATTTGTTGATTTCTGTAACAAAGGTCTTGAAATCAAAATTATAAAAGGATTCTAATTTTTTACTGAATTTGTTGATATTGAGGTTATCACTAACTCTATGGAGAAATTTTGCTTTCTTTTCCTGAAGTTGTTGGTGTAAAAGAAGCATCTGATCTGCTTTTTGGATAAAAGGTGTTTGTTCGTCTGGTGTAATGTGTTTTATTGGGAATTCTTTAGCATCCTTTATTAATATTTTCTGAAACCTGTCTTTATATTCTTCTAAAAATACTTTTCTGTGATAATATGACATTAGTTTACTGTTAATTATTATTAATAAATATTTTGTGTCATAATCTTTATTTGCTATCAAGTTGAAAGCATTTTGAGTATTGTAAAGTTCCTCTTCAGTAAATGCAGACCATATTCTTTTATCTGTCCAGTCAATAATTTGTTTTATTAAAATTCTTTTCTTAGTAAAAAATTTATTCTCCCTTGGAGCACCAAGCCAATCTCCATAGCTGATCCATTCATTTTTACCCCAAGAAACAAAGTATCTTTTAATATCGTTTCCTGCTAATAATTTTCTATAAGTGTTATCTTTTTGGTATTTAGCATGGAAGACTCGATTTTGTATTTGGTCTTTATTATGTCCCTTATATTTATCATAAGGTGTTAAACCCAGACAAAATTCGGCACATTCAACTAATTTTTTCGAGTTTACTTTTATTTTATTGAGAGTGGCATTAATTTTTTTATCGACGTTGATTCTAAAAATATAGTTGTCGCTATCTTTCCAAGTAAATGGATCAGTATGAAAATGTATATTTGAATTGTTAGTATTTATTTCTGCAATTCTTTTAAAACCTTTATAAATCAATATACTTGTCTCTAAATTATTAAATATCCCTTTTTTATAAGAAAATATAATTGTATCAACTTTAACTTCACCTGCACTACCACCGAAAGATTCGTTAGGAAGTCTTACAATATTTGTAATAGTTGTATTGTTTAAAAGTAACAATCTTAGATTTCTGTATGATTCCTGAGTCAATAATGAAGAGGGAATGATAAAAGAAAAATTACCGGATTCTCTTAACAAATAGATGGATTTTTCTATGAAAGTAGAATATAAATTAATTCTATTGTTAGCACTTTTAAAAAAATTGAAAATGTATTTTGTTATATTTTTATTTAATCCTTTTAAATCCACATACGGCGGATTACCAATAACCACATCAAAGCCACCATCATATTCATCCCGAAATGCATGATCAATGGTACATCTCATTTCCTGGACAATGGGCTTAAGCCCATTGTTCATAGGGAGATTGTGTTTGGTTCTGTTGTTTTCTACATATACTAGAGTGTTTTCAAACTTATCATCGTGTTCTATATAGGATCTGTTGAATTTCTGTGCCCAAAGTGTGAATTTTTCTTTTGTTGGAACCTTGTTGTATTTCTTTAGGTCTATTGCTGATTTGCCCTTCATTTTCCTGACAATTTCGTTCAATTCCGATTCTTCACAAACCAACAATATATGAACGTGGTCGCGGCAAATATTATAGGCAAGAACATTTAGTTTCAGGTCTTTTACTATTTCTGATATAGATTTTGTTACAACAATTTCCTCTTCCTCAGTCAGGTTGTATGCTTCTCCCTTTTGCACATGATAATCAATCATTCTTTGGGAGGTTCGGGAATTGTGAGTCACCCAGGTGATATGGTATGCATTTTTGTTTTTATACTGAAAAACTTGGGGAAATTTTTCATACCAGTTAAAGGCTTTGTGACCTGCAACTTCAGGATCATCTATCAGTGAATTTCCACATTTTATGTTATTACTAAGGACAGATAATTTTCGACCTTTTTTCGCTGTTCTCAACCAAAGAGAAAGTTTTGCAATCTCTACACTCTCTTCATTGATATCAACACCAAAGAGATTGTTCTCGAGGACAGCAGATTCAATATTAAAAAGATCACGCAGACCACCTTTTATATTTGCCTGAGAATCCATGATGAAATTATGCTCGCTTATAAGAAAGTCCAGAGCCTGGTTTAAAAATGCACCACTACCGCATGCAGGATCAACGATTTTTAAAGATAATAACCATGATTTATATGTTTCGAATTGCTGATAAAGTTTCTGACCTTTTTTGGTCATTGTCCCTTGTTTTGTTGTAAATGAATCATCTAATTCTAAATCATTAATTTTGAGTTCTATTTTTTTGTCAATACAAAGTTTTCCAATAGTATTTTCTACAATATACTGGGTTATATATTTTGGTGTATAAAAGACACCATCCTTTTTTCGTTTGCTTTCGGATTTATCAGATTTTTTTCCTTCAATTTCGGCTGTGATTTCTTCAATTTCAGCTAAGGAATGTTCAAATATATGTCCAAGAATATTTACATCTATATCAGTATTGAAATCATAACTCGACAAATTCTCAAGATCTTTAATCAGGATTTCATCATCAATAATAAGTTTATCCAATGTTTCATCAGGATAAAAAAGACCGCCATTGTAGGCTGGAATATCGTCACCGGTTGTTTTTCCTCTTCTACCGATATTCATATACCCAAAATATTGTTTATAAATATCATACAATGGCTTATAGGCATCCTCATCTTCCAGAATTTTAAATCTTTTGATAATTCTGTTTATTGAATTTGGTGGCAACAATAAACGGTCTTCTGCAAATAATATAAATAGAAATCTGTCTAATAATTTTTGTGACTTCTTGAATAGAGTAAGTTTATCATGGGATGAATTATTTTTGATTAGATTTTGGTAGAGTTTGTTCTTAAAACTTGAGTAATCGGAGTATAAACTTTTTGAAACTTCTTCTTCATGATAGATGGATTCTTCTTTTAACTTTTCCGGAATATTCGATAGAAGATTATCAGAATTAAGTAAGAGATAGAAAAGTTGAAATTTCTCAAAGGATAAATTGAATATATTAAATTCTTCAAACTCATTAGAATAATCAATATAGAATCTCAGTTTCATGAAGTTTGAGGTAACTACATATTTGCAACCAGGATGATTATTTTTATAATTAAAGGCCTGATTTGTGATATTTTTCATATCTTTTGTTTTTGTTGATTTTAACTCAATAACCGCGAAAACTTTTCCATCTTTGATAATTGCACCATCCGCTTTTTTATTATCGCTGATATTTTTTGATTCACGGATTAGGTTGAATTTATCATCTGGTTTGAGAATATAATTGAAAATATTACAGAATAAGTCCCGAAGAAATCCATCCTGGTATTCTTCTTCTTTTATACTTCTGATTATTTCAATTTTTTTTGGTGTAAATGTGTTTTTGAATTTATTATATGCATTCTCAACAACATTTAAGTCAAGGTTTTCTAAATATTTATTTATAACAGATATTTGAAATAATGACATATTTAATTCCTTGAATTGCTTTTGATAGTTTTTTGCATCTTTTTGTTATTTTAAAAAAATAATCAATCATTGTTGTAGTAACAAGGTTTATTTTATTTCAATTGATTGATGTTTGTGTAATGAGAGATTTCATAATGATTTTGTGAACAATATTTTTTGGAAGGGAGTATGGGTTTGGAAAGAACAATGGGTTTAAACCCATTGTGAATATGCTACCTTTTACTGGACACTTTGTTAAGACATAAGAAAATGATAAACTTAACAAAGAGGAAATCAAAATGCGAACAGTAAAAAAACGAAGAGTTTATAGTAAAGAGTTCAAAAAAGAAA
>Ga0209692_10005322_pt1 | contig 11119 bp, 8 predicted proteins | sample tdDd472_FD_187129 | JGI IMG/M metagenome (GOLD analysis project Ga0209692, IMG submission 187129) | Marine sediment microbial communities from the Atlantic coast under amendment with organic carbon and nitrate - tdDd47.2 (SPAdes)... | ecosystem: Environmental > Aquatic > Marine > Coastal >...
TATGAATAAATATTATACAATAACAATATCAATTTTTTATTATAAATTAATGTGGTTAATTTATAGAAGTATATAATTTATTTGGATCTATATCAATATTAACTATCCATATAGACTGTATATCCCGCCTAATCGCTTCTAAACATATTTCTTCTGTTTGTTCTTTTACATATGAAAGTACATATCCATTTCGTCTAACAGCTTCTAAACATATCTCTTCTGTTTGATTTTTTACATAGTTAAGTGTATATCCATATTTTCTAACAGCTTCTAAACATATCTCTGTTGTTTGCTCTTCTACAAATTGCAGCGCATTTCCATTTTTCCTGACAGCTTCTAAACAAATCTCTTCTGTTTGATTTTTTACATAGTCAAGTGCTAATCCATATTTTTTAACAGCTTCTAAACAAATCTCTTCTGTCTGATTTATTACATATTGAAGTGCACATCCATCTTTTCTGACAGCTTCTAAGCAAATCTTTTCTGTCTGATCTTTTACATATTTTAATGTATCTCCATGTTTCCTAACAGCTTCTAAACATATCTCTTCTGTCTGATCTTTTACAAATTTAAGTGCATATCTATATTGTCTGACAGCTTCTAAGCAAATCTCTTCTGTTTGTTCTTTTACATATTTAAGCGCTAATCCTTTTTGTCTAATAGCTTCTAAGCATATCTCTTCTGTTTGATTTTTAACATATTCAAGTACATATCCATTTTGTCTAATAGCTTCTAAGCATATCTCTTCTGTTTGATTTTTAACATATTCAAGTACTAATCCATTTTGTCTTACAGCTTCCAAACATATTTCTTCTGTCTGTTCTTTTACATATTTAAGAGCCCGTCCATTTTGTCTAACAGCTTCCAAACATATATTTTTCATATAATTATAAAAATCATCTTCTGGATACTTTTCCCCTATTTTGTCCAGATATGCCTTATACAGTTCTTCAACCATAGACAATTTTATGATATATGATAATGTATGATCATATGCATATATATTTTTTTCATGTAATTTATCAATATCCATAGAATTAATATATGATACTAATTTTGAATAATCTGGTTTGTTTTTAATATATTCAATAACAAATAATAATGTATAATCTGGTTCGACATATACCTTGCTCATAATTGTGTATAATGATGTTATACATATATACATATCCATACAGCAAAATCATCAATTTTTTATTATAAATTAATGTGGTTAATTTATAGAAGTATATAACTTCTTTGGATCTATATCAATAGTAATCATCCATATAGGCTGTATATCCCGCCTAATCGCTTCTAAACATATTTCTTCTGTTTGTTCTTTTACATATGAAAGTACATATCCATCTTGTCTAACAGCTTCTAAACATATCTCTTCTGTTTGATTTTTTACAAATTGCAGCGCATTTCCATTTTTCCTGACAGCTTCTAAACAAATCTCTTCCGTTTGATTTTTTACAAATTGCAGCGCATTTCCATCTTTCCTGACAGCTTCTAAACAAATCTCTTCTGTTTGATTTTTTACATAGTCAAGTGCATATCCATTTTTTCTAACAGCTTCTAAGCAAATCTCTTCTGTTTGTTCTTTTACATATTTAAGCGCTAATCCATTTTGTCTAATAGCTTCTAAACAGATCTCTGTTGTTTGCTCTTTTATATATTGAAGTGCATATCCATATTGTCTGACAGCTTCCAAACATATTTCTTCTGTCTGCTCTTTTATATATTTAAGTGCATATCCATTTTGTCTTACAGCTTTCAAACATATTTCTTCTGTCTGTTCTTTTACATATTTAAGAACCCGTCCATTTTGTCTAACAGTTCCCAAACATTTATTTTTCATATAATTATAAAAATCATCTTCTGGATACTTTTCCCCAATTTTGTCCAGATATGCTTTATACAGTTCTTCAACCATAGACAATTTTATGATATCTGATAATGTATGATCACATGCATATTTATTTTTTTCATGTAATTTACCAATATCCATAGAATTAATATATGATACTAATTTTGAATAATCTGGTTTGTTTCTGGTATATTCAATAACAAATAATAATGTATAATCTGGTTCGACATATACCTTGCTCATAATTGTGTATAATGATGTTATACATCCATACATCCATACAGCAAAATCATCAATTTTTTTGCAAAAAAATTGACAGAGAAACATTATAAAATGTTATTACTTATATTTTTGTATATACTATGAGCAATAAGAGAGTCTCATTATTTCACCTTATAGAATATGTTGATCAGATTGTTAAAAGTGAAAATGACAATAATATATTAGTTGGTGAAAATGATACAGAAGATGCAGTATCATACAATATACTTACCAAATCAAACATAAAGTTTATTGATGATGTTGAATATGATAATCTAAATTTTGGTGAAAAATCAAATATATTTGGTTATCAGGAAAATTGTAAAGATATATTTGATCCATTCATAAGTAATATATACCGACATGGTACCATTAAAAGATACAAGGATAATAATATATCCCTTCTATACTCTATTTTTATGTGTCTTGATAAAAAATTTTGTACTAAAAGTAAAAGTACCCAAGTAAAATGGTTAGATGCAGCAATTAACAAGATTGTTGATGATATTAAAAAAGAAGATTTAGAGAAAAACTATAATGATGCAGATATAATAAAAGAATTAACAACTTTCTCAAACAACAAAATAGTTTTAAGATTTTTATCTGATTATTTCAATATAAATATATTTTTAATAAATGTTATAGAAGATAAGATGTTTGCTATTTATGGGGAAGAGCAGTTTAATATTTTCAAAAATTCAATATTTTTATCATTTTACGACGAACAATTTGAATTTCTGTCATATGATGACAAAAAAATATGGGAATATAATGACCCTCCATTTAAAAAAATAATTAAGGTATCAAAGAAAAAGATAAGTATTATGGATATCGGAGAAACTAAAGAATTTGAGCTAGGAACTGAAGATATATCAAAATATATAAAATTAGATAAAGATATACCAGAAGATAGTGCCATAAATATGGTAAACACTATCGAAATTGAGGAAAGTGATTGCCAAGATAATTATATAGATGATATTGATACATATGATAATTATGTTGATCCAAATGTATTCAAACCAAGTGAAAAACAAGATGCAACTCCTACTAGAATAATAGCTAATAATAAAATGAAATTAGGAGAATTGCAAAACATTGCAAAGGAATACAACATATCCATCTTTTCTGGAAAAACTCTAGCTGGGAAACCTAAAAAGAAAACAAAAGCAATGCTAATAAAAGATATCAATAACTTATAATTTATTTATTACCTGCGAATATATTTCATAAATAAAGTATAAACAAATGCTATAATATGGCAAACTTTAACATTAATGATGATAAATTTACAGTTAATAATCCTGAAGATGCAAACAAACCAGGATTTATTTATGATATAGGAAGTGGTGATTTATCTATTGATAATTTACCAGATATTAACATACTTGCTGATCAAGTAATAAATATATTAGAATATGCTACAACAGATGAGATGAAGTATTTAAGAGAATCTGATAATGACAATTATAAGATTCATATGGAGAAACAATTTCCAAAATTTTCAGATAAATTTTACGCTATGTTTCAAAAAATAATTAGCGGTGAAGATATTGGCCCTTTATTTTTTATGTTAGATAAATTACAAAGGGTTAAAGCTGGTAAATTATCCATAGAAGATGCTGAAAAAGATGTTGGAATGTCATTGTACAATTCATTTGTAAAAGATACAATCGAAAATAAATAGATTAATTTATTGGTAAGTTTTTCAAAACATTAATAATAAAATTATTATTATTAATATTAGGATTTCTCTGTATAAGGTCAACACAATTATAATTAACTTCCTTACCATCATATCTATTTATATTTTGTGTTAGATCAACACCTTTATCAATAATATATTTTATCATTTCTGGAGTTGAGTATCTACATATGGCATGAATAGGTCTCCACCTGTCATTTATTTCGCATTCAAGATTTACACCTTTATCAATAATATATCTTATCATTTCTGGTGTCGAGTATCTACATATATAATGAATAGGTCTCCATCCTTTATTATTCACACATTCAAGATCAACTCCTTTATCAATAATATATTTTATCATTTCTGGAGTTGAGTATTGACATATAAAATGAATAGGTCTCCATCCATTATCATCTGTACATTCCAAGTCAACATCTTTATCAATAATATATCTTATCATTTCTGGTGTTGAGTATCTACATATAAAATGAATAGGTCTTTGTCCGTCATCAGTTACACATTCTAAATCAACTCCTTTATCAATAATATATTTTATCATTTCTGGAGTTGAACATCTACATATAAAATGAATAGGTCTCCATCCTTCATCAGTTACACATTCAAGATTTACACCTTTATCAATAATATATCTTATCATTTCTGGAGTTGAGTATCTACATATAAAATGAATAGGTCTCCATCCATTATCAGTTACACATTCAAGATTTACACCTTTATCAATAATATATCTTATCATTTCTGGAGTTGAGTATCTACATATAAAATGAATAGGTCTCCATCCTTTATCAGTTACATATTCAAGATCAACTCCTTTATCAATAATATATCTTATCATTTCTGGAGTTGAGTATTCATACATTTTGTAATCCCCTAATAAAATTATCTTATTAATTTCAGCAGTTGTACATCCTTTAATTGTCCTTTCTAATAATTGGCTATCTGGAGTTATTTTTGATAATTCATTAATAAATGTATCATATGGTGATATATAGTTTGCTACCTTAGACATAATTTAATGATATCAATATATAAAGTATGATATTTATTGATTTTACTTATCAATTTTTTTATTATAAATTAATTTATTCTAAGTTTTTCAAAGTATTAATAATAAAATTATTATTATTAATATTAGGATTTCTCTGTATAAGGTCAATACAATTATAATTAACTTCCTTATCATAATCATCATCATCATCATTATATCTATTTATATTTTGTGTTAGATCAACTCCTTTATCAATAATATATTTTATCATTTCCATAGTTGAGTATCTACATATAAAATGAATAGGTCTCCATCCTTCATTAGTTGCACATTCTAAATTAACACCTTTATCAATAATATATTTTATCATTTCTGGTGTTGAGTATCTACATATTAAATGAATAGGCCTCCACCTGTTATTTATTTCGCATTCAAGATCAACTCCTTTATCAATAATATATTTTATCATTTCTGGTGTTGAATATCTACATATTAAATGAATAGGCCTCCACCTGTTATTTATTTCGCATTCTAAATTAACACCTTTATCAATAATATATTTTATCATTTCTGGAATTGAGTATTGACATATAAAATGAATAGGTCTCCACCTGTCATTTATTTCGCATTCTAAATCAACTCCTTTATCAATAATATATTTTATCATTTCCATAGTTGAGTATTGACATATATAATGAATAGGTCTCCATCCTTCATTAGTTGCACATTCTAAATCAACTCCTTTATCAATAATATATCTTATCATTTCTGGTGTCGAGCATCTACATATTAAATGAATAGGTCTATATCCGTAATTATCTACACATTCCAATTCAACATCTTTATCAATAATATATTTTATCATTTCTGGAATTGAGTATTGACATATAAAGTCAATAGGTCTCCATCCTCCATTAGTTGCACATTCTAAATCAACTCCTTTATCAATAATATATCTTATCATTTCTGGAGTTGAGTATCTACATATAAAATGAATAGGTCTCCATCCTTTATCAGTTACACATTCAAGATTTACACCTTTATCAATAATATATCTTATCATTTCTGGAGTTGAGTATCTACATATAAAATGAATAGGTCTCCATCCTTTATCAGTTACACATTCAAGATCAACTCCTTTATCAATAATATATCTTATCATTTCTGGAGTTGAGTATTCATACATTTTGTAATCCCCTAATAAAATTATCTTATTAATTTCAACTGTGGTACATCCTTTAATTGTCCTTTCTAATAATTGGCTATCTGGAGTTATTTTTGATAATTCATTAATAAATGTATCATATGGTGATATATAATTTGCTACTTTAGACATAATTTAATGATATCAATATGTAAAGTATGATATTTATTGATTTTCCTTATCAATTTTTTATAACTGATATTTAATAAAAATTGAATATATTAGAGTTTATAAATTTATAATTATACCCATCTAATAATTATATTTTTGGATGGATATATTAAAAAGAGATGGTTATTTACCTCCTGAAATAGAAGAAGGTAATATAGAATATAAAAGACACCTTGATCATGTAAAACTTACAGACCATAAATATAAAAAATTATCATCACAACTTTTATGGAGAATAGATCAAAATGTAAGGAGGGGATTACAATCAGAAGCCATATATTATATAGGAATAGATGATAATGGATATATATCAGGAATTGATCTGGATCAGATTATTGATTCTATTACAATGTTAAAAAGTATAGCACACAATGCTAATCCAAATATTAAAATAATATCTGAAAATATACATACATTTGATAATGGAGTTGTAGCAGAAATAATTTTACGTATTATGGATAATGTTAAAAAAGATGAGAAGAGAATATGTCTTCTTGGAGATACTAATTCAGGAAAATCTACTTTAATTAGTGTATTATGTTACAATATTCCAGATAATGGAAATGGTAGTAGTCGTAATTATATATTTAAACATGATCATGAATTGGAAAATGGTCTTACATCATCAATAAAGCATGATATTGTGGGTATTAAAGGAGGTACCTTAATAAATTACAGTACAGACATGATAAAAACATGGAAAGATATAGTGAAAAAATCAGATACTATAATTGAGCTAATCGATCTCCCAGGGCATTCAAAGTATTACAAAACATTAATATATGGTCTATCCGCTTCAAATTACGATTTAGTTTTGATAGTTATAGATATTAGTAATGATAATGGAGATAATGGGGAATATTATAAAAATATATGCAACATGCTAAATATCCCATATAAAATAATTTACACAAAAATAGATTTAATAGACAATCCCATAAATGATAACCAATCCATATATATATCAAATGTAAATAAGAGTGGATTTAGTAATTTAATATCCTTTTTAGATAAAATTAATAAAAATATACCAAATAATCGGACAAATGGCCAAATAAATGATAAAATAGATTGCCAAGTAGATAGTAAAATGGATTGCAAAATAGAATTTATAATAAACGAAGTATTTAATATATCAGATGTGGGGATAGTTGTTGCTGGTATTTTAAATAGTGGTAAAATTATGATACATGATAAGTTACTAATTGGACCTATTCAAAATAAATTTATAAATGTTTCTATAATATCAATACATAGAAAACAGATATCTTCAAAATACATCACAAAGGGAGAATCTGGATCGCTTGTATTACAATATAAATCAAACATACCCATAAATAATAATATGGTAATTATATCAGAAAATATGATAAATAATTATATATTAGAATTTTATGTTAAATTATATCAACAGACTAATATACATAATTTGTATTTGATAGTTAATATAGGGAATGTATGTGCAAAAGTATTATTTCTTAACATAAGAGACAATACATTTTATAAATGTATATTTAGCGACGGAAACCCAAGATATATCGCTGATAATAAAAAAATAATAATTCGATATATTAGTATAATATTTGGAGATGTATTAGTAAAGATTAATAATATCTAAAGTATCCATGATAATATATTTTTCTTTATTAGTTATTGTAGGATAATTTTTAATATTATGTATCATATCTAAGCATTCTTTTGCCTTTTCAGGGACTAATTTAAAAAATAACTTTCCTACCGTATTCATAAGTGTGCACATTATATCAATTATATATGGTTTATTAAGTGTTGCTTTCATAAATACTAATAAAAAACATCCATTTATGATATTACTTGTCAATAATTTATTGTTATATAATTCACCGATAAATGATATAAATCCGATAACTTCTTCTTTTCTATGAAAAGATTTACTAGCTATTCCTTGTCCTAATTCACATTTTAATGATACAGATTCTTCAAATACTTCTTGACATTTATTAATTAATAATTCTCGAAAATGCACTCTTATTCCATCATGTTCTATATAATATGATGCGAGGGATTTTGATAATTTTGCATAAAGAGAAGAATATTTGATCTCAATTTTTGCTTTATCAAATATAGCATCTGTTAAAGCGACGAGATGTTCTTTACTTACTATATTTAAATCAATCAAATTATCTACTAATTGATCAAAATTGCTATCTGATAACTTATTTAATATACTTCTAAAATCGGAATATAATTTTTCATTTTCATCTTGGCTAATTTTTCTGGATGTTAGCCAATTATTAGGTTCCTTTAATTTTTTCCACTTATTATTATACTTTGGATGTTTTTTTATAGTTGATATATAATTATATAATTCTGGAAGAATATCTTTATTTGTATGTTTATAACAAAGAAACTCTTTGAAATTTATACCATTTCCATCTTCCATAATAAATAAATATATATAATTAAGTTTAAGTGATTTGTTAAGCTTTTTCGAATAGATAAAATCTGTTTAAAGAGGCTACTTTATATGTAGCATTTTTTAAATCATTATCCTTTTCATACAAATTTCCTGCATTTTGTAAAAATGCTCTAGTCTTTACATTTGCCTCATACTTTACATAATTTTCAAAATATTCTTTATGATTATCATACTCGTCTTTTATTAGTATAGTATCAACGAGATGTAAGTTACATTTTTTCTTAAATTCACTTATTAAGAATTTTTTATTAACAAGATATTCTGCTTCATATTTTCCATCTTGATGTTCGGTTGCATTATGAACTTCTATCATATTTCCCAACCCTCCAATAGTATCATATTTTTTAACAATATGTAAAAATGTTATATTATTGCCATTATTATCTGTATATGATATAGTATAATTATCTTTTCCTTTAAGATTGTTATTAATAATATCACCATCCATAGTAGTTATTAACATCATTCCACCTTTTTTAAGATTGTTATTTATATTATTTATAAAATTATTCCATGATATAGAGTTTTTAAGGAATTTACTAATTGAAAATTGGCAACTAATTCTTTCAAATTTAAATTTATTTTTTGGGTTAAAATATTTATCCAATATCCTTTTATTATGCACAGTTATATTTCCTAATGCTCTCTCTTGGTTATCATAATCTAATCCTGTACTTACATCTGCATGCAAAAATCCCATTGATGGAAAATTAACATGAGTATTTTTAAGCTGATTATATCTAGATATCGCTCCATTTATAGGAGTTGTAAGACTAGCTTCATCTATATCAACACCTATATATAATGATGTTTTTGTATAATAATATTTCATTATGTCATCTCCTCTACCACAACCAATATCAAGTACACTGGGACCACTAGTCTTATCTGGTGTTAAATAATTTTTATACATTGGGTTACAATATTCATAAATTGTTGCACTTTTAATCCAATCATAATATCTTTTTAACTGCAATCCAATTGTTCTTGACTTTTTATAGAATTGATTATCCTGTAATTCTGTCATAATTATACTATGATCAATTTTACTTTTTAGTAGACCGAAATGTTTTCTATACATATTATTATCAGATAAAGTATCAAAATCAGACATTAATATAGGATTTTTTATACTATTCCATATTTTATCAGCTATGTCTATATAATTTCCATAATTTTTCTTATATTTATGAACATTTTCAGTTTTATCATGGCGCGTCTTCATAGGTATCCATCTATAATATTCTGGTATATTAGGATCATTATTATAATAAAATTCGACTACTGTGTTATCTTGTATAATATTACCTTCAATATCTCTTATTTCTCCATTTTCAACAAATATGTGTGCAATATACCTATTTTCATTTTCTCTAAATAGTACAGGTACTTCATCATCCTTGTATCGCGCCCCAACATGCATATGTATAACTTTGTATAATTTTGATTTAACATAGTCATCTTGTGAATTATCATATAATGTCAATATTTTCCCATCATTATTCCTTTCAAATGTTATATAAAAATCAATCGAATTTTTACTAGGTGGTTTCCATTTATAATCCATATATGTAGAATTTTGTTTTGATATAATATATTTTTGATCAACAGGTTGATATATTAACCCATCAAGTATATATGGACAATTTACATCATTATTTAATGTATAATTATTCCATAATAGTGTTGAATATATAAATATTTCATTATCAGATCCTCCAAGAGGAAATATAAAATATTTCCTTCTTATTAATGGTAATGAGGATTCTATACTAAGATCATGGTTTAAATTATCCATATATACCTTAATATCTTTATTATAATGGCTCATTATTTTATCCTTATCAAAATTCCCAGAATATATATTTACTGATGATCCCTTATGACCTTTTAATACAAATGCATTTTTTATTATCTTATCTGCTTCTTCCAGCCTTTTTAATAGACTATTTTCATTTCTTAAATCTTTTCCCATAGAAAATAAACAATCAAATACAGCATACAAATATATATTTTTGCCTTTTACAAATATATATTCTCCATCTAATATTGTATTGTTATATTTTGAATCTTTTAGAGTTATACCTGTATATTTTACATGATGATTACTTGATATCATATATACTTCTTTACCTATTATAATAAGAAAGAATCTTTCTCCATCTGCTTTATCTGTAACAGCATAATTATTAGGTAATTTTGATACAACATGTTGTATTTCTAATGATACTGGTTTTCTTCCAGCTAGTGTTCTTCTCTTTTGTAAATTTACAGATAATATATTTGCATATGCATCTAATATCTTTTTTTCTGTAGTTTTTGATATTATATAATTACTTTGCTGTATATATTTTAGTAATTTTGTTACATATGTATATGCTGTATTAAGATATTTAATATCTGGTTTATCTTTTTTAGCGCTAATTTCTAATTCTAACTCATAAAGTGGTATAGTATTATGAATATTGTTTATA
>Ga0209692_10005323_pt1 | contig 11116 bp, 9 predicted proteins | sample tdDd472_FD_187129 | JGI IMG/M metagenome (GOLD analysis project Ga0209692, IMG submission 187129) | Marine sediment microbial communities from the Atlantic coast under amendment with organic carbon and nitrate - tdDd47.2 (SPAdes)... | ecosystem: Environmental > Aquatic > Marine > Coastal >...
TCACGGGGAACGGCGGCTGCCTGCTCCCACGCACCTGTGTTAGGCGCCAGACGGTTTGTCGCAAAATCCCGCGCCATATCGCGGATCATGGTTTGTTCTTCAGTCAAAATCATGTCTTTACTTCCTCGCCGTCTGGCAGATTACATCAACGTTTAGTCGGCCAGCTCGACAGCCATGGCTGTCGCTTCGCCGCCACCAATACAAAGAGCCGCAACACCGCGCTTTTTGCCGTATTTTTTCAAGGCATTTAGCAGGGTAATCACGATCCGGGCACCAGATGCACCAACCGGGTGACCAAGTGCACAAGCACCGCCATGGACGTTGACTTTGTCATGGTCCAGTCCAAGGTCTTTCATGGCAGCCATAGCAACCACGGCAAAGGCTTCGTTAATCTCAAACAGATCAACGTCGTCTTTAGTCCAGCCGACTTTATCCATCACTTTTGAAATCGCCCCAATTGGCGCAATGGTAAATTCAGATGGTTTGCGGGCGTTTGTGGAATGCGCGTGGAATGTCGCAATTGGTTTCAGACCACGTTTTTCCGCCTCGGATTTTCGCATCAAGACCAGCGCAGCACCGCCATCAGAAATGGAAGAAGCGTTCGCCGCTGTTACTGTGCCGTCCTTGGCAAAAGCAGGCTTCAATGTTGGAATTTTATCAGGGTTGCCTTTCAGCGCCTGCTCATCCCGCTCAACAACCACTTCGCCTTTACGGGTCTTTACAGTAACCGGGACAATTTCCGGATCAAAAGTTCCGTCCTCCGTTGCCTGTTTTGCACGGCGCAGGGATTCAATCGCGTAGGCATCCTGAGCTTCACGGGTAAACTGGTATTTACCGGCTGTTTCCTCAGCGAAGGATCCCATCAAGCGGCCTTCTTCATAGGCATCTTCCAGCCCATCCAGGAACATGTGATCTTTAACTTCACCATGACCAAGGCGCATACCGCCTCGCATTTTTGGGAGGATATAAGGCGCGTTGGTCATGCTTTCAAAACCACCAGCAACCATCACGTCACTGCTACCAGCTGTGATTGCATCATAGGCGTACATTGCGGCCCGCATGCCGGAGCCACACATCTTGTTCACAGTTGTACAGCCAACGGTTTCCGGAATACCAGCACCAAAAGAAGCCTGACGGGCAGGAGCCTGCCCAAGACCAGCAGGCAGAACGCACCCCATAACCACTTCATCAATGTCAGTGCCCGCAAGGCCTGCGCTGTCCAAAGCACCCTTAATGGCAATTGCACCCAAAGCCGGTGCCTTAACGTCAGCAAGATCACCCTGGAAGCCACCCATTGGGGTCCGGGCCATGCCCACAATCACAATTGGATCGTCACTCATTTTTTTCTCCATTCAACAAATTTGTTTTGCGCCAACCCCGAAATCTTAGGCGGTTTCGATGAACAGCTCACGACCGATCAGCATCCGACGAATTTCGCTGGTACCGGCCCCGATTTCATACAATTTCGCGTCCCGTAGCAAACGGCCTGTTGGATATTCATTGATATATCCGTTTCCGCCCAGAGCCTGAATAGCCTCCAATGCCATCCAAGTTGCTTTTTCTGCAGCGTACAGGATAGCACCTGCAGCATCTTTACGAGTTGTCTCACCACGATCGCAAGATTTCGCCACAGCATATACATAGGCCTTACACGCGTTCATGGTAGAGTACATATCGGCGATTTTACCCTGCATCAGCTGGAAGTTACCAATGGGCTGACCAAACTGCTCGCGCTCATGCACATATGGGATCACCACATCCATGCAGGCATCCATAATACCCAACGGACCAGCTGCCAGAACAGCGCGTTCATAGTCCAGACCAGACATTAAAACCCCAACACCGCCGTTCAGTTTACCCAGAATATTTTCTTCTGGCACTTCACAGTCTTCAAAAACCAGCTCACAAGTATTGGAGCCCCGCATCCCGAGCTTGTCCAGTTTCTGCGCAGTTGAGAAACCTTTCATGCCCTTTTCAATGATAAAGGCAGTGATGCCTTTCTGGTGGGCTTCCGGGTCGGTTTTGGCATAAACCACCAGAACATCTGCATCCGGACCATTGGTGATCCAGAATTTATTGCCGTTCAGAATATACCGATCGCCTTTTTTATCTGCCCGCAAACGCATGGACACTACGTCGGACCCTGCACCCGGCTCACTCATGGCAAGGGAGCCAACATGCTCACCTGATATCAGTTTTGGCAGGTATTTACTTTTCTGCTCTTCGTTACCATTACGGCGAATTTGGTTCACACACAGGTTTGAATGCGCACCATATGACAAACCGACAGATGCGGAGGCACGACTGATTTCCTCAACAGCAATTACATGCTCCAGATACCCAAGGCCTGTTCCGCCATATTCTTCCTCTACGGTCATACCCAGCAGACCCAGATCACCCATCTTCTTCCAAAGATCATTTGGAAACTCGTTGCTGCTGTCAATCTCAGCGGCGCGCGGCGCGATTTCGGCCTCAGCAAAGCTAGCAACAGACTCCCGCAGCATGTCGGCGGTTTCGCCCAAATCAAAGTTCAGTGTTGGATAATGAAAATTAGACATGGAATTCCCTTCTTTCCATCCAGTTATGATACGGCGACCAAGGTAGCGAGCAATAAGGCACAGTTTACTCGCTTTCCCTGATCAAAAATATAGACATCGGTTTCCGCAATCACCAGATTACGACCCGATTTAATCACCCGCCCTTCAGCAACCAATTTGTCGCCTTTGGCCTGGGTCAATAAGTTCAATTTATACTCTGCGACCTGGCAGCCCCTGCCATCCTGCATTGTCGTAGCAGCGGCTAGGCCCGCGGCATGATTTGCAAGAACACCGACAACGCCCTCATCGAAAGAACCCTTCTGTTGGGACCAGCGCTCATCATATTTCAATTCCAATGAGACTTTACCTGCCTCCACTGCAACAATTTCTGCACCCAGGTGCTGCATAAATTTCTGGGACTTAATTACAGACTCAATCCGTTTTAAAAACATGGCATCCATCATGTTGAAGCCCGCACCTTATCCTTACCAAGGCTGGTGGCATCAGCAACACCCAGCAAACACATCATGGTGAACACACCGGTCATACACAGCGTTTCTTCACCTTCAGTTACACTGAAGGCTTCTCCTTTGAGATGATAAAGCTTACCACCTGGATGTATCACCTGAGCCCGCGCAACCAAGGTATCTCCGTCAGCCGGACGCAGAAAATTGACCTTCATATCAACGGTCAAAACTGTACTATTTTCAGGATAGAGCGAATAAGCCGCATATCCAGCCGCAGAATCCACAACAGAGCCCACCAAGCCTCCATGGAAAAAACCATGCTGTTGGGTCAATCGCGTGTCCCGATCCAATGTAATTTCACAGAAACCAGGCTTCAGATCACTCATACGAGCGCCAATCAGCTCCATAAAGGGCTGACGCGAGAAGCTGTCGCGCACAACAGTTTCAAATTGCGGATTTTTCGCAATTAGATCTGACACCTTGTTTCCTCCGTTTATTGAGCGGGACTATACCGCAAGGATGCCATATTGACAAAATCGTTTATCTTTATCGAAACTATTGATATCTTCTATAGTATGGATATTTACCAACTTCGATATTTCCTCGCTGTTGTGGAAACGCAGAATTTTTCCCGTGCAGCAGAACGCGTTTTTGTCAGCCAACCCACCCTCTCCACCGGCATTAAAAAACTGGAGGATGAGTTGGGGGCGCCGCTCTTTAACAGGGAGAAACGCAGCATCACACTAACCGCAGCAGGCAATCGCCTGTTACCACGGGCACGAACCATTATTTATGAATGTAATGCCGCCAAGATGGACGCGGCAGACCACAGCGCTACACAGCGATTGCAAGTGGGCGTACATCCCCTGTTACCTGTTCGGCAGCTAGCGCGCCTTCTATCGGACTTCCGGGGTTCACATACCGAGGTTCAGATTGCCCTGAAAGAAGGTAGCTCAGAACAAATTACCCGCTGGTTGGATGAAGGACGTATTGATATTGCTATCGGCCCGGCTCCCGGAACGGATGACAAATATGTTTTTGAAAAGCTACTGACAACCAAATGTATGCTGGCCATGTCTCATGATCATCCGATGGCAAGCCGCGGCATTGTTGCGCTGAGCAGTTTGAACCGTCAGGACTTCATCCACCGCAGCCATTGTATCACCGAAGCGGAGGTGACCCGGATTTTTTCCCGTGCCGGGGTAAATCCGCATATTGTTTTCAGAACCGAAGAGGATGACAAAGCCATTAGCATGGTCCGGGAAGGCATCGGCCTTTGCGTAGTCCCGGACATTCTGTTTTCAAACGATATTCTACTAACCCCCATCGACGGAGTTAATGTCAGCCGCACTATTGGGCTAAGCTGGCCCAAGAATAAGAAGACAGATCTTGTTCAGGAATTTCGCCAATTTGCTAGCAGCCATGGCTGGAAAAGCCGAACCGCAGCTCCGCAAGGGCTCAATTGGGCACGCTGATTACAGAAGCGCCAACGAAGCAATACCTAGGAAAGCAACAAATCCGATCACGTCGGTAATTGTTGTCACAAATACGCTGGACGCAACAGCCGGATCAATTTCATAACGATCCAGCGTGATCGGAACGAGCATCCCTGCGATCCCAGCAACGAACATGTTCAGGACCATCGCGATCGCAATCACCCATCCGATGGTCATATCACCAAACCACGCCCAAGCCACTAAACCGATCAGAATGGCAAATACACTACCGTTCAAAGTGGCCACCAGCGCCTCTTTGCCGACTATTCGGGACATGTTGTTGCTGGTTAGCTCGCGGGTTGCGATCGCTCGCACCGCCACCGTCAGGGTTTGTGTGCCCGCGTTCCCCCCCATGCTAGCCACAATGGGCATCAAAACCGCGAGGGCAATGACCTTTTCCATGGCCTGATCAAACATCCCAATGGCAAGCGAAGCAATCACCGCCGTCAGCAGATTGACCAACAACCAGGTGAAGCGGGTTTTTGTCGTCTCAATAATAGAGCCAAAGAGATTATCCTCAGCAACACCACCCAAACGCAGAATATCTTCTTCCGCCTCTTCATTAATAACATCAACAATGTCATCAACTGTAATCATACCGATCAGGCCACCCCGATCATTCACTACCGCAGCCGATGTGAGACGGTATTGTTTAAACAGATAAGCCACTTCTTCCTGGTCCATATGAACAGGGATCAAGGTTTGTTCCCGTTCCATAATATCCACAACAGGCACCGTCCGCTGGCTCCGCATCGCCTTATCTAGAGGAACTGTTCCAATAGGCTGATGGCGAGGGTTGACGACAAAAATCTCATAAAATTCGTTGGGCAGGTCTTCGGTATCACGCAGATAGTCAATCGTTTGCCCCATGTCCCAATATTCTGGTACCGCAATCAGATCACGCTGCATCAAACGACCTGCAGTATCCTCCTCATAGGACAGGCCTTCTTCGATAACCACACGATCTTCGGCAGACAATTCTCGGAGGACGTCCTGCTGATCTGATCGTTCCAGATCTTCCAGAACGTGGACCGCATCGTCCAGTTCCAGGTCAGTGACGAGCTCCGCAATCTCGGCGGCGTCCATCTCCTCAACCAGATGGTCACGAACTGTTTCGTCAAGATCGGAATATACTTCTGCATCTACAAGGTCGCTAGCAACCTGCATCAGCTCAGCCCGCAACGCAGGCCTCAACTGCTCGATAAGGTCAGCGATATCAGCGGTATGAAGCTCGGCAAGCTCCTGACGCACCAGATCGGAGTCGCCATCAATAAGCGCTTCCTGTATCTGTTGAACTGTTTCTTCGCTCAGGCCAAATTGTGAGACATCGTCATCTCGCAAATTTCCATCACGTTCCAGCGTATCATCAGGCACTTGCTCTGGCATTAAGCCTCGCTCTCAAGGTTATTACGGCGACTGATTGGGCCCGGCATCATATCGCCAGCCTTATGATGTTGTGCATCGACCGCGGCAATGGCTGAGATATTTACAAGTCCCCGTACGGTTACAGATGGCACAGTAATATGAACTGATTTTGCCATTCCAATTAATATGGGTCCCACCGCGATACCGTGGGCGAGGCTTTTTGCAATGTTATACCCAATATTAGCCGATTCTAAATCCGGCATAATCATCAGATTTGCAACACCGGTCAGCTTGGAATTTGGAAACAGGCTCTCACGAATTTCCGGCACCAGCGCCGTATCCGCTTTCATTTCACCTTCCACTTCCAATTCTGGGGCAATTTCCCGGATCAAGCGCAAAGCTTCTTTTGCCCGTTTGGCACTTGGAATATCGGAAGAGCCAAAATTGGAATGAGATACAAGAGCTGCTTTCGGTTCAATGCCAAATCTCCGCACCTCATCAGCCGCCAAAATGGTCAGCTCTGCCAACTCTTCTGCTGTATGGGTTTCACGCACCTGCGTGTCAGAGAAAAATAACGGGCGACCGTTCAAAATCAGCAAATGCAGGGCGGAGGCGTGACGAACGCCCTCCCGCAGAGGAATGATGCTGGAAATACGTCGGAAATGCTTATTGTATTTTCCGTAAGTTCCGCAAACAAGAGCATCTGCGTGCCCCAAATGGACGGCCATAGCCCCAATGATGGTTGTATTCGTGCGAATGTGAGCGCGGGCCGTGTCCGGATCCACCCCGTTACGCTCTGCGATCGCGTGATAGGATGTCCAATATTCGCGGTAGCGAGGATCCTTTTCTGGATCTACAATTTCAAAATCCTTATCCACCTTGAGGCGCAATCCAAGTTTTTGCAGTCGATATTCAATGACTGCACGGCGCCCAATCAGGATTGGGTCCGCCAACTCTTCATCCACAATTGTCTGCACCGCTGAAAGAACACGTTCATCCTCACCCTCGGCATATATCACGCGCTGTTTTTCCTGACGCGCCACATCAAACAGCGGCTTCATCACAAATTGCGTGCGATACACAAAATTGGTCAGGCGTTCGTAATAGCTGGTTAAATCATCAATTGGCCGACTGGCAACACCACTGTCCATGGCAGCGCGGGCAACAGCAAAGGATACCTCCACATAAAGGCGAGGATCAAACGGTGTTGGTATAAGATATTCCGGGCCAAATGATTTTTGCTCTCCGCCATAAGCTCGTGCCACTATTTCTGACTGTTCTGCTTTCGCAAGATCCGCGATCGCCTTCACCGCCGCGATCTTCATTTCCTCATTAATAACGGTAGCGCCGACATCCAATGCACCCCGGAATAGATATGGAAAACAAAGAACGTTATTTACCTGATTGGGGTAATCAGATCGGCCCGTCGCAATAATCGCATCCGGCCGAATCTCTTTTACATCTGCAGGATCAATTTCAGGGGTAGGATTGGCCAGCGCCATGATAATTGGTTGGTCCGCCATCGTCGCAACCATGTCCTTGGTCAGTGCACCTGGCCCAGAACATCCAAGGAAAATATCTGCCCCGTCAACGGCCTCTGCCAGAGTTCGTTTATCCGTTTTCACCGCAAACTTGGACTTATAAGGATCCATTTCAATTTCGCGGCCTTCATAAACAACGCCGTGAATATCGCTGACGATGATGTTCTCGCGCGGCATACCCATACTAACCAAGAGCTTAAGGCAGGCGAGCGCCGCCGCGCCAGCACCACATGCCGCCAACCGCACATCTTCGATATTTTTATCGACGACACGCAGGGCATTATATACGGCAGCTGCAACACAAATAGCAGTGCCATGCTGATCGTCATGAAAAACGGGAATATTCATCCGTTCCCGGCACAATTTCTCAACAATAAAGCATTCTGGAGCTTTAATATCTTCCAGATTGATACCCCCAAAAGTGGGCTCCATCGCAGAAATGATATCAACGAGCTTTTCTGGATCCCTCTCATCCAGCTCGATATCGAAAACGTCAACACCGGCGAATTTTTTAAACAGAACCGCCTTCCCCTCCATCACGGGTTTTGACGCCAGCGGTCCGATTGCACCAAGTCCTAAAACAGCAGTACCATTGGTAATAACTCCGACAAGATTCCCCCGAGCCGTATAATTAGCAGCCTCCGCTGGATTTTCGCTAATTGCCAAACAAGGATGCGCCACCCCAGGAGAATAGGCCAATGCCAGATCGGATTGGGTTTCCATTGGTTTTGTGGGAGTAATTTTCAGCTTACCGGGCTCTGGATTTGAGTGGTAATCAAGAGCTCTCTGGCGCGGATCCGAATTCATTGCTGGTCCTTAAAAAACGCATAACAGGGTGTGAGAATTTCTAGGCCCACAATATGCCCATTCCACTTGGGAAAACAAGGGGGGTTGTCTAGTACCAGAAAGGCACCATTTCTTAATAAACGCCCTGTATTCATTATTCTTAGGGATTCCTGAAAATAAAAACGGGTCTAATCAGTTCAGATAATGATAGCTGTGACAGAATTTAAAAATTATACCGGTCCGATTGATACAGATGCTGCCCTGCGGCAAGTAGAAGCGGAAGCAGCCGAAACCGGCAAGGCACCGTGCATCTCATCTTACCTTCAGCCGGATAAGATGAGCGCGGACAATTTTCTGTTGGAAGAACATAAAATCCTTTGGAATTACTGGGACAAGCTTCGCCGGACAGATGATATCGCGGCCTATGACTGGATCAATCCAGCAGAATTTGACAAGGCCATCGGATATGTCCTGCTTATGGAGCCCAACGAGTCTAAAACTGATTTTCGATATCGGGTTTATGGCTCCCGCGTGGCAGATCGCTTTGGCCTGGAAATGACTGGTAAATGGGTCAGCAGCTTCGACGGAGTTCAAAAGATTCTCTCGATCTCACAATATGCCTTGAGTGCCACTGTCCGCCGACCAATTTACAGCGAGCATACTTTCTCCAGGGTAGAATACACGAAAACACTATGGTGTCGCCTAATCCTTCCGATGCAGAACACAAACGGGGATATCGACCGAATACTTGTCGGCAATATTCCCGTAGATTTTGATATCCCAGTAGAGGTTTCGCGAAACTCAGCCTAGTAAGGCAGGCCCACATAGTTTTCCGCAAGTGACCGCTGTGCAGCCTCGGAACTGAAGAGATATTCCAACTCAGTTTGTTGAATTTTATCCCCAAACCCTTTGTTTTCTGGAAATTTATGTAGCAAGGTTGTCATCCACCAGGAAAAGCGCATGGCTTTCCAAATCCGTTTCAGCGCAGTTTCCGAATAGGCATTTAGCAAACTTTCATCCTGATCCCGGTAGCGGGCAATCAATGCAGATGACAGATAATGAATATCAGATGCGGCAAGATTCAACCCTTTCGCCCCTGTAGGCGGAACAATATGTCCAGCATCCCCTGCCAGGAATAACCGACCATAACTTAATGGCTCCGCCACAAAGGACCTAAGCGGTGCAATACTTTTCTCGATAGAGAGACCCGTGATGAGATTGTCCGCAGTTTGTTCTGGTAGCCGCCGTTTTAGTTCATCCCAGAATTGCTGGTCCGACCAGCTTTCGGCCTTATCCTCTAGTGAGCATTGAACGTAATATCGACTTAAATTCGCATTTCTCATGGAACAAAGCGCAAATCCACGCTCATGATGACTGTAAATCAGTTCATCCGACACGGGAGGTGTTTCTGAAAGAACCCCAAGCCAGCCGAACGGGTAAACTTTTTCATACTCTTTCAACACATCCGCCGGTATGGATTTACGGCTCACACCGTGGAAACCGTCGCAACCAGCGATATAATCGCAATGAAGGGTCTCCTCCACACCATTCCGAGTGAATGTGATGTAAGGGCTGTTAGTTTTAAGGTCGTGAATTCGCACATTGTCAGCGGATGTGATAACCGACCCACCCATTTTCCGGCGCGCCTTATACAGATCACGTGTCACTTCGGTCTGACCATAAACCATGACCGTTTTGCCGCCTGTCAGTTTTTTCAGGTTGATATGATGAAGATTACCCGAAAAAGAAATATCAAAACCATTATGGATCATCCCTTCCTGGTCCATTCGCGCGCCCACCTCGGCGGCCCGAAGCATATCCACTAACCCCTGCTCAAGCACACCTGCACGAATTCGTCCAAGGACATATTCTTCGGTGTGCTTTTCTAAGACAACCGACTCGATCCCGTTCACATGCAAAATCTGAGATAACAGCAACCCCGAAGGTCCGCCCCCGATAATAGCCACTTGCGTTCGCATGTCAGTCCTCCACTACGTATTTTCCATCCGACAACTATTATGTAGATATAAAGTGCAGTTCTGAATGGCCTATTCGACCCACTTCTTGTATATTTCGAACATAAAAAAAGGGGGGAGCATATGATACCAAACTACCATTTATATGGAGAAGAGAAGCGAACTGGTTTTCCAGATATCCTCCATTGCGAGTCAATCGCTGCCCGCTCAGCAAAACATAATTGGATCATTGCCCCACATCGACATTATAGTCTTCATCAGATTTTCTGGATCCGGTACGGCGGAGGCCAGATGACCGTAGATGGTCAAGATTTTGCCTTGTCGGATAATCAGTTGATATCCATTCCCGTAAATGCCGTCCACGGATTTGAATTCGTTCAAAATACACAAGGTTATGTCCTGACTATTCCTGCCCAACGACTTCGGCAGGCATTCGAAAATACGCCGGACCTCCAATCCAGGTTGGAAGGTGTCCGCATTATTCCGGCTACTGAAAGCCTGAAATTTTATATGCAGGAAATATCGAACGAACATGGCAAAATCATTGAAGGACGCCCTGAGATGCTACTGCATCTGGCATCATTGCTCGCTCTATCTCTTGCTCGCAAAATCAAGGATGAAGGCCAACAGATTGCAGCTCCTAAAGATCGCAAGCTAACACAAATTCATACTTTTCAGTCAAATGTGGAAAATAATTATAAGCAGCAGCATAAAGCGCTTTTCTACGCTGAAGCGCAAAACATCACACTGCCTCATTTAACCCGTCTCTGCCGTCAGGTTCTAGGCAAACCCGCCTCAGAAGTTATTCAAGAGCGGTTACTGCTGGAGGCTCGACGTTCGCTCGTTTACACTCGTCTGCCAGTTGGTGAAATCGCGTACGAACTGGGATTTAACGATCCAGCTCATTTTTCCAAATTCTTTAAAAGCAGAAGTGGCCAATCTCCCTCG
>Ga0209692_10005325_pt1 | contig 11114 bp, 8 predicted proteins | sample tdDd472_FD_187129 | JGI IMG/M metagenome (GOLD analysis project Ga0209692, IMG submission 187129) | Marine sediment microbial communities from the Atlantic coast under amendment with organic carbon and nitrate - tdDd47.2 (SPAdes)... | ecosystem: Environmental > Aquatic > Marine > Coastal >...
CCCCGGTCAGGAGATCCATTGATCGAATAGGCAGGAGTTAAGCCTTCCCGATGCGATACCCCGACCCAAAACTCACCGGACATATCCCAGGTAAGATGGCGATTCTAAACCCATTACCGATACTGTATCCCGATAGCCGTGAGCTAAACTCATGAAGGAGAAACAATGCTTTGTAATCAATGCGAACAGACGTTCCGTGGCGTGGGCTGCACCACGCAATCGGTCTGCGGAAAAACCGCTCCCGTGTCGGACCTGTTCGATCTGCTCCTCTTCCAGGTCAAGGGAATTGCCTGGATGCTGGATAAGGCACGTCAATCAGGACAGATTGATCCTGAACTCGATAGATTTGTCATTGAATCGCTGTTCCTCACCGTGACCAACGTCAACTTCGATGAAGACCGGGTCGCCAATTGGGTCATCAAGGCCGACAGCTATGCCGATCGTGCGGCGGCGCTCGCCGGTGTTTCCCGAACTGGAGGCGATGTCCCCGCGGCCGCTGCGTTCGTGTCCTCGGGCAAGAGCCGAGATGACCTGCTCCTGGCGGCGGCCAACCATTCCATCGCCGATCTGAACCCGAACCAGGATATCCAGTCGCTCATCCAGCTGGTCACCTACGGCATCAAGGGACTGGCGGCTTATGCCGAGCATGCTGCTGTTCTCGGCAGCACCGACGATGCCATCTTCGACTATCTCAATTCCACCCTCGCCGCCTTGCTACGCACGGACCTGACGGTGGATGAACTGGTCGGCCTCAACCTGAAGTGTGGTGAAGTCAACATCCTCTGCATGAAGTTGCTGAACGACGCCCACATCGGTCTTTACGGTCAGCCGGTACCCACGCCGGTCTCCACAGGGACCAAGGCGGGCCCGGCGATCGTTGTTTCCGGCCACGACCTGTACATGCTCGATGAGCTCCTGAAGCAGTGCGAAGGCCAGGGCATCCATGTCTACACCCACGGCGAGATGTTACCGGCCCACGGGTATCCGGGGCTGAAGAAGTACGCCTGCCTCGCCGGCCACTACGGCACGGCCTGGCAGAACCAGCAGAAGGAATTCGACGGGAAGCCGGCGGCGTTCATCTTCAACACCAACTGCATCCAGGAGCCGCGAGACTCCTACAAGGATCGTACCTACACCACCAGTCTCGTGGGCTGGCCCGGGGCGAACCACATCGACGGCTACGATTTCGCACCGGTGATCGCCAAGGCCAAGGAGCTCGGCGGTTTCCAGGCGGAGGAGAAGGGGCAGCTCACCACTGGCTTCGGCCACAACGCGGTGCTGTCCGTGGCCGACAAGGTCGTCGAGGGCGTCAAGGCCGGCGCCATCAAGCACTTCTTCCTCGTCGGCGGCTGCGATGGTGCCAGGCCCGGGCGCAACTACTACACGGATCTCGTGGAGGAAGCTCCCGAGGACACGGTGATTCTCACGCTGGCCTGTGGGAAATTCCGGTTCAACCACCTGCAGGACAAGCTCGGTGATATCGGCGGCGTCCCGCGGCTGCTCGACGTGGGACAGTGCAACGATGCGTACTCCGCCGTCCTGATCGCCAATGCGCTTGGCGAGGCCTTCGACTGCGGCATCAACGACCTGCCCCTCTCGTTCATCCTGTCCTGGTATGAGCAGAAGGCGGTGGTCGTGTTGCTGTCGTTGCTGCACCTCGGTGTCCAGGGCATCCGGCTCGGCCCCTCGCTGCCGGCTTTCATCACCCCCAACATCCTGGATTTCCTCATCGAGACCTTCGACATCAAGCCCATTGGAAACAGTGCGCGCGGTGACCTGGAGGAGATCCTGGGAGCCTGACCGAGTTTCTACCGGGACGTCTGGACGGCTCCAGGCGCTCGTTGGTAGGTTGGTCAGTCTGAAGACAGGAGGCCCTGCTGCCGAGAGGTGGCAGGGTCTTTTTGAGGCTGAATGGGGGCAGGTTTCGATTCCCTGTGCTAGGATGGTTTCGGCTAACAAGCGCCACCAATTTGAGGAGCAGGGAGCTGATGATAGACTTTGTCGCAACGTTCATTTTCTTCTTTGCCGTCATTGACCCAATCGGGACCGTTCCCGTATTCCTCGCGGTCACCAGCCGATTCGATGAAGGGCAAAAACGCGCCATTGCCTTCAAGTCGATCCTGGCGTCCGCAGCGATCCTCGTGTTTTTCGTGGTCGTCGGCGAATTGGTGCTCAACGGAATCGGCATCCCCCTGCCGGCGTTCGAAATTGCCGGTGGCATCGTCCTGTTCCTGTTTGCCCTCACCATGATTTTCGGTGAAAGCAAGCCGGAGGAAGAGGTCAAGATGGTGTCGAAAGCGGAGGACACGGCCATCTATCCGCTGGCTGTTCCGTCCATCGCGGGTCCGGGGGCCATGCTGGCCGCGGTGTTGCAGACGGACAACACCCGCTACCATTTCTTTGAGCAGGTCCAGACCACCCTGGTGATGCTGGGTGTGTTGTGCATCGTGCTTGTTCTGATGCTGGCGGCCAGCAAGATCCATCGCCTCATCGGCACCAGTGGCGCCAGTGTCATCAGTAGGGTCATGGGATTGATCCTGGCGTCGGTGGCCGTTTACAGCGTCTTGTCCGGATTCGTGGAGTTCTTTGGGATCGACGTATGAAATTGCGGCCAGAAACACTGACGAGGGAAATGCTTTGAGGACAGTTCTGAGAAGCCTCATTTCTTTGATGAACGCGTCGTTCTTCGTTCAGTTCTCGAATGCGGCGATCACGACCATGATCGGGATCAACATCGCGGCCAGCGGTGGGAGTCAATCAGACGTTGCTCTGGTTGCGGGCTGTTATTCGCTTGGGTTCATCATTGGTTGCTTCGTGTCTCCCTCCCGAATCCAGCGTGTCGGTCTCATCAGGGCCTTTGCCGCCGGAGCCGCGTTGTTGACGATAACCATCGTCGGGCTCGACCTTTTCGGTGGTGTCGAGGCAATGGCCCTCATCCGCTTCGTGATGGGTATGTCCGTGGCGCTGGTTCTCGCAGTCTCCGATTCCTGGATCAACTTGATCTCCCCAGCCGACAAACGAGGCCGGGTCATTGCGGTCTATTCCATCGTGCTCGGAGCGGCTTCCATCGCCAGCCAGATGGTGTTCTTGTTTCTCGACAGTGACGCCAGTGGTTTCGTGCTCGTGTTCGCGATCACCATGAACATCTCCGTCGTCTTGGTGGCCATGACCTCCACCTCCGCTCCGGAAGTCGTCAGGGTGCCCAGTCGGTCGCGATCATATTTTATCGGGGTCCCCTTGGTTCCAGGCGTCAATGCCTTCGCCGCGGGCTTCGTCACCACGAGCATTGTTTCGGTCGTACCTTTCTACTTGGCCAATAACGGGGTCGCAGAAAATACGGTCGCGATGATGCTGGCCGCGCTCTACATGGGTCGGCTCCTGTTCCAGTGGCCTGTCGGGATGATCTCCGACCGGTTTGATCGGCGCCTGGTTCTGGCAGGCCTGGCACTGGGCGCTTGTCTCCTGGCCATCATGTCGCTGGTGACCAACTCCGGTGGAGGCAAGTATCTTGGCGACTCGACGGGGGCGCTGCATACGGTGGTTGGTCTGCTTTTCACCCTGCTGCTTGGAGGAATGATCTATCCTCTACAGTCCGTAGCTACCGCCGTGGCCTTTGATCGCGCCGAAGAGGGAACTCTACCCCAGACCGCGACGACCATGCTCGGCTTGAATTCGATCGGCTCCATTCTGGGGCCATTCACGGTCATGGTCCTGGCGGGTGTCTTGAGGGATTCGGCGCTCATGGTGTGCATCCTGGTCTTGTGCTCGGTGGCTTGTCTCATCAGCCTCGCCAAGAAGGTCTCCGTCGAGGCACCCGATCAGAAAGCGTCGGTTGTGGATGCTACAACGAACAGTGTGGAAATGGCTGAGGTTGCGGCAGAACTGGCCGAGGAGCAGATCGAGGCTCACGAAGCTGAAGAATCTGCAGGTCCGGAGGAGCTTTGACCAAGAGGTTGGGGCCGGCGCCGGGGCGGCGGTGACCTGGAGTGGGATCAAGGGGCTCTTCCACTGATGGACGGATTCCCCATGGCCCGCACTCCGTTTGCCACGGCAACCAACAATTCCGCTGTGGATTACCAAATACAACAACCCGATTGACCAATGACGACAACTCGTCCTGTTGTTGTCGCCTAAGTGTCACAATATCATCAGATTCATGTCTGGCAGGTGGATTGCATTGGGGAGGCATGCCGGAGCGCCCGGACGCTCGTTGGCACCGGTTTGACACCCCGCTCGAGCCGCTCGCTCAACAACCAGGAGTCCAAGATGATTCGAATATCCGCCAGAATGACCATGATTGTCATCGCCTTGCTCGTGATGGGCGCCGCCATGGCGCAGGCCCAGTGCTTGTCGCACCAGTGGGCCACCCTGGACGCCGATCACGCCATCGCCGGCGCCCAGCTCGGCGTCAGTGTGGCTGCCAACGGCCTCATGGCGGCCGCCGGCGCGCCCGAAGAAGACATGGGCCAGGGCTGCGCCTACGTGTTCGAGTTCGATGGCGCCGGCATGCGTCAGGTCGCCCGCCTCACGGCCTCAGATGGCGCTCTTGGACACAAGTTCGGCGCCAGTGTCAGTGTCTTCGGTGATGTGGTCATGGTCGGCGCTCCGCAGCCGTTCCCAGCCGAATTGCCTGGCAAGGTCTACGTGTTCGTGAAGCCGGCCGGTGGTTGGGTCGACATGGTCGAGACAGCTGTGCTGACGCCGTCCGACGGCGCGGCCAATGACAACTTCGGCGCCGCCCTGGACATCGATGATGGAACCGTCGTTGTCGGGGCCTATCTGGATGAGGGGCCGGCCGACAATACGGGCTCGGCCTATGTCTTCGAGCGCCCGGCCGGCGGCTGGGTTGACGCCGTGGAAGCAGCCAAGTTCACCGCGGGCGACCCTGCTTCGAATGACCAGTTCGGTGTCAGTGTGGCCGTGGCCGGCGACATCATCGCCGTGGGCGCCGACCGCGACAGCGATGCCGCTTATCAGGCCGGCGCTGCCTACGTTTTCGAGAAGCCGGCCGGTGGCTGGGCGGACGCCGTGGAGAATGCCAAGCTATCCGCGAATAATCCCGTCGACCTCGACCGTCTGGGCCTGTCCGTGGGTGTGGGCGACGGCTTCGTGGTGGCTGGCGCCTGGGGCGACGACTTGATGGCCGAGAAGGCCGGCGTGGTCCACGTGTTCGAGCGCCCGAGCGGCGGCTGGGATGACATGGCCGCCACCGCCGAACTCACCGCCACCGATGCGGCCAGCGGCGACCACCTGGGCTGGTCCGTCGATGCCGATGGCGACGTGGTCATGGCCGGCGCGCCGGCCAACCTGTTCGATGGCTCGGGATTCGGCGCCGCCTACCTGTACCTGAAACCGAGTGCCGGCTGGGTCGACGCCACTGAAGATGCCAGCCTGCTGTCGTACGATATGGTATCCGACGACGAATTCGGCACCGCCGTGGCCCTCGGCGCCCCCGCGGCCATGGTCGGCGCGCGCTATGTCGCCACCGAGGGTTACTCCAACGCCGGCGCGTCCTACCTCTTCGGCGGCGCCCTCGACTGCAACGCCAACGAGCGCCTCGACCTCTGCGAGATCCTTGACGGGTCCGCCGTTGACGCCAACGGCAACGGTATCCTCGATGAGTGCGAAGGTGTGGCCAGCGCCTCCCAGGCGCCGATGACCCTGGCCTTGCCCCAGAACCACCCCAACCCCTTCAACCCCAGCACCGAGATCCGCTTCACCATCCCCACGGCGGGCCCGGGCTCGTTGCGAGTCTTCGACCTCCACGGCCGCCTGGTGCGCACCCTGGCCCAGGGCAATCTGCCGGCCGGCGAGGGCTCGGTCACATGGCACGGTCGCGATGATTCCGGCCGCTCGGTCGGTAGCGGCGTGTATATCTACCGCCTGGCCGCGTCCGGTCAACGCATGGAACGCCGCATGGTGCTGTTGAAATAGGCGAGCCTTCGGCGGTTTCAATTGCCGGAGGGCGGGGTCCTGGTCATGGCCGGGGCCCCGCTGTGTGTTGCACGCCCCACGAAACTTATCCACTTTTTCGGCGTACCCTGTTGCTCCTATGGGTCGTATTCGGCAAATTCATGGACCCCGCGAATACGACGAGCAAGAGAGGGTGACCGCCATGGTCAACGCTAATGATTTCTTTCGCAACGCCACCCTGCGTATCTGTGGACATCTGGATATCGAGGAAAGCCTGCGCGACTGCCTCGAGTACCTTGCTCGGTATCTGCCGGCCGACCGTATCTATCTGCAGCAGCATGAGGCCGGTCTGGGTGCCATGCGATTCGTCGCGCGAGCAACGGCGACAGTCGGCGAGCAGATCGATGTGATGGTTCCGCTCGACAGTCCCTCACGCCAGGCCATCGCCGGCATGGCGGCCGCCTTTGAATCCGACGCGCTCCCACCGGTATTCGTCACCAATAACCCTCGAGAGGATCCGATCGCCCGATGCATCCAGGCGGGACTGGGCGAGCCGACATCGTCCGTCATGTGCATGCCGCTGGTCGTCGAGGATCAACTCGCGGGATTCGTCGTCCTGCTGGCCGAGGGCGAGAACCGATACAGCGACGAGCACGCCCGACTCTTCGCCATGATCAAGGAACCGATATTCGTGGCCATGTCGAACACCCTCGTGCACCAGGAGACGGTTCGGTTGCAGAAGCACCTGGCCCGGGACAACCAGATCCTGAATCGCGAGCTCTTGCGCCTGGCAGGAGACGAGATCGTGGGGGCAGACTTCGGCCTGCGCGACGTCATGCACAAGGTGCGGCAGGTGGCGCCCACCGAGAGCCCGGTGCTGCTCACCGGCGAGACCGGTGTCGGCAAGGATGTCATCGCCAACACCATTCACCTGGCCTCCCCTCGCAGCGATGGCCCGTTCATCGCCGTCAATTGCGGGGCGATCCCTGACGCGCTCATCGACAGCGAGCTCTTCGGGCACGAGAAAGGCGCCTTTACCGGCGCAATATCGCGCAAGAGAGGCCGCTTCGAGCGGGCCGACGGCGGCACCATCCTGCTCGATGAGATCGGGGAAATGCCCATGGTGGCGCAGGTACGCTTGTTGCGGGTGCTGCAGCATCGTGAGATCGAGCGCGTGGGAGGCACCGAACGCATTCCGGTGAACATCCGCGTCATCGCAGCCACCAACCGCAACCTGGCTGCCCTGGTGCAGGAAGGCCGTTTCCGCGAGGACCTGTGGTTCCGGCTGAATGTGTTCCCCATCGAGGTGCCGCCGCTACGCGAGCGTCCTGGTGACATTCCTGCGCTGGTGCGCCGATTCGTGGAGCGCAAGGCGCGGGAGCTCAAGATCGACGAGATGCCCAAGCTGGCGCCGGGATCCATCGACGACCTTTTCGCCTATCACTGGCCGGGGAACGTACGCGAGCTCGAGAATCTCGTGGAGCGGGCGTTGATCGTGCACCGTGACGGTCCACTGCGCTTCGACGACCTCAGGGCTTCGAGCCCGGCAGGCTCTCGTTCCGCGTCGCCCACGCCGACCGATGATGAACTGCTCGAGCTCGACGCCCTGGTCGAACGCCACATCCGACGTACCCTGGCGCTAACCGGGGGCAAGATTCACGGACCGGGAGGCGCCGGCGAGCTCCTTGGCGTCAATCCCAATACGCTTCGTTATCGCATGCGGAAGCTGGGAATTCCATTCGGGCGAAGTGCCGTGATTCCAGCCTGATAGTCAGAATTGCCTGCCCTTTTGCGACATCTCGAAAGGGGTGCCGATGTGTTGCCTGGAGGTGTTGAGTGACCCGGGGGGAAGTCCAGCAGACTTCCCCCCGGCCGACCTCACCGAATCCGGTAACAAATCAGCTCCAGCGGCTCAACCTCTTCCTCATCCTCTTCATCTTCGCTGTCGCCGTCGAACGAGCTACCGGTTCCACGGATCACGAGCAGGCGATCATCTCCACCCAGGTAACAGGACCCGTCGCGAATCTCGTTCCCCAACGGGACCGCCGCCTGGCGCAGGAACTCACCGGTTGGGCTGAACACGTCCCAGGTCTCGAGGATGTCGTCGGGCTGCTCGTTGGCGCCGTTGGGCGTCAGCACCCAGATCGTGCCGTCGTCGGGATTGACCATGATGCGCGAGATCGATGGGTCGTGTTCGCAGATGTCCCATCTGTCTCGGTTGATCAGGCCGGACACATTGATGACCGGGCTGGCCTGCCGCTTGTCCTCGTCCGTCCGCTTGCGTTGCTTCAGGTCGCGCCCGAAGGCGAGGCGCAATTCGCCGGTGCGGTCGTATGCCGAGACCACGTATCGGTCGCGCTCTGTCGGAACGTATAGCAGTCCGTCCGAGCTCAGGTCCCAGCGGCCGTCGAAGTAGTAGTCGGCCCGCTCGTCCCACGAGAGGCCGGTCGGGTCGAGAGGCGTCTGTTTCTTGAGGATCCGCGTGAAGTCCTCGCCGCCGGCGTCCGAGATGGCGAGGAACCGCTCGGCGTAGCTGGCCTCGGACGCGCTCATGACCAGGCGACCGCCGGTCGCAGCCAGTAACCCACCGCCGGTGCCCAGACTGATCATCACGCCGATGTTGCCGTCCGAGGGCTGGCCGATGGGATACCGGGTTTCGACCGGAGTGCCGTCGAGTTTCAGCGTGACCATCTTGCCCGGGTAGCCTGCCCCAACGCCCACGAGGTCGCCATCCAGAAGCACCACGCCGGTGGGCTGTCGTACCTCGCCGGGTCCGTCGCCCTGTCGGCTCAGAGTCCGCCGGTGCTGGCCGTCCGGGCCGAAGACTTCGACCTGGCAGAGCTGGTTGTCCAGCACGTAGACCTCGCCGTTACTGTGCCGGGCCACATCGCTGATGCGACCAAAGAGGACCTCGCCGTCTTCGCCGCCGGCGCGCCACAGTTCCTCGAGATCGAGGGTGACAACGCCTTCGGTGGGGCCGTCGGTGTCGATCAGGGCGGGTGGGACGGTGGCGAGGGCGGGAACGGCGAGCGCGCAGAGGACCAGAGTGAGAGTTAGACTTTTCATGAGTGCCTTTCTCCGTTGAGGAGGGCGGTTATTCCCGGGGGTCCATGAATTACGGCTCATCATGGGGGTGGGTTTCGTCCGTCAGTGGCTACCGAGCGCATACCGAAGTACTGTAGGTTATTCGAAATCAAAGGACGGGATCGAAAGGATATCAAAACATGATGAAGACCATCCACAGGACCTTGTTGCTGATGACGGTCATGGCCGTAGCATTGTCCGGAGCCGCCCTGGCCGGAAGTGCCGACGAGAAAGGCATCGAGCAGGCCGTACAAAACTACGTGGGCTCTATCTATGACATGAAGCCGGAGTTGCTGGACAAGAGTGTCAGCCCGAAGCTCCAGAAGTTGGGCTACATGCCGGCGCAGGACGGTTCGGGTCTAGAAGAGAGCTGGATGACCTTCGATGAGCTCAAGGAACTGGCCGGCCACCTCAACAAGGACGGCATGTTCGATCCCAAGACGTCTCCCCGCAAGGTGACCATTCTCGAACATACGGACATGATCGCGAATGTGAAGCTTGAAGCTGCCTGGGGAATCGACTACATCCACCTGACGAAGTTCAGTGGTGAGTGGATGATCATGAACGTCATCTGGGAGATGGGTTCGCACTAGTCTGGGCTGGTGATGGTGACCCTGCTACTGAGAGGTGGCAGGGTCCTGCTTGTCTGGATGGCGGAAATCTCAGGGCACAATCAGCCAAATTCTGACCGAAATCCCAAAAACGTGATACAGTTCATCGATCAAATGGGAGCCTGACCACCGTGATCAGGGCCTGCGCCGTGCCACCATCGAGTCTGGAGGATCACCATGAAACGAATGCTATCTATCTTCACTTGCTGCTGCTTGATCATGATGGGTTTTTCAGCCTACGCGGAAACAGTCGTCGTGGATTTCGACGATCTGGAAGGTTTCGGTCCCATACCTGCCGGATACGCCGGATTCGAGAACTGGGGCAGCTGGGCCCACTCGACCTCTGCCGATGAAACCTATTTCCCCCGGTCTGGTGAGACCTTCGCCCTTTCGGTGGGTGCTCCGGCTCCCATCGTATTTGGTCAGCCATTCGCCTTCTCGGGTGCCTGGTTCACCGGATATGCCAACCATGGCGTGCTCTTCGAGCTCTATGTCGGTGGCGAACTCGTGCATACCAGCGAGATACTCATGATCGAGCAAGGATTTCACCAGTGGCTGGGATCTGGCTATGACGGCGCCGTGGATGAAGTGCTCGTGGTCAACGCCGTGGGCGCCAACTTCTGGTGCATGGACGACTTGACCTATGAGGACGGGACCGTGGCCACCACGGCGACGAGCCTCAGCTCGGTGAAGCGTCTGTTCGACTAGTTTCTGGTCGTCTCGCCGATGATCGAAGGGCCGTGACCCCAGGGGGCACGGCTCTTCTTTTCCAGGGACTGCCGCTTGCATTTCGGTTGAAGTGAAACCGCCGGTTTCGAAACCAAAACGGACCACCAGACGTCTAAGCTCTGTTACCGATGCCCCAGTAAATGGACGATCATCGTGCATCACGGTCCCGTGAACCGCGCCCGCCGGAAGTTCCTCGCCACCACGACTCTCACCGCGCTGGGGTTGGCTCTGCCGTGCCGATCGGCTCATGCCGAAACTCTTCCACCACCCGACCTGGTATCCCTGTTCGGCGCCGACTACCCCACCGGAGTGGCAGTCTGTGTCATTCGCGAGGGGAGGATTGCCTTCCTGGGTGCGCACGGTTGGGCGGACCGCGAACGGCGGGTCCCCATGGGTGTGGACACGGTTCTGAACATTGCGTCGGTGACCAAGACGTTCACCTCCACGGCGATCATGCAATTGGTGGAGACAGGTCGTCTCGACCTCGACGTGCCGATCGATGACTACCTGCCATATTCCGTACGCAACCCACGCTTTCCAGACGCGTTCCTAACCATTCGCCAGCTCCTGACTCACCGCTCGTCCCTGGCCGACGGGCCGGCCTACGATGCGGGTTACGTCTGCGGCGACCCCGGTAGTACCCTCGGCGATTGGCTGGCGGAGTACCTGGTACCCGGAAGTGCGAGTTATGACGCCGAGCGTAACTTCCACACCTGGGCACCGGGAACGACCGATCCGCCTGACGAGCCACGCCCCTATCGCAACGTCGGGTACGGC
>Ga0209692_10005326_pt1 | contig 11113 bp, 11 predicted proteins | sample tdDd472_FD_187129 | JGI IMG/M metagenome (GOLD analysis project Ga0209692, IMG submission 187129) | Marine sediment microbial communities from the Atlantic coast under amendment with organic carbon and nitrate - tdDd47.2 (SPAdes)... | ecosystem: Environmental > Aquatic > Marine > Coastal >...
GCGCCGATCTCGACCTGGCTCTGTGTGTGCACAGGCAACTGGTGCGGGCGTTGGAGATTTCCCCGGCCAAGATTCTCCCCGGCGGCTTCTATGTGCTGCGCCACGCCCCGGTGCCGGCCGTCCTCGGCGAACCGGCCATGCTTTCGAATCCGGTGATCGAAGGCCGGCTGTCCATGGCCCGGAGCCTGGAACTGGAAGCGCGCGCCTACTTCCTGGGCCTGCGAGACTACTTCGCCGGCGGCACTCCGCGCTGGGAGACGGCCGTGCCGGATACGGTGTCGACCTGGCCTTCGCCTCGTCTGAGCTGGACCTTCGACGGCGGCCGGCCCGGAGCTCCTGGGCTTGACCCCACCACCCTCGAGCTTCTCGTCGACGGCCGCCCAGCAGCGGCCCGCATCAGCCCCGACGGCCGCACCGTGCATCTGGGCGTGTCCGAGGTTCGCAACGCTCGCCACCTGTCCATCAGCGCTCGCAACCTGGTGGGACGAGCTGCCGCCGACCGCCAGCATGTCATCGTGCCCAATCGGGGGGCCTGGCACGCCACGGCCATCGGAGACGAGGGCGGCCGCACCCTCTACACCTTCACCATCGAGAACGTCGACTTCGACCGCTCCGGGCCCTTCATGCTCGCCCGCGATGGGCAGCCGGAGGGCGGCATCGAGCTGACCGAGGGCCGTCGCCGTCGTGGCTGGTTGCTCATGGATCCGGCGCCGGACGACCTCGGCGCCATGACCCTGATGGAACACGACGGCGCTCGGTGGGTGAACCACCTCCATTCCGAGCCGTCGGTCACCGACCTCGAGGCCGGCTGGTCCTGGCTCCTGTTGCACGCTCGGAAGGAGCTCTGGCCGCAGACAGATGTCCCCGGCCGCGGCTGGCGACTTCGAACCCCTGAGCAAGATGCTCTGGCCAACACGGACGGCTGGCCCCACGCCGTCCTGCACCCCGACTGGCCCGTGATTCCCGTACGCCAGGGCGAGCCTCTCTGGCTCGAGGCCGACGGCGCCTTGCCCCTGCTCCTGGATGCCGCCGGAAACACGCCGCAGGGTGATCAGACCACTCCTCATCCCGAGAGCCTCAGCTGGCGACCGCTGCTCCCCGCCCTCATCGGCCGCCGCATCGCCATCGATCCGCGTGGCGGCGGCACCGACGAACAGGGACGTGGCCCTCTGGGCACCCGCGGCAGCGATCTCAACCTGGGCCTGGCCCGGCGGCTGGCGGCCCTCTTGCGAGGCGCCGGTTGCGAGGTGGAACTGGTCCGGGACGACGATCTCCACACCCCGGCCACGGCCAAGGTGCGACGAGCCACGGATTTCGACGCTGAACTCTACCTCGCCCTGGGACGTGGAACGCCACGGGTCAAGCATCACCCCGGCAGCCGGGTGGGTGAACCCTGGGCCCATGAACTCGCCGCCGTCTTGACGTCCCTGCTCCCGGACAGTGTCGGCGTCCAGACTGCCTACGATTACGCCCTGCGCCACACGGCTTGCCCCGCCGTCGTGGTGATGCTGGAAACGGCGACCGACCGGGTCGCCGAGGAGCGGCTGCTCACTCCCGCCTGGCAGGACGCCACGGCTCGCGCACTCTTCCGGGGCATCGTCGGTCAGTTGAGCCCGGACACGCCCTGGTTGAGCCCCGTCGCGGTGCTGACCGACCTGGGCGAACGAGCCATTCCCCGTCGCCGCCTCGACTACCTCCGCCTCGACGGGAATTTCAGCTGGTTGCCACCTTCTGGACACGGTTCCACCCAGCCCGTAGCGTCATGGGAACCCGGCGATCCCGGTCTTCCCGCCGCCGGACAGCACCACGTCCTGGAGCTTCATGCCGGACCCCACTGGCAGCTCTGGACCTTGACTCGTCAGCCGTCGGGAGAATGGCATGGCCGAGTGTTCATGGAGAACCGTTGAGCAGGGCGCGCTCATGACGGCACCGCCGAAGACCGGCGGCGGCGGGCTGTTCTCGCCGGCCGCTCAGGCCGAGCGAGCCCGGGCCGGCAAGCACCTGCTATGGGCCGTGCCTCTGGCCCTCATCGTCCTCGTGATCATCATCCTGCTGGGGCCGTCGGCCGAGACCATCGAGAAGAAATTCACCCCCTACGGAACCGTGGGCGAGTTGCGCCTCATGCCCGAGATCAGCGTGGAAGACGGCGTGAACCAGGACTCCCGTCGGGCCGCCACCGAAGCGGCCCCGCCCCCCCCGGCCCCGGAGTATCAGGTCGAACCCGAGGAGATCACCACCGACGCCGCCGAGTTGACGCCAAGGACGGCCAGCGAGGTGTCCGAGGTGTCCGGCGCCGGCGAGAGCGTTCAGGACGTTCCCGAGAGCGATGTCATTGTGGCCAACGACGCCGACGCCGCTGTGGACATGTACATGCCCAGCCAGACGGTGGACAGCGACTTCATCATCAAGAAGCTGGTGCGCCCACTCTACCCACCCCACGCCAGCCAGCAGGACCGGGCCAAACCGGTGATCACCGTCAAGGCCGCCTTCTTCGTCAACGAGGCAGGGGAAGTCCAGGCGTTGATCATCAACAGCAACGACGGCGGTCCCGAATTCGCCGAGGCCGCCCGCGCAGCCATGGACCAGTGGGAGTTCGAACCGCGGATCAGGAACGGCCAGCCGCCGGCGTCCCGCTGGCTGGTGGTCACCTGGCGCTTCCGCAGTCCGTTCAGCGACCTGCAGCGTTAGAAGTCCTCGGCACCCTCGCCGCTCAGCAAGGAATCCAGCGCCGCCGCCACACCGAGGCTATCGGCCGCCGCGAGGCTGTCAGCCAGAGCCTGCTCCCGCTGCCAGGCCACGGTGTAGAGCTCGCCGGGGAACGGCGCCACCTCACCGGCCCGCACCATGCGCACCGACGAACCGTAAGCTTCGGGCCCGGCCTCTGCTTGCTGACCGGTGAGAGCATCGTGCATGCGCAGGGCCACGTCGGACGCGGCCAGACCGGGTTCACCAGCCAGGGTCTCCAGCGCCAGACGCGCCGCCAGATAGGCGCTGCGCCCCACGGCGGTGGTTTCCTCATCGTAGTCCACGGCCGGCCACGCGGCGGTGAAATCCACCGACCAGTCCACCGGGTAGGCGACCTCCGAGGCCACGAACACGGCCCGTTCCAGTACGGTGCCGGCCCGGTCGAGCAGGCGCTGGCTGTTCCAGCCGCTGGGTCCGAGGACCAGGGCCCCCACCTTGAAGAAATCGAGCTGCGGACCGAGCAGGGTCATCTGGTCGGCCGTGGTGGGCGCGAAGACCACCTCGGCGCGCATGGCCCGCAGGGACCTCACCTCGGCCCGAAAATCGGTGGACGCCGGATCGATGACCTCCGTACCCACCACCTCTCCACCGAAGTCCTCCACCTTGGTCGCGAAGGCGGCCGCCATGCTCTCGCCTTCGGGAGTATCAGGACGAATGATGGCGAAGCGACGCTTCAACAGCACCTCACAGGCAAGACGGGCCAACAATTCGGCTTCCAGCGGGCCGGTCTGATTGGTCTGCAACACGTGTGAGCCAAGCAGGGACAACCGTTCGCTGGTGGCCGTGGGCGAGATGAGCGACACGCCATGGTCGGCGGCCACCAGGGCCGCGGTGGCCGTGGTGGCCGAGAGCAGGCCGCCCATGAGCAGTCCGCACCCCTCGTCCTCGCAGAGCCGGCGGGCCCGGAGGGCGGCCAGCACGGGATCCGCCTCGGTGTCCTCGAAAAGCAGGTCCCAGGGTTCTTCGCCCACCGTCGGCACGTGGTCAGCAGCCAGCCGCACGCCCTGCAAGAAGGCGTTGCCGAACCGCGCATAGCGGCCGGTGAGAGGACACAGCACTCCCAATCGGCCCGTGGCCGCCAGCTCGACCTGGGCCCTGGCGGCGGCCAGGGCCTGTTGCGCTCGCTCGGTGGCCGAGGCCAGGGGATAGCGGCGTTCCAGTTCGGCCAGGCCGGCGGCGGCCATCTCGAGATCAGCCTGTGCCAGGTTACGCCGGACCGTCACCAACCCTGCCGTGGGCGCCAGAGGCCCGTCCCCCTGCACCCAGGCCATCAGTTCCGGCCCGGAAAGGGACTGCAGCCAGTCGGCCGCACGGCTCACGGTGAATTCTCTGGTGGCGCCGGCCGGTTGGGCCTCGGCCAGCACCGCCACGACCCTCAATGCGTCCTGGGTGCGATCGGCATCGGCCAGGGTCTGGGCCGCCTCCAGCATGGCGCCGTCACGCCGCACGCTCCGGGGCCAACGCCGGGGAAAGTCCAGGGCCAGGTCACGCACGGCCTCCAGACGCCCACTGCTCGACGCCGCCTTGATCATGAGCACGGTGATGGCATCACCCAGCGGGTGATCGGCCCGAGCATCCAGTGCTTCGGCACCGCGGGACATCACCGCGGCAAACCGCTCCAGCTGCAATTCGCGCTGGATGAGATCCAGGTCGCGCTGGGCCAGAGCGTCGACGGCGGTGGCGCCGTCGCCCGTCCTGGTCGTCGGGCTCGAGCCGCCACAGCCGGGCATGAGCAGCAGGGACGTGGTCAAAATCGCGGACAGTACGAGGAATCGAGGGTGCCACCCGGGCATGGGATCTCCTTGAGAGGCCGTTGCGCAGCCTAGTCGCTGCGGTCGGCCGGGTTGTCGGAATCGGCGTCTCCGTCGCCCTCGTCGAGGACGTCCAGAGAGATGAGACTGTCGCGCACCTTGTCGATGACCCCGTCGTCCAGATAGATGGGCGCCGCGGTGCGCAGAGCCAGCGCGATGCTATCGCTGGGGCGGGCATCCACCGCCACCACGTTGTTGTCACGGGCGAGATAGATGCGGGCGAAGTACGTGCCCTCGCGCTGGTCGGTGATCACGACCCGTTCCACCTGGCCATCCAGGCCGTCCACCACCATGGCCAGCAGATCATGGGTGAGCGGTCGGCCGAAACTCTCCCCGCGCAACGCCAGGGCGATGCTGGCCGCCTCGGCCGCACCGATCCAGATCGGAAGGCACATCTCCTCGGTGGGCACGTACAGCAGCACCACGGGCGCTTCCGTCCGGGCGTCGAGGCTCATGCCGGCCACGTCGACCTTGATCACCGCTGCCCTCCCCGATCGGAGCTCACTCCACCGTGAAGTGTTCGGAGCGGAGCAGGTTGCCAGCGCTGTCCAGCACGCGCACCTCCCAGGCTCCGGTCCAATCCGGTTGGAGTTTCTTGCTGGAGTAAGTCCGCCAGTTGCTCGACCCCACGGTGAGTTCCACGTGGGCCTGGGTCTTGCCGTCGCGGTACCACACATGAGTGACGTTGGTCGGCTCGTCGGCCCCCACCACCCGGGTGCGGCAGTAGACCTCGGAGGTGCCGGCCACGAAGGTCGACGACTCTCCCACCAGGGTCCGGGTCTCACCGTCGTAATCGACGCCGAAGGCCATCTCGGTGATCTCGAGGCCGACGGCGGCCTGAGCCTCGTCCTGGGCCAACGCCGAGACGGCGCACACCAGCAGCATCAGAACAATCATCATCAGGCGATGCATCACGATTCCCTCCTGGCCATGAAGCCACGGCAGTCGCGGCCTTCCCTGCCTGCACCATAGCAAAGGGCGGACCGCTGTCAACGGCCCGCCCCCATCAGTTCGGTGAGTCTACGGCCGACGCAGATCCTCGATGGACCGGGGCTGGGTGAAACCAGGCTTCCCCATGTTGTCCAGGATGTACTGGCTATCGGCGGCATACTCGCTATCGGGGAACCGCTTCACCAGGGCCGTGAGATAGATCGAAGCCTCGCGGGCTTCGCCCCACTGGTCCAGATGCAGATTCGCCGCCATGAACAGAGCGTCGTCGGTGTACTCATCATCGGGAAAATCCTCAATGAGCAACCGGAGGGTGTTGGCCTGATCCTTGGGATCGGCCAGATGGAACGCCCGATCCAGCAGTTCCTTGGGCGTCTTGCCGAGCCCCGGGCGGAATTCGTCGAAGTACTCCAGCGTGGCCTCGGCCTTGGCCTGGACGATCCAGCGCCGCACGGCCTTCTGCTGCAACTCGGGCATCATGTCATGGACCACCCGCTCGTAGGCCTCGTCCATGGTCTGCATACGGCCATGCTGGCGACTGTTCACCACCACCACATGCCACACGGCGTCGATCTGAATGGGCTCGTGGGTGCCCTGTTCCAGGTCCCAGATCGCTGTCGTGAAGCTCTCACTGTTGCGGATCCCGGGCACGAAGCCGCCCCGGTTGAACCACCCCAGGTTGCCACTGTTGAGGATGGTCTGGGAATTCTGGGAGTATTCCTTGCAGACCGAATCGAAGGCACGGCGCGTGACCGTCAACGCCTCGTAGGCCTCTTGCGCCTGGCTGCGGGTTGCCGTCTCGATGTGCGAGGCCTGCATGGTGCCCAGCTTGACGTACTTGTCACGGTTCGATTCGAAATACTCGCGCACCTGATCCACCGAGGGCTCGATGTCCTTGACCAAGGTGTTGCGGTGGGCGAGATCCATGGCCTGGCGGTACTGGGCGATGAGCACCTGCGCAACCAGGGGATCTCGCTGGACCTGCATGTCCTCGGCCTCGCGTACGTGAAGCGATTCTTCCACCATGCGGTGAACCAGCAACCGTTGGCCGGCATTGCCCTCGTAACGCGAGCGTTCGCTCGGTCCCATCTCATTCAGGCGAAGCTGCAGCATGTTCTCGGTGATGGGCTCGCCATCGACCCTCGCGACCACACGCGAGTTATCCATCAGGCCGTTCCCGAAGAGGGACTGCGGGCCGTTGTCGTCGGTGCCACTGCTGTTGCATCCGCCCAGGAACATCGCTCCCAGGACGGCGATCCACGCCACGTTCCGCAAGACAGTCATGCCGGTCTCCCGTGTCTCGGGCCGGTTCGTCGCCGACGTTCGCGCGGCCCGAGCGCGTCGCCGGTGCTCGTTCAGAGCAGGTCGGTGCGGCCTTCTTCATTCAGCCGGACCGTGATGTCCTTCACCCGCTGATCATCATCCCGAGGACAGATGAGCAGGGCGTCGCCAGTGTCCACCACCACGAGATCATCCACGCCCACCAGCGCCACCAGTTTGCCGGGGACATGAACCACATTGCCGTGGCTGTTGAGGCTGATCACCTCTCCCAAACCACGCTGCCCCTCTTCGAGTTCCGGAGCCAGGTCACCCCAGGCCGACCAGCTGCCGAGATCAGACCAGCCATAGCGGGCCCGAACCACCTCGAACGCGGGTAATTTTTCCATGACGGCATAGTCGATGGATTCGGCCGGACAGGTGTCATAGGCCGCTTCAAGCGCGGCAGGAAAGTCAGCCGTACCGTGAGCGTCAACAGCAGGTTGCAGGCAGCCGACGATCTCCGGCATATGCGCAGCGGCCGCCTCGGCGAAGGCCGGGGCGGACCACACGAAGATGCCACTGTTCCAGAGATGACGCCCGCCTTGCAGGTATAGCTCGGCACGACTCTGATCAGGCTTTTCCACGAAGGCCACACCGGGCACGATATCGGCCGGAGCCCCGTCGACGGCCGCTCCCACCTCCAGGTAACCGTAGCCGGTTTCCGGACGTGTGGGCGGAATACCGAACGTGACCACGCCGACACCCGCATCGGCCTGTCGGAAGGCCTGTGCGAGTTGCCCGGCGAAGACCTCGCCATCGGGAATGGCGTGGTCGGCCGGCAGCAGGGCAACGGGCTCGCCGGGAGCCAGACGCTGTGCGATGCCCACGCCGAGGGCCGCGCAGGGCGCCGTGTTGCGTCCCACCGGTTCACCGATGATGTGAGTCCGCGGCAATTCAGGCAACTGCTCGGCAGTGGCCTCGACCAGGTCCTGGTTGGTGATCACCAGCACCCGCCCGGGCCCCACCAATGCGGCCACCCGGGCGTAGGTCTCCTGCAGCAGGCTCTGCGAGGACGCCAGCGACAACAGCTGCTTCGGGCGGCGCGCTCGACTCAGGGGCCAGAAGCGCGTTCCGCGCCCACCGGCCATGATCACGCAACAACCGCGACCGTCATGCTGGGCCATGGTCACCTCGCTGGATTTCGCCGGATCCGGTGGCTACTCGCCCACCTGAATCAGCACCCGCACCATCACCTGAACCTCGGAGTGCAGCTTCAACGGCACCTCGGCCTCACCCAGCTCCTTGAGGGGAGCTTCGAGCACGAGCTGCTGGTGTTCCACGGTGAGGTCTTTCTGCTCGGCCAGGGCGGCGGCGATATCGCTCGTCGTCACCGAACCGTACAGCTTGTCGTCCTCGGTCACCTTGGCGGCGATGGTCACCGCCAGGCCCTTCTTGACGTACTCGGCGGCCAGCACCTCGGCGGCGTCCTTGCGCTTGTGGTCGCGCTTGGCCTCGAGCACCATCTTCTCGGACACCATCTTCTTGGCGCCCTCGCTTGCCTCGACGGCGAAGCCCTGGGGCAGCAGGTAATTGCGTGCGTAGCCACGGGCCACGGTCACGACCTCACCCATCTTGCCCACGTTTTCAACGGTCTTGAGCAGGATCACGTCCATCTCGAACCACCTTGACTCCACGCGGCCAAACCGCGCTCACGTCTCGTCGTCTTCTTGAGGCGCGGCGGGATCTTCGATCCGCCGCAGATTCAACCATTGATCGGCCAGGCCAATCAGGGCGCCCCCGCCCACGAGCAACGGGGCCAGGAAGAAGGCGCCCAGCATCCAGAACACAACCCGGGCCGCCGGCGGCAACGCGCGGCGCACCAGCCAGGTCTGGACTGCCAGCCCCTGGATCGCCAGCACCAAGCCGGCGAGTAAGACCAGGTTCCAGCCCACCATCGCCAGAGGTTCAACCCCCAGGATGGCGGCAGCGAGTCCGCCGATCAGCGTCCAGACGCTGATGAACGGGGCCCGCCAGGTATCCCACCGGCGAATCGCCGGCCGCGGCGGATGCCGTAGCCATAGACGCACCAGCAACCAGCCCAGCGTAAGGCACAATGCCGACTGAATCAGCATTGCCAGCACCGCCAGGCCCGGCCAGAGCCGTCGCTGGAAAACCAGCAAGGCGTTGGCCGTATCATCGTAGTTGGCCATCACCGTCCGGCGGTCGGCCTCGGACACCCCGTCGCCGAGACTCTCCTCGAATGCGCGCCGGGATTCGGCGTGCAATTCCTCGAAGGCCTCCACGAACGACGCGCCCTCCAGTTGCAGCGCCATGGTCGGCGCCAGCAAGGCGGCGGCCAGTCCCAGGACGGGCAGCACACGCCAGCGGCGCGCGATCGCCCATCCTCCAGCCGCACCCGAGGCCGCCCAGCAGGCCCCGGTGAGTCCGTCTCGCCAGCCCAGCAGGGCCACGAGCAGCACCAGGATTCCCGCCAACGCCACGCCGGGCTCCTGTAGCCGGGGCGTGGACAGGATCACCGCGGCCCACAGGGCCGGGATCACCAGATTGCCCACCGTGGCCACCCAGGCCGACGCCAGACTGGCGTCGCGGGAGGCTCCCGCCATGAGCCCCACGGTGACCAGCACCGTGATGCCCAGGACGGCGCGGGAGGAGGTCATGTCAGGGCCTCCTCCACGCCGCTAACGGTAGTATTCCTTCACGAACGGCAGCAGAGCGATGTGCCGGGCGCGCTTCACAGCGGTGCACAGCAGACGCTGGTACTTGGCCGTGGTGCCGGTGTTACGACGCGGGGCGATCTTGCCACGCTCGGTGACGAACCGCCGGAGCAGTTCCTCATCCTTGTAGTCGATGCACACGTAGCCCATCTTCGTGAAGTAACAGGGTTTCTGTTTCCCTGGCCTTCTCTTCTTCTTCTTCTTCTTGATCCGCATGTTCTTACGGGCCATGACGAATCTCCTTTCCAGCGCTGGGTAGCGTCACGCCTGGGCGCGGCTACTCCTGGTTATCCCCGGCCTCCTCATCGCCCATCTGCTGGCGACGCTTGGCCATGGCTGCACGGTTGCGCTCTTCCCAGTTCTCGTCGACCACCACCAGGTGACGGAGCACCTGATCGTCCTGACGGAGATACCGGTCGATCTCGGCGACAGCATCACCCTCGCTGTTGAAGCGGAGCAGCATGTAGTCGCCCTTGGTATGCTTCTCGATCTCGTAGGCCAGCTTGCGCACACCCCAGTGGTCCTGGAGCGTCATCTCGCCGCTGTGCTCGCCGACGATGGCGCCCACGCGATCGACGCGCTTGGTCATCTCATCCCCGGCCAGATCGGCGCGCAGGATGAAGACACACTCGTACTTCTGCACTGGAACACCTCCCTTCGGACAGATTGACCCACGTCCTGTTCAGCGCACTCGCTACTGAGAGGCCGTCAACGCAGGTAGGGACGGAACGTGTTCATGCGTGTTGCCACGCTGTTCCGATTCGAATGTCGCGGGCTTGCGCCCGGGCCCGCCTTGTCGGCGGATCGGGGAATATACCCCATCAATCCTCGGCAGGCAAGTCCGGTTCAGGGCGAATCCGCCGATTGTGCCGCGAACCGGCCAGTTCCGGCCCGTCGGACAGGACGGCCACCAGAGCCTCCACGCTTCGAGCGATGAGATCGTCCACCTGCGGCCGCTCGTTCTCGGCGAAGGGCGTCAGCACGTAGTCGGCCCACTCGGCTGGATCCACGGCGCCGACCAGCGGCCCAACGCCCAGGCGCATCCGCGGCACGGTGTTGGCCCCCACCGCCTCGATCACCGAGGCCAGCCCATTCTGCCCGCCATCGCTGCCTTTGGCCCGGATCCGCACCGACCCCAGGGGGAGCTGGATATCGTCACAGACCACCAGTGGGGTCACCTCGGCCGGCGGGGACGGTTCGTCACCCTCGTCCGGCGGTGGCGGCACCGCCACTGTCAGCCCGGTTCGACGTGCCCAGGCCTGCAGCGCCCGACCGCTCCGGTTCATGTAGGTCAGCGGCAGCATCAGGGTGACCGGCCCGGCCGGCCCAGCCCCCACGGCGGCCACGTATTCGCCGGTGACCTGGTCGAAGCTCAGCTCGAGCCGTTCGGCCAGAGCCTGCACGCACATGAACCCGACGTTATGACGGGTGGCGGCGTACTCCACCCCCGGATTGCCCAGTCCCATCACCAGTTGCACCGCATGCTCCCGTTGCTAACGACGACGAGGTGGAGCCGGGCCCCACCTCGTCGACAATGGTTCGCGGTTGCGAAGATCGGGCTAGTTGTCGCCCTCGTCGCCGCTCGCCTCGTCGCCTTCGCCCTCGGCCGCGCCC
>Ga0209692_10005327_pt1 | contig 11112 bp, 9 predicted proteins | sample tdDd472_FD_187129 | JGI IMG/M metagenome (GOLD analysis project Ga0209692, IMG submission 187129) | Marine sediment microbial communities from the Atlantic coast under amendment with organic carbon and nitrate - tdDd47.2 (SPAdes)... | ecosystem: Environmental > Aquatic > Marine > Coastal >...
GCCGGGGTGCGTAGCCAGTACGCCACCCGCCAGTACGCCAGCGAGGCCAACATGCTCTCCGGCGACCTCAACGCCGCCGTGGTGGAGTGGGTGATCCAGTACCGGATCATCGACCCCTACCAGTTCAGCTTCCGGGTGCGCAATCCCGAAGCGACGTTCCGCGCCATGAGCGAGGCCGTCATGCGGTCGGTCGTGGGTGACCGTACCGTGAACGAGGTGCTCACCGTGGGGCGCGCCGAGGTGGCCAGCGTGGTGCAGGTCGAGTTGCAGGAACGCTGCGAGCAGTACGAGATCGGCATCAAGGTCGATCAGGTCGTGCTGCAGGACGTGAACCCGCCCGACCCCGTGAAACCCAGCTTCAACGAGGTCAACGAGGCCCAGCAGGAGCGGGAGAAGCTCATCAATCAGGCGCAGTCCGAGTACAACAAGGTCATTCCGCGCGCCCTTGGTGAAGCCCAGCAGACCATCCAGGAGGCCGAGGGTTACGCCCTCGAGCGGGTGAACATGGCCCGGGGCGACTCCGCCCGATTCGTGGCTTTCTTCGAGGAGTTCCGCAAGGCTCCCGAGGTCACGCGCAAGCGCATCTACCTCGAGACCATGGCCAAGGTGTTGCCCCAGGTCGAGGGTAAGATCGTCGTCGACGGCGATCTGCGCAGCGTGCTGCCCCTCCTGAATCTCAACTCGACCTCGACCGAAGGAGGTCAGCGATGAACCGCATTCTCCTCATCCTCATCGGCTTCATCGTGCTCCTGGGCATCTCCGGGGCCTTCTATACGGTGAAGGAATACGACCAGGTCATCATCACCCAGTTCGGCAAGCCGGTGGGCGACCCCATCACTTCGCCGGGCCTCAAGTTCAAGATCCCCTTCGTGCAGAAGGTCAACCGCTTCGAGAAGCGTTTCCTCGAGTGGGACGGCGACCCCAACCAGCTGCCCACCAAGGACAAGCGCTTCATCTGGGTCGACACTTACGCACGCTGGCGCATCACCGACCCCCTGCTCTTCTTCCAGCGCTTGCGTGACGAGCGTGGCGCCCAGACCCGTCTGGACGACATCCTCGATGGTGAGACCCGAAACGCCATCGCCAAGTACGATGTGCTCGAAGTGGTGCGCTCGACCAACCGCGAGGCGCAACGCACCGAGTCCGAGGCCGAGGATGAGGTGACCCTCAGCACCATCGAGGCCGGCCGTGGCGATATCCGGGACGAGATCCTGCGCATCGCCCAGTCCCGCACCGGCGACCTGGGCATCGAGATCCTCGACATCCAGTTCAAGCGCATCAACTACGTCGAGGAAGTGCAACGCAAGGTGTACGAACGGATGATCGCCGAACGTAAGCGTATCGCTGACCGTTTCCGCTCCGAGGGCGAAGGCGAGGCGAGCCGCATCTACGGTGAGAAGGAGCGCGAGCTCCTGCGCATCCAGTCGGGCGCCTACAAGACGGCCGAGGAGATCAAGGGTCACGCGGATGCTTCGGCCACGAACATCTATGCGGCGGCCTACGATCGGACACCCGCGGCCCGCGAATTCTACGAGTTCCTCAAGACCATGGAGAGCTACGAGGCCACCATCGACAAGGGCACCACCCTGGTGCTGTCCACCGATGCGGACTTCTACCGGTTCTTGAAGAGCAGTCAGTAGAGTGAATCGATGAACGGGGCCCGGCCAAGCGCCGGGCCCTGTCTTTTTCAGGAAGGTCCGGGATGAAGTCTCTGTCTATGCTGCTGATCCTGCTGCTGGCGGTTCCCTGTCTTGCCGACGATCCCCTGTTCATGTGGACCGCCGAGAAGGATGGCAACACCATCAACCTCCTCGGCAGCATCCATGCGGGTCAGTCCAGCTGGTATCCGCTGGATGATCGTATCGAGCAGGCTTTTGCCCAGGCCGATACCATTGCCTGCGAGATCAATATCGCCGATGCGAGCATGGCCATGAAGATCTCGCTCCTGGTCATGCAGGAGGGTATGTATCCCAGCGGCGAATCCCTGCGTGATCACATCGAGCCGGCCACCTGGGACACCTTGCAGGCCCGGGTCGGTTCCTCGCCACTGGCCGGCATGCTTGACCGCATGAGGCCGGGGCTGGCCGCCGTCACCGTGATGCAGGGCATGATGGCCGAGGTGGGACTCGATGTTTCCCAGGGTGTCGACATGCATATCCTGACCCGGGCCATGGAGGCCGAGCAGCCCATCGTGTCCCTGGAAACACCGGCCGACCAGGTGGCGATTCTCTTCGGTCCCGATGCGGTCATCGACGCCAAGTTGCTGGAGGAGGCCCTCCAGGACACGCCGGCCGACATGAAGGCCGTGCTCGAAGATCTGCTGGCTGCCTGGAGCGCGGGCGATCCCGAAGCCATGGACAAGGTATACCGTGCAGACTGGAGCGATGACGACCAGATGGTGGAGTTCCATGAGACTCTGCTGGTCGACCGCAATCGCGGCATGGCTGATGGCCTTGTGGAGCGCCGGGGGAACTGGTTCGTGGTCGTGGGAGCCTTGCATCTCTGTGGTGACGAGGGGGTGCCGGCCTTGCTGGACGAGGCGGGCTGGAAGGTGAAGCAGGTTCGCTAAGCCTCATGCCAGACTGTTGATGAAGGGGCCGCCGTGCAGGCGGCCCCTTTCTTGAGTGTCAGCCGTTCACCACCCGTACCAGGTCGAGGGAACTGGTCACTTCGACAGGTGATTCACGGAGACCAGCCGCCACCTCGAGCAAGTCGGCCAGCACGGCCTGAGCCGTGGGCCATCGGCCGGCGCCCTGCCCGTCCACGAGCCAGCGATCGCCATGGTCAGACTCGACGACCAGCCGGTTCGCTACACCCGGCACATCGGCCAGAGGATCCACCGGCAACACAGTCTGGACGGACACCGAGGCCTGCACTCCCTGGCCAGTGCGCTGTGCCTCGGCCACCAGGCGTGGTCGTCGTCCGAGTCGACGAGCTTCAGCCAGGAACTCCGGTGTCAAGGTTTCGAGACCACTGACAGCCACTTCTGACGGGGCGAGGTCCAGGCCCCAGGCAGCCTGGGCCAGGAGGCAGATCTTGTACACCGCATCATGACCCCCGATGTCGGCTGTTGGGTCGGTTTCGGCATAGCCTGCATCCTGGGCCTCACGCACGGCCTCATCCAGTGGAGTGCCGGTCCACAGACGATCCAGGATCCAGTTGCTGGTGCCGTTGACGATGCCGCGCAGGCGCCTGACGGAGTGGTCTCGGCCCAGCTGGCTGGTTCGTTCGAGCATGGGCGCGCCGCCGCCACAGGCAGCCGCCCCATGAAGCAGGGCGCCAGTCCCCGCAGCCAGTCGGCGCAGTTCGGGGCCACGTTCGGCCAGCAGATCCTTGTTGGCGGTGATCACCGGGATGCCCTGGCGCAGAGCCGCGGCACAGAGGGCCCCGGCTTGCTCCTGACCACCCATGGTCTCGACCAGCACGTCGGGTTGGTCGGCGAGAAGCCGGCGCGGGTCGGTCACCAGCGGTACATCGGCGGGGATCTCAGATCGGGCTCTTTCGACGTTCTTGACAGCGACGCCGGTCATCTCGAAGCCTGGGAGCTGGGCGAGATGGAGGGCCAGGCCTCCACCGACCGTACCGCAACCGGCCAGCGCTACCCGGACAGGTTTCTGGGGTTCCAACGGCGAGGTCAGGCTCGTGGCACCGGCCCCGACCAGCGTTCCTTGCCTCGAACCACAGGCTGCGAAATCGAAGGGTCGCTGGTATTGCTGGGCGAAGGCCAGCGCGCGCGGTTGCACGACCCCATCGTCGAGCCCGGCGGCATCGTGCCAGGTGATGGTCTGATAGCGGCGGGGCGCCGGGCCGGGCTGCTTGGGATCCCATTCGAAAAGTCCGTCCGTGTCCTTCACCAGTCGACATCGCTGGGCGCCGAGGCGTTCGGCCAGGAAGAGAGCGGTCAGATCGGAACCACCGCGACCGAGGAGACGCGGGTCGCCGGAACGACCCACGGCCTGGAATCCCGGCACCACCAGGACATCGTGTTCGTCGAGGAGATTGCCGAGGTGCGCGGTGTCCAGGGACACCGGTCGAGCTTCGTGGTGGAGTCCCTCGGCCACGAGCCGGGCCTCGCTCACCGGGATGAATCGGGCCTTCAAGCCGCTGCGGCCGACGGCCAGGGCCAGGTGGGCGGCCGCACGGGTCTCGCCTGCGCCCAGGAGGGCGGCCTGCGCCGAGGGGCAGCTCGTGCCCCAGCGCTCGGATTCGGCCCCGAAGTGGTCGGTGATGCCATGATAGGCCGAGGCCACAGCCACCACCTTATGGCCCTCGCGGTGCCAGCGATAGATCTCCGCAGCGGCCGCGGTCTGGTCCTGCTCCGAACGCAATACCGAGCCACCGAATTTGAGGACGATCAGGTTCCGGTCAGGCATGGCACACCTCCTCGATCTTACGCAGGGCGGCGGCCAGGTCGGCGATGATGTCGGCCGGTTCCTCGAGGCCCACGGACAGGCGAATGAGGCCATCGCTTATGCCGGCCTCCCTTCGCTGCTCCACTGGCACATCGGCATGGGTCATGGAGGCGGGATGGGTGATGAGGGTCTCCGCCGCGCCCAGGTTCTCGGCCAGGGTGCAGAGCTTGACGCCGCCCAGGAGACGTCGGCCGGCCTCCAGGCCGCCCGTGAGGGAAAAGGCCACCAGGCCGCCACCCAGACTTTGCTGCCGACGAGCCAGGTCGCGCTGGCTGAACAGCGGCAAGTCGGGATGCCGCACCAGGGAAACCCCTGGTTGCTCCTGCAGCCATCGAGCCACCAGGGCCGCGTTTCGGCTGTGTCGCTCCAGTCGCAGGGGAAGGGTGGTGAGGCCGCGCAGGGTGAGCCATGCATCCCAGGGCGCCTGGATGTTGCCCAGGGTCTTGCGGATCGTGTGGAGCTTGGCTCGCAGCTCCTCATCACGCGTCACCAGAGCGCCTCCGATGGTGGCGTTGTGTCCCTCGATGTACTTGGTCGTCGAGTACACCGACACCTGGGCGCCCAGTTCCAGCGGCTGCTGGCCCACGGCGGTCAGGAAGGTGTTGTCCACGGCGAGGGGCACGCCGGCTGTCTGGCATATCTGGGCCGTGCCGGCGATGTCGGCCAAGCGTAGGGTGGGATTGGCTGGGGACTCCAGGAGCACGAGGCGGGTGTTGGGCTTCAGGGCCAATCCGACGGCCGATGGTTCCGCGGCATCCACGAAGGACACATCCACGCCCAGCGGTTCGAGGACGGTGTTGGCCAGCCGAACGGTGCCGCCATAAACGGGATCACCGATGATGACGTGGTCGCCGGCCTTCAGCAGGCCCAGGCACAGGGTGGTGATGGCGGCCATGCCGGAGGAGAAGGCCAGGGCCTGGGGCGCTTCCTCGAGGGCGCCGAGGGCTTCTTCGAGGGCGGCGACGGTGGGGTTGTCGGCCCGGCTATAGGTGAATGGGACCTCGGCGCCCAGGGTGTTCTGGGCGTAGGTCGTGCTCTGGCAGATGGGGGTCAGGACGGCGCCGGTGGTGGGGTCGCTGTGGCGACCGCCGTGGATGGCGATGGTGTCGATGCTGGGTGTGATCTTGGCCATGGTTCATGTCCCTTCGTTCCAGTGATTGCCGGCGCCTTGAGTGGTCTGGCGAAGCCCGGTCGGGGGAGTGAAGGGAAGAGAGTGGCGCCGATTCCAGTGAACGACTTTCCCTGCACCCGGACCCGTCCGGGCCTGGGCATGGACATGCTTTTCAGGGGAATGATGGCGCACAGGGGAGTCATTGAATTACCTCGTTGTCAGTTGGTCTGGACCATGGAGAAACAAGAAAAACCACCGCTTTGGCGGTGGCTGCCGGGTCGAGTCAGGACGTTTCGGGAGATCAGTCCATGACCAGGCAGCCGCCGCACATCATGCGGGGCATTTCCATAGTCATGAACGACATTCGCTTCACGTCTGAACTCCAGGTAAAATACAGAACTATTGTCGGGCTGAGTTGTAAGGATAAACAAGAAGCCAGGATAAATCAAGTCCCTCTATTGACTCATGGTGAGAATATCCCGTTACTGAGATCAGGCCCGTGTGCACCGACCGCTACCCCTGCCAGGTGTCGCGATCCCTGCCGGTGTCACGGGCCGCCGGAAACCCCCCACGCAGCCGGGAGTCGTGCCATGCACGCAGTCGCCCTGGCCCGTGCCCTGTCGGAACAAGACCTGTTCAAGAAGCAATACACCCCGACATTGCGGTGGTCGGTGCTGGGCGCCCTGGTGGTGCTGGTTCTCGTGGTCTATCTGATGCCCGAGTTCCGGCCCGAGGCCTACCGGTTGCGTGAGAATGTCATCGTGGTGACAGACATTGAGGTGGTAGCGCCGGTGGTGGAAGACCCGCCACCGGCCGTGGAGATCCCTCGGCCGATCATCATCGAGCCTGTCGACGATCCCACTCTCGAGCCTGTCAGGGTCCCGAGCATTCATGAGTATCTCCTCCCGGTTCCTGATCCTGGCGGTTGGGTCCTCCCCGGTAACGACACGCCCTTCGTGGCTTCAGCGGAAAAACCCGCGTTGCTCCGTGGTGCCGTGGCCGACTATCCGGAGATGGCCCGCCTGGCCGGGATGCAGGGAACCGTGGTGGTGAAGGTGCTGGTAGCGCCGGATGGTGCAGTGGAGCGAGCGGAGATCCTCAAGGGTGTCCACCCGCTTCTGAACCAGCCGGCGCTGAAGGCCGCCAAGAAATTCGTGTTCAAGCCCGGGACCCAGCGCGGTATTCCCGTGCAGTGCTGGATGGCGATCCCGTTCCGCTTCGGGCTGAACTAGCTCAGGTCGGCGGCCTGGCCCCAGGTTCCGGTGAAGACGAACTCGTCCTGCGGTCGACGTGCTCGAGGCGCGGTGTCCCGCTCTTTCAATCCATCCGGTAAGCCCGCGGGGTCGGCTTCGAAGCCGATGGCCAGAGCGGTCATCGCCTGGAATCCTGCCGGGATGCCATAGAGCTCGCGGGCGCGGTCGGGCAGAATCCCACTCATCTGATGCACCACCATTCCCCGGCTCGTCGCCTCGTGGGTGATGTTGGCCGAGGCCAGCCCCAGGTCATGCTGGGCGGTGCCGTTGGGTTTCCCGTTGCGCTCGTGGTTCAGGCTGGCCACGGTGATGACCAGGGCCGAGGCCTGACGTGCCCACTGCTGATTGGGCTCGACTAGGCAGGACAGCAACTGCTCGAACGCTTCGCTGTCCTGACGCATGGCCACGAGGTAGCGCCAGGGTTGCTCGTTGAAGGCTGACGGCGCCCAGCGGGCCGCCTCGAACAGGCTCTGCAGATCGGCCGCCGGCATGGGGCGCGGGTCGTAGCCGTAGGGGCTCCATCGGGTGGCCAGGGTCTCCTGGATGGAGAACTCGGGGGTCGCGTGCTTGGGATGGCTCATGACGTTCAGGCCTCCTGGGGAGTGGCTTGGGTGCGTGCGGGAATGAGCTTGCGAATGGTGAAGTCACCGGGGCCGATCAGGGCCAGGCCGGCGACCATCACGCCCAGCGTGAGGGCGTACTCCATGCCGCCGTTCTGGGCGCTGAACTTGCCGGGGTGGGCGGCGAAAGAGGCGACCAGCATGGTGACCACCAGGGGCCAGAGGGCGTAGCGGAAACCGAGGCCGGAAAGCAGCAAGAGCCCACCGCCGACCTCGCTCAGAGCCGCCATGAAGGCGGCGAACTTGGGCATGGGAACGCCGAGGGAACTCAGGTAGCCGGCGAATCCATCGAGCCCACCGAACAGCTTGCCCTGTCCGTGGTAGATGAAGACGATGGCCAGCATCAGGCGCATGAGGAGGAGACCGGTATTGGTCATGGTATCGCGGTTCATGGGAAGACCTTCCTTGTTTTCGCGTTTATTGTTGAAACAGCTAATAGAGCAAAAAATCAATCTGGCAGCAAGGCATCGAGAAGACGGTCCAGCTCGGCGAGCTTGGCGTTGTCGAAGTGGCGAAACTCCTGCTTCACCTGATCCTGCAGGGGTTTGTCGATGTCAGCGAGAAGCTGCAGCCCTTCCTCGGTGATCTGGGTCTTGACCACACGGCGGTCATCGCTGCAGCGCCACCGGGTGATGAGGTTCCGCTGTTCGAGTCGGTCCAGTAGGCGTGTCACGTCGGGGACGCGCTTGAGCATGCGGTGGCCGACCTCGTGGCAGTTCAAGTCCTCGCCCTGGGCGCCGCGGAGAATGCGGAGCACGTTGTATTGCGGTCCCGAGAGCCCATGGTCCTTGAACAGGCTCATGTGGCCACCGTCGAGGTGCTCGAAGACCTTCATCAGCTTGAGGCCAGTCAATTCAGCCTTCTGGATGTTGAGCTTGGGCATCGGATCTCTCCGGGTTGCAGTCATCGTTTCCTTGATTCAGGACAATATATGTCGTGACGATATTTGTTGCAACAGATATTTGCGGGGACTTGTCCATGCTCTCCCCGAGCGCTCTCAGCAATCGTCGGGAGCAGGCAAAGGTCGGCCCAGTGCATCACAGAGCCTGGTCAGAGGCGCCACCGAGTAGGGGCGCTGGAAATCGAAGAAATCACCATAGGGTCGACCGAGCAATTCGATCATCTCAGCGGTCTGGGGATCGGCATCCTCGGCCAGGACCGATGGCAAGGTCGCCAGGTCGACGGCACTCAGCTTGAGCGGCATGAAGTCCTTCACCAGGCCCGTGTGCAGACGAAGCGGGCTGAGCCCCTTGGTGAGGATGAGGTTCTTGGCCCGGCTAATGCGTCGTTCACCGACCTCGGATAGGACGTCGCGGTACTTCTGGTGCAAGACCCACTCGTTGAGCAGGAAGGCGATCTCGTCCTGAGTGAAGCTTTGCCAGAAGGTCACAGGCAAGGCCGGGTCCACCAGGCTGCCGATCACGAAGGCACCCGCCTTGTAACCGGTCTTGCCCAGGCGTCGGGCCTGTTTGATGGACGCCGCCAGGAAGAGAACCTTGTTCTCCAGGGACAGCAGGCGGAAGGCCGACTGGTTGATGAGATGCATGCCGAGGGCGGTGTCGAACAACCGCGACACCAGTCGGTCGCCATTGATGGAGAAGCACTGGTTGATGAAGTCGGCCGCGGTGCTCTCGTCGGCCCGGAGTTTGCCGCTGCGCAGGGAATGGCCAAGGTCGGCAAGGCTGTCGTATTCGGCGGCCGGGACACTGTCCTGGAGCTGTCGGAACTCCTGATAGTCGCAGGCGAGGGATTCGAAATGAGCCTTTTCCTCAGGCTTGAGGTTCAACTCTTCACCATCGAGGAAGCGCAGGAGTCGGGCCACGGTAAAGCGGGCCTTGCCGCGGAAGAGTGTCTTTTTACGGCTTGAAATGGTGACCCAGTCGCCCTCCGCTAGCCGCTCGCCTTCCCGGTTGATGAGGCTGTGGCCATCCTCGCCGATGCAGACGCCGCTCTTCTCGAGATCCAGGAGGGACGGGATGCCGGTGGTCTGGGCGGTGGTCAGCACGTGGATGGCGGCGGGGCTCAGGCTGCAGATGCCGTCGACGCTCTGCATGGTGATGGCATCGGTGGGTGTGAAACGGTCCTTGGCCAGGATGACGTTGTCTCCTCCGTGGCCGCGCCGGATATGGCCGGCATGGTCCCCTGAGAAATCCAGGCGACCGGTGACCGCCGAGCGTGGCAGCACCGAGACACCACGGCAGAAGGGAGTCAGGTCCTGGAAAGAGGCCGGGTCGATGGCATCGGATTCGAGCTGCCGGATGTGGAATGGCTCGATGAGCTTGCGCACCCGGGCCTCGTCGATCTCACCTTCGCGGTGGAGATTCATCACCGAGGTGAGCATGCCCACGCCCGAAAGCTGAGCCTGGTTGACCTGCAGGATGGTGAACGTGCCGTGGACACCGGTGAATTCGACCATCACCGGCGCTTCGAAGATGCGTTCGAGCTGGATGAGGCGCGGCCAGAAATGCTGAACAGCGGGGAAATCGGCCCGGGCCTTGTCGGGGTCCATCAAGTGGACCTCCTGGGGGCTCAAACGGCCGGTCATCAGATCCTCACCATAGATGGTGCGTGCGTACTGGAGGTGGACCCCAGTTCCCAGGCGCGGGTGCCGGCTGTAAAGGACGCCGGCGTAGGAGTCCTCATCGATGACGCTGCAAACCATGCGTTGCAGGATCATGGTGGGATAGTAGATCTCGTCGCCCATGAAGTTGCGCAGCGCGTCGAGGTGGAGGTCGTAGTAGGCGTAGGTCTGGTCGAGGAAGAACTCGATCTGGTGGTAGGGGTCGTCCAGGAGGGCGGGATCCTGCTCGGCGATGATGCCCTCGATATGTTCGGCCAGGGCGATGTTCTCGTCTCTGGTGAGATCGGGTTGGAAGCGGTGGTCGAGGCGGCGGAACGCCTCGAGGTCCAGGGCCTCGAGAATGGTCCGCCGATTGTTCAGACGGATGCGGGAGGCCGCTTCATCGCCATAACGTGACGGTAATTCGGGGAACAGGGCCGGGGTGAGGCCGACATTGAGGTAGGTCGGCATGAAGCCGGGAATGTAGTCGGGCATCGCCGACCGCATGGCGATGAGCAGCGGGTTGTCAGGGTCGCCGAGGCGGCGGCCGCTGAGCTTCTCGAGATTATGCAGGGCGTCGTGGAGGCAGCGCCGGCGGTCGCTCTCGGGCAGGTTGTAGACGCCGGCGGCCAGCAGGTTGAAATCGGGGGTGGCGAAGCCGAGCTTGGCCAGGTGCAGCAGGATGGCGCCCTTGTTGCTGATCTGGGTCTCCGGCCAATCGCGATTGGTGGTGTAGGGGATGACATGATCGTTCTCCACCAGGTCGGACCCGATGAAGCGGGAGGCCAGCTGCGCCTTGAGCTCATGGTCGATGAGTCCGAGCTGGCGGCGGGCACCGATGTCGCCTTGGCGGGCATCCAGGATGGACTGGAGATGACTCTGCGCCAGGTCGGAATCCACGCGGTCGAGGAAGCGGACATCATAATCGCGGACCTGGACCGTGATCTCGCGGCCTTCAGGGGTCAGGAAATCCACCTTGGGCGACAGATAACCCGGCGCCCGCTGGAATCGGGCGCCGGATACGCGGTGGGTCAGATTGGCGAAGATGAGGCGCGCGCTGGTGTACTCGGAACGGACCTCGGTGAGGCGCTGGACGGAGTGGGTCATCGTTTGCCGCCACAGAAGAAGGATGGGCCGGAACAGCTGTCGTTGTCCA
>Ga0209692_10005329_pt1 | contig 11111 bp, 4 predicted proteins | sample tdDd472_FD_187129 | JGI IMG/M metagenome (GOLD analysis project Ga0209692, IMG submission 187129) | Marine sediment microbial communities from the Atlantic coast under amendment with organic carbon and nitrate - tdDd47.2 (SPAdes)... | ecosystem: Environmental > Aquatic > Marine > Coastal >...
AGTTATAGGAATGGCACTGCTTGCATTTATTTTAGGAGATTTTTTTAATTCAGGAGGAGCATTATTTTCAAATTCACAATTTGAAATTGCAGAAATAGCAGGAAAATCTATTCCTTATCAAAAATACCAGAAAGAATTAAACGATATTATGGAAATTAATAAGTTTACTTCAGGTAAATCTTCATTAGATGAGCAGTCTGTTCAAAGAATTCAGCAACAAACTTGGAATCAGATAGTAAGAGATTACGTATTAGAAGATGAATACGATCAATTAGGAATAAATGTTAGTAGTAGTGAATTATGGGATATGGTTCAAGGAGAAAATATTCATCCTATAATTACAAACTTATTTACAGATCCAGAAACGGGTCAACTAAATACAGTTCAGGTTATTAGATTTTTAAAAACCTATGATCAAGATCCTTCAGGTCAGCAAAAGGCTTATTGGTTATATGTAGAAAATCAAATGGTTCAAGAAAGACAATTCTCAAAATATACTGACCTTATCAAAAAAGGTTTATTTGCTACAAATCTTGAAGCACAAAAAGAGGTTGATTTAATTAACAAGACCGTTGATTTTGATTTTGTATCTAAGAATATTAATACAATTACTGATAGTTTAGTTAATGTTACGAACAGTGATTTAAAAGAATATTATAATTATCATCAGAATGACTATAAGCAAACTGCATCTAGAAGTATTGAATATATCACCTTCGAGGTAGTTCCTTCAGAATCAGATAAAGAAGAAACTGAGCAGTGGATAAAAAATATTGAACAAGATTTTATAAATACTGATGATGACAAAGATTTTATTAGCCTTAACAGCGATATATCTTTTAATAATAATTACTATAAACAAGACGAATTACCAGAACAATTAAAGGATGTTATTTTTAATGAATCTGTTGGTTTTGTATATGGACCTTATTTTGATAATGAAACTTATATATTAGCTAAATTATCAGAAGTTAAAAATATACCTGACTCAGTAAAAGCGAGACATATCCTTCTTCAACCTACACAAAATGAAGATTACAATCAACTTATGGCTAAAGCTGATAGTTTAGTTTCTTTACTTAAAAAAGGAACTAATTTTGCAGCACTTGCAAGAGAAAATTCTACAGACAAGGCTGCAAACGAAAAAGGTGGTGATTTAGGTTGGTTCAGGGCAAATCAAATGGTTTCTCCATTTAGCGATACTTGTTTCATTGCAAACATTAACGAATACAAACTTGTAGCTACTCAATATGGATTACATATTGTTCAGGTTACTGCAAAAGCTCGTAAAGAAAGAAAAGTTAAGTTAGCATTACTTGGACGTAAATTAGAGCCAAGTTCATTAACATATCAAAATACATATTCTAAGGCAAGTAAATTTGCTGGTAACAATCATACTTACGAAGATTTCAACAAAGCTGTTGAAGCAGAAGGCTTAGTTAAAAAGGTTGCTAATGATATTAAAGAAAGTGATCAACAACTTGCTGGACTTGAGAATCCAAGAGAACTAATCAGATCAATTTTCACTACTGACAATAAAGAATTAATTAAATCTCAAAACGATCCAATATTTGAACTAAACAATATTTTTGTAATTGGATTTATAAGTGAAATAAACGAAGAAGGTATTGCTCCTTTTGAACAGGTTAAACAACAATTAATAGTTCATGTTAAGAAGCAAAAGAAAGCTGAAATGATTGCTAAAGAGATGCAAGAAGCTTTAAATACCGATAATAGTTTAAATTCATTAGCTGATAAACTTAATACAGAGGTTAATGAAGCTAACGATATTACATTTAGATCTTATAGTGTTCCAAATGCAGGCATTGAACCTAATTTAGTTGCTGTTGCTACTTCAATGGAAGCTGACCAAGTATCAGCTCCTATTAAAGGAAATAACAGTGTTTTTGTAATAAAGGTTAAGTCCGTAAGAGTTCAGGAGAATGCAGATATTAATCTTCAGAAAATGCAAACTCAAACTCAGTTCCAAAATAGAGCTAATTACGAAGCTTTTGAAGCCTTAAAAGAAACTGCTAACATAGTTGATAAAAGAGCGAAATTCTATTAGAATAGATACTTAAAAATAATAAAGAAGAGCCATTTAATTAATTTTAAATGGCTCTTTTATTTTTTTCTATTTGAATAGCTAATTATTCATACTTAAGAACATCTATCGGATTTACCTTAGCAACTTTTATAGATTGAAAAGTTATAGTTATTATCGCTAAAGCAAGAGTAATTATACTACTTAATATAAATGGCCAAATCGAAATATTAATACTATAAGCAAAATTGTTAAGCCAACTTTCTATAAAGTAATATGCAAACGGTAATCCTATTATATGAGCTATTAAAATCAATTGTAATAAATCAAATGTAAAATGCCTAATAGATTTGTACTTTGAAGCGCCTAAGACTTTTCGAACACAAAATTCCTTCGATTTTGTTGTTGCTATAAAACTAACCAGTCCAAAAAGTCCCATCATTGAAATAAGTACTATAAATATTGTAAATATGTTTATTAGTTGTTTTAATTGTGTTTCATTTTCATATAAATTTTCTAATGTTTCATCTAAAAAGTGATATTGAAATTCATCACCTTCAAAAATATTGTCATATTCAAATCTTATTCTTTTAAGACTATTTTTAATATCTGATCCTGATAATCTGGCATAACAAAAATATCTCTCATCAGGTATAACAGTTAACACAAGAGGTTCTATTTCATAAGTTAGAGGTTTAAAATGAAAGTTTCTTACAACTCCAATAATTTTACCGTCTCTTCCTAAAAGAGATAACTTTTTTCCAATAGGATCTTCAAATCCAAGAATACTGGCTAATTTTTCATTAATAATAAACGCTTTTGAAGTATCAGAATATATCATTTTATCAAAATCTCTTCCCTTAACTATTTCCATTCCTAAAGTTTTAATCAAATCATGATCAGCAAAAATGGTGTTTAAACGAGTTCTTACATTTGGATCTTTACCTTCCCAATTAATTGTTATATAATGACTAACATCATTTATAACATGTGAAGCCACAGAAACCGACTTTATATCAGGGTATTTTAATATTTTTTCTTTTATAACTTTATAACTTTCTTTCTTGTCTCTAACTGAAAAGTAAACTACTCCTTCCTTCCTATAACCCAAATTTTTTGTAGTTAAGAATTTGAACTGTTGATTAACCAGAAATGCTCCGGCAATTAAAGCAATCGATGCTGAAAATTGTATAACAATTAACACTTTTCTAAAGTTTTTCCCTTTTATTAAAGAAAATATCTGACCTTTAAAAACATCTGTAACTTTTACTCTTGATAAAAGAAAAGCAGGATATATACTAGCAAATAATCCTGTAAATATTATTAATACTATTATGCCAAAGTAGAAATTTTGATTAGAATATGGTATTTGCAATTCTTTTCCAGAAATAAAATTAAACAGTGGCATAATCAACTCAATCATTATCATAGCAAAAAAATATGCTACAAATGTCATTATTAATGCCTCACCTACAAATTGAACAATCAATTGTCTTCTTTTTGCTCCAACTACTTTTCTGAGGCCAATTTCTTTTGCTCTTTTGGTGGCTTGTGCTGTTGTTAGATTCATAAAGTTTAAGCAAGCAATAATTAACACCAGAAAAGCAATAAAAGAAATAATATTAACATGACTTATATTTCCAAGTCCCTCGAAATCTCCTATATAATTTGAGCCAAGATAGATTTCTTGAAATGGCTGAAGTAATAATTCTGCTTGAAACTCGGAATTATTTTCTTTAATAATATTTTTAATTTTGTTCTCTAACTCCTCTTTTTTAACACCCTTTTCGACTTGTATATAGTTTACAAGTCTTGTATTAATTTCAAACCAATGACGTTTTGGTAAGCTATAATTATATAATATATCAAATGGTAATAAATAGTCAAATTTAATATGACTATTTGAAGGAATATTTTTTAGAACTCCAGCAACTGAGAATATTAAATCCTTACCGTAATTTATATTTTCACCCACCACATCCTTTTCACCAAATAACTTTAGTGCAATTTCTTCTGTTATTAATATAGATGTCAAATCTTTTTTAACAATGCTATTGCTCCCCTCTAAAAGTTCAAAGAAAAAAATATTTAAGAATGAAGAATCAACGAATGCACCATTGCATTGAATTTGAGTTTCTCCATTAATTAATTTTATATCATCACTAAAAAATCTTGTTGTATAAGTAATCTCTGGAAAATTGTCAATAAGTGCTGGAGAAACAGCAGGAGGAATTCTTACTGTCTGCTTTTTTTGTCCTTCTTCTACTTTTTCTACTATTAACCTATAAATTTCATTTCTATTTTCATGAAACTTATCAAAGCCTTTTTCATCTATAACCCAAAATGTAATAAGTATAAAGACAGACATTCCTAAGGATAAACTCAAAATATTAATTACTGAAAAAAGTTTATTTCTGAAAAAGAATCTTATTGCAATATTTATATAATTTTTTATCATATGATCTTTATTACATCTAAGAATTACTCATATCTTAAAGCGTGAACAGGATTAACATGTGCTGTTTTCCAGGCTCTCAGGCTTATTGTCAGAAATGCTATAATTAAAGCAATTAATCCACTTATTATAAAAATCCAAATATCAAGTTCAATTCTATATGAGAAATTAACGAGCCATTTATTTGCTGCAAAATACGCTATTGGCCAACTTATTACGTTAGCAATAATTACCCAAATGATTATCTCTTTTGATAAAACAAAAACAATTCGAGAAACAGATGCACCCAATGCCTTTCTTATTCCAATTTCTTTAGTTCGCCGTTCAGCCATGAAAGAAACTAATCCAAATAATCCTAAGCTGGAGATAAAAATTGTAATGAATGTAAAGTATTGTGTTAACTTGGCTAAATACGATTCATTCGAATACATATTATTGATGCTTTCTTCAATAAAATAATAATCAAATGGATCGTTAGGTGCAAAATCCTTAAATTCTGATTTAATAGTAGATATTATTTCTTCTGTTTGATTAGAATTTATTCTAACATATAAATAAAATCTTTCGCCTGGATATGATGTTAATACCATAGGCTGAATTTCATTATATAACGGCTGGAAATTAAAATCTTTTACAACTCCTGTTATGTAACCCTTTAAACGACCAGTAAAAAATCTTTTACCAATCGGATTCGTAAATCCTAATAATTTTACTGCCGCTTCATTAACAATATATGATGCTATTGTATCCCCTTCATCAACTCTTTGAAAATCCTTACCTTTTAATAATTCCATCTGCATAGTTGAAATAAAATCATGATCAACAAACATAATATTCATAGGAACCACATCTTCATCGTTTTTCCCTTCCCAGTTAACTCTTGTCATATGAACAACATCAGTTAATTCATGAGAAAGAACCGTAACATTCGAAATTTCTGGATAATTTAAGAGTCTTTCTTTCAGTAGCTCATACTTTTTACCATTTCCCTGTAGACCAAAATACATTAATTGTTCTTTATTGAAACCCAAATTTTTATTACTTATAAAATTTATTTGTTTCATTACAACTAATGCTCCAATAATTAATATTATTGAAATTGAGAATTGAAAGATTACTAGTATCTTTCTTAATAATCCACCTCCACTCGTTCCAGAAATTCCACCTTTAAAAATAGATAAAGGATTTAATCTTGATAAAAATACGGAAGGATAACTTCCAGAAAACATTCCGACAAGAACAACAATAAATAAAACACCCAACAAGAAATCTGAACTAAAATAATTAATCGCTAATTCCTTATTTGTTAAGGTATTAAAAACCGGAATAACCAATTCAACAAGAATAATTGCAAGAATATGTGCTATAAATGTCATAAAAAGAGCTTCACCTAAAAATTGAAAAACAAGACTTTTTCTTTGCCCCCCTAATACTTTTCGAATACCAATTTCTTTAAGTCGAGATGATGCTTGTGCAGTAGTTAAATTCATAAAATTAAACCCTGCTATTATAAGTATGAAAATAGATATGATTGAGAAAATAAATACGTTTTTATTATTTCCTAAACCATTATAATCTCCAGAAAAATCAGACTTTAAATAAATATCATTAAATGGTTGTAAAAAAATTGAAGCTTCAATTTTTGCATTATGTTTTTTAAATAAATCTTTAATTTTTGAATTTACTTCATCAAAATTTGCTGTTTTATTTAATAGTACATAAGTATAATGTGTATTGTTATAATTATCCCACATTTCTCTTTGCAAACCAAATTCGAATAATATATCGTAGGGAAGAATAAAATCAAATTTTAAATGAGAATTATGTGGCAAATCTTCATAAACACCTGTAATAGTAAAAGTTGTTTTTTCACTAATTCTTAAATCTTTACCAAGAACATCGACAGAATCAAAGATCTTTAAAGCGAGTCTTTTACTAATAATGATATTAAAATTTGACTCAAAAATTGTTGATGTATCACCATTAATTAGGATTAAATCAAACATCGAAAAAATATCTTTATCGGCACATGCACCATCTTCTTTAAATATATCGGCATCTTTTTTAAATCCAAAATCTGTAAAGAAAAAACGTGTGCAGTTCTCTATTTCGGGAAACTCATATTTCAGTGCTCTTCCAACAGGTAGAGGTGTACGCGCAATATTCTCTTTTATTCCATCAGTTTCTTTTTGCAATATTACTCGAAAAATATTATCTGCATTACTATGGAAACGATCATAACTTAACTCATCATTAACCCATAGAAAAATTAATATTGAACATGCCATGCCAATTGATAATCCCAGAATATTAATTGTAGAAAATAGCTTATTTCTTGCTATAAATCTTAAAGCTGTTTTTATGTAATTCTGAATCATAATTGTAAATTTATTAAAATTAATACTTCATTTATAGTGTTCTTGCCAAAAGATATACCACGCTTGCTTTGTTCTTGATATTCTTACATTTAGCACAAAACCAAAAACAATTAAATAGTAAAAGTGTGTACTTTATATACACACTTTGTTTATTTTCTACTCACATTATTTGCTTAATATTGGTTTTAATGATTTTTTAATAGATTGATAATCTATATAATACAAAATCTTAACCGAGATACTATTTTCATGTGAAGCTTCAAAAGTGTTTGACAGGTTTTGAAAGTAAGTTTCATTTATATTCTTATCGCTCGAATACAAATTATTTTTCCATACCAAAGATATTTCGCTTCCAGGTTGAAAATTCCAATTCACTGCAGCATCGATTGTTAGTGCATTATAATTTATATCGTGGTTTTCTGAATAATCATTTTCTTGAAGATCTCCATTTTCTAATAAATCATAAAAATTATCATATGTTGCTTCTGACCAATAATGGCGGCCTCTAATTGAAAGTGATAAGTCTGAGTTTAACATATATTTAAACGATAAGGCATTTTCAATCGTTTGAACATTTCGCTCTCCCATATATATATCATCATCGTTTTTAGCAACGAATCCAATTGCATTATTGCTAACTCCGTAATATGAATGCAACGAAATTAACATTCGGTTATTTACAGTGTATGTAGGTCTCAAAACAATACTATAACTATTATAATCAGTAATAAAATTATTAGAGAAATAGAATCCACCATGTAACATTATTGAAAATGCTTTCCTTGAATCGGTACTATATGTAAAGCAATTGTGAAAACCCTTGGACATGTTTACTTTTCTTCCAGGAACACGTGCTTCAAAATGATTAACTTCTTCAATAGGTCTCCAAAGAGCGTGCATTTCTAAATAAGTTCTATTTTTTAAGGTTGCTCCGATTTGATAAGAAATATAAAATTCTGAATACTCGCTTGGATTATACAACCTCTCATAATTAAAAAGCATATAGTTTGTTACATTCAAAAAATTACGAAAAGGTTTATAGATATTGTAGTCAAAACGAACTCTATTAGTCATCTGATTATTTTGTCTTAAATATCCCATATCATTAGGATTATATTTATCATCAGAAACATCAAAAGTATAACTGTATTTAAATTTTCCACTTAATTTTGCGCCATGTAAATTTATTGCATATCCTGTTTCTGAGTTAGAAAGATCATCTCTATAACTAATGGAACCAGATCCATTAATTGCATAATTATTTTCTTTATCAGCTAATTTGAATTCTGTAGCTGTAACATTTGCAACAAAATTATCTCTGCTTACATTCGTATTAATCAAACTAACATATGAATTTTTAGAAATCAATTTATCAACTACTAATAGATTGTAATTAGTGAAAGGTTGTGTTTCAACATTTCTTGTTTCGTTAGTAACCGAATTATATACTTTTGCTTCTGACTTTGACGTCATAGCATTAAAAACACCTATTCCTAATCCATTTTTATTTCGACCCGAAATTTTAAAAGCATTAATTAGTTTTGATTCTATAGGGTTTTCTTTTATTTCTTCGTTTGTCAATAACTGACTATTTACACTTGAATAACCTGAGGGCATTCCACCAATTCTTCTTGTGTAAAAGATTTCTCCTTTATTAAATAATTCCATTCCTTCAGTAAAAAATTGACGATTTTCATTAAATTTAATTTCATAAGGAGATAAATTTAATTCCTGATCATCAGATTGTACCTGCCCGAAATCCGGAATCAAAATTGCATCCAATGTAAAACTCTCATTAATTCCATATTTCAGGTCCATTCCTACATTAAAAGAATTCTCCCAATTATTCTTAGTATCGCTTTCCATATAACCAGAAATGTATGGTGTTAGTGATAATCTTAGGGGTGGTTTAATATTTTCAAATCCACTTAATATGCCATAGTAATTATACATTTCGCTATTTTCATTATTTGCATACGACCATGTTGACCACTCGCTTTTATCATTATCTCTACGACAAATATTAAATCCCCAATCCTGAATTTCTTTTTTTGGAATTCTAATTGCTGAATATGGTATCTTAATTTCAACCAACCAACCTTGATCATTAATACTTGTTGCGCTTTCCCATACAGCATCCCAGGAATCATCTACCTCATTGGCCATACATTTTCGATCTAATTGTGCTCCTGTTGCACTTACAACAAATGATATGGCATTATTTCTATCATCGTAAGGACTTATTATTACAGATATAACATCATTAATATCTTCATCAATTTCATCTCTTTGTGAAATAATTCTTGAAATTTTATCTGGCTCAGAGTTGTAAAAAATCGCACACACATAAAAGGCATAATCATCGTATCCAACCCAAACTTCTGATTTTTCAGAAGGCACTTTCCCATTATATGGTTCATATTGAGAAAAATCATTTAATAAAACCATTTCAGAATATTCCTTTTCTTGAATTATACCATCAATGGTAGGTTCATTCTCGATTCGATTAATTTTAACTGTCTTTTGTTCATGTTGTCCTGAAGCATATTGAATTATTAATAAGCTTAGTACAAATAGTAATAGATATTTCATTTTTCTTCTAATTTTAATAGTTATTAAACTATAATTAATAATCGCTTTCTTAGTTATTCGTTTATCCAGATATATGCCAAAAAATATAAAAACACCTTATTATACTGTATTACTGTGGTTTATGGAAATTCCTTCAATGGTATACTAAAATGAAATTGTTTACTTTGTATACACAAGCTGTTTCGATTTCAAGCAATATTTTGTACTTTTAGACTTATTTTATGATTATGAAAAAGAAAACTGGAAAGATTTTAATTGTTGATGACGATATTAATGTTTTAAAATCATTACAATTAATTTTAAGTAATGAGTTTGAGTTAGTTGAAACCTGCAGAAATCCAAATACTTTAAATCATTTATTAACCAAGCAAACTTTCGATGCTATATTGTTAGACATGAACTTTACAGCTGGTATCAATTCTGGTAACGAAGGTTTATATTGGTTATCGGAAATTCTTAAAATAAATACTGACTATGTAGTTATTATGCTTACTGCTTATGGAGACATTGCACTTTCTGTTGAAGCCATGAAACGCGGTGCAACCGATTTTATAACAAAACCTTGGGATAACGAGAAACTTATTGCAACCTTAAAAACAGGTATTAAACTATGTGAATCAAAAAAGGAAATTAAATCTCTAAAACAAAAACAAGAATATATTGGTATAAACGATCAATCAAAATTTCAGAAACCTATTGGATCTTCTCCAGCCTTTTTAAATATCCTCGAAACTATTAAAAAAGTAGCAAAAACGGATGCTAATGTTCTTATTCTTGGTGAGAATGGTACAGGAAAAGAATTAATTGCTCAGCAAATACATAGACAATCAAAAAGAGCAAATGATGTTTTAATCAGCCTAGACATGGCTTCTTTGAATGATTCTTTATTTGAAAGTGAGCTCTTTGGTCATACAAAAGGCGCTTTTACTGATGCTAAAGAATCTCGTGTAGGAAGAATAGAATCTGCCTCTGGAGGAACATTATTTTTAGATGAGATTGGAAATTTAGGCATGAATCTGCAATCAAAATTACTTACTGTTTTGCAAAACAGAGAAATTACACCCTTAGGATCAAATGAATCAGTACCAATTGACATTAGACTTATTTCTGCTACTAATAAGAATTTAACAACATTAATTGAAAACGATTTATTTAGAGATGACCTACTATATAGAATTAATACTATACAAATAGAAGTACCTCCGCTTAGAGATAGAAAAGAAGATATTCCAGAGTTAACGGATTTTTTTCTTGATCGATTTAAAAAGAAATATGATAAACCGGGGTTGAGTATTAGTAAAAAAGTAATTGGAAAATTACAAAAATATAAATGGCCAGGTAATGTTCGAGAACTAGAGCACACCATTGAAAAAGTTGTAATATTAGCTGATTCTGAAATAATAAAACCAGAAGATTTCTATTTTTCAAATCAACAAACTGAAATTGAAACTATCGATTCCCTGAATCTAGATGAAGTAGAACAAAACACTATCCGTAAAGCTCTTCTAAAGTGCGAAGGTAATATTAGTAAAACAGCAGAAATGTTAGGAGTTACAAGAAAGACTTTGTATAAGAAAATTGAAAAATATGGTTTATAAAAAATACTATATCAATTTAATTATTAGGATTCTTCTAATTTTAA
>Ga0209692_10005331_pt1 | contig 11107 bp, 10 predicted proteins | sample tdDd472_FD_187129 | JGI IMG/M metagenome (GOLD analysis project Ga0209692, IMG submission 187129) | Marine sediment microbial communities from the Atlantic coast under amendment with organic carbon and nitrate - tdDd47.2 (SPAdes)... | ecosystem: Environmental > Aquatic > Marine > Coastal >...
CTGGCGCGGATAGTCTTTCGAGCCCTTTGACGGTCAGTCTGCGGGGCAAGCTGAATGGCCAAGATTATAACCTCAATGGGCAGGTCGGCGCTCCGTCGCGGATTATTTCCGGCGCACCGTTGCCGATCGACCTGACCGCCGAAGCCGGTGGCGCGACGGTTTCGATTAAAGGGGAAATCACCGATCCGGCGGCTGGTAAAGGGATTGCCCTTGCCTTAGCGGTCCAGGGTAAAAGCATTGCCGATGTGGCAGCCTTTGCTGGCGCGGTGGCGCCTCCCATGGGACCGTATAGCCTGTCGGCTTCCTTAAGCGATCCGGCGGGTGGCTATGCCTTAAAAGATTTAAAAGCAAAGATTGGCGGCAGCGATATTTCCGGTGACGTCATGGTCTCGTTGGGCGGCGCTGTACCGGCAATCAACGCTCAATTGGCCTCGCAGTTAATTGATTTGAAGGACTTTACCCCCGCGTCGGATCAGAAAACCCAACAGGAAGCGCCGCAATCGGAAGGTAAAGCGGGAGGCAAAATATTCCCGAAAGATCCGTTGCCGTTGGACGGCCTAAAAGCGGTTAATGCAACAGTTGCCTACAAGGCTGACAAGATACTGGTACAGCCCTTCCCTCTAACCAATGTTGCCGTCAACTTAACTCTTCAAGGGGGCAAGCTGGCTGTTGATCCTCTGAGCGCGAAAGTAGCCGAAGGGTTGCTCAATAGCGTGGTGACCCTGGATGGGGCTCGCTCCGTTCCCGCTCTGACAGTGACGTTGGACGCAAAGGGGATCGGTCTGGGGAATGCTTTAAAAACCACAGGGAGTTCGGAGCTTCTCGATGGGACTCCCTTGGACGCCGACATCAATCTGCGTGGCAAAGGGCAGTCTGTGGCTGACATTATGGCCAGCTTGAACGGTCAGGTGAAAATCGTCATGGGTGAGGGCAAGATCAATAACAAGGCGTTCGACATGATCGGCGGCGATCTGGTGTCGAAAGTCTTCACGTCGCTTAATCCATTTGCCAAGAAAGACCCGTTTACGGTGCTCAAATGCGGTGTGGTCTACTCGAAGGTTCTGGATGGGCAAGCCAAGATCGACAAAGGTATCGCCTTTGAAACCTCGGCGATGAACGTCATTGGCAGTGGCGGCGCTGACTTGAAAGAGGAAATGCTTGATTTGGGCATTAAAACCGAGCCCCGCGAAGGCTTAGGCGTCAGTGTCGGCGGTTTGGCCAGTGTGGTGCGACTGTCAGGGCCGTTTTCCAACCCCGGAGTGAAGGTCGATCCGTTGGGGGCCGGTAAAGCGGCACTCTCGGTGGGAGCAGCCATCGCGACCGGTGGATTGTCGCTTCTTGCCGGCGGTATTGCCGATCGGGTAACCGCCGATTCCGCTCCCTGTGATACCGCGCTTGGTATCAAGTCGACCTCGAAACCGGCCCAGGAAAGCGCACCTGCCGAAACACAAGAATCGGAGCCCCAACAGGAATCTAGCCCGAAAAAAGTCCTTGAGGGTATTGGAAAAGGGCTTGGCGGACTTTTCGGAGGACGCTAAAAGCCCCCCTGTTGTGATTTTCAACGGGGGTTGAGATATGGCTCAAGGGCCCGCCAAACGTTTTTACAAGAAGGCCGAGGTCGGCCCGGCTGAGGACGGTGAAGGATACCGCATTCTTTTGGATGGCCGTGGCGTTCGTTCCCCTGCGGGCGCTCCCTTGGTGTTGCCGGTCGAAAGTCTTGCACAAGCCATTGCCGAGGAGTGGGAGGCTCAGGAGGAGGAAATTCGGCCACTGACCATGGGGTTGATGCAATTGGCAGCAACGGCGGTGGACCGGGTGGATGGGCGGCGCGATGATGTGATTGCCGAGATCGTTAAATATGCGGAAGCTGATTTGACCTGTTACCGCGCCGAAGGCCCCGATGACTTGGTGGTTCGACAGGCGCAAGCCTGGCAGCCGGAGCTGGACTGGTTCACCGAGGCTCTTGGGGTGCCGATGGAGGTGACCTGCGGGATTATGCCGGTTGCGCAACCCGAAGAGGTTTGTGTTGCGGTTGCCGACTTTTTAAGGCCATTGAGCCATTGGCACCTGTCGGCGCTTCATAGTTTGACGGTCGCTTTGGGATCGGTCGTATTGTCCCTATCGGTTCTAAAAGGACGTCTCGACGGCGGTACGGCGTTTGACCATTCCCGCCTTGACGAGCTTTACCAGATTGAATTGTGGGGGGAGGACAGCGAGGCCAAGGAAAAGCGCCAGACCGTCAGAGCCGACGTGCTGATTGCCGAGCGCTTTTTTGCGCTCATCGACGGTTGACCGCTACTCTTCCTTGTTTTGATGTCTCCCGTCCGGATTATTGACCGGCATGGCGAGCTTGTCGTCGTCTGGTTGGCCGATGGAAGGCCAGCGGCCGGTCTTGATTTTGGCGTAGAGCAGTCCCAAAAAGGTGCCGCAGAAACCCAGGCCGACAAATACCAAGGGAATTTGATTGGCCTTTGGCTCGAAGCCGAGAATCGACCATAGCAAGGCCAAGGTCACGGCGACTAGGGCGGAAACTGAAATAAGAATGACCGCAAAAAGCATGGTCCGTCTCTAAGTTGTGGGGCCGGATCGGTCGTCTTTCTCTAGACGCAACCGGTCAATTGCCACTATGTTTATAGATATAAGAACGGAAATGAAAACAACAAATCGCCGGGACAAAGATAAACTTTGAGGACAAAAGGTTCTCAGTGTGAGGGGAAGTCGGAATGGCCCAGTTTGATGTGGCTGACCTGAGAGTTCTGATCGTTGAAGACAACGATCACTTTCGGGCCCTGCTACGAACAATTTTGGAAGCGATTGGGGTTCAGGATATCCGCGAGGCCCGCGATGGCGACGAGGCCATGCGGGAGCTGCAGGACTTTAACGCAAGCATAGCGCTTGTTGATTGGAAGATGCAGAATATGGACGGAATTGAGTGTGTGCGGCAAATCCGTTCCGAAGAGGGAAGCGCCAATCCGTATCTACCCGTTATCATGGTGACGGCCTATTCCGATCATTCATTGGTTCAAAAAGCGCAGAACGCGGGCGTCCACGAATTCTTGGGCAAACCCATAACGGCGCGCGATCTTTTGCAATCCATTGCCAACGTTCTTGAACGGCCGAAATCGTTCATTAAAGCTCCCGACTATTTCGGGCCGGACCGTCGTCGCCGTGATTTGCCCGTCTCGCACGACGAACGGCGTTCGGAACAGCGGTTTATCGTTTCCGAAAAGGAAATTCGGACCGGGAGTTGACCGAATACCGTTTTTTACAAGCTGTTTGTGCTATATGCGCCCCCGAGAATCGACTATTAAGAAATGGCTGTTTGGAAAGGGACAAAAAGTTCCGCTGAAAGCCTAGGGTCGGGTCGTTTTAGGTGGAAACACCTTCAAGCGTTTCCACCTAAAACGTGAATCCGCCCCTATCAACAGTTTAGAGGGCGATTCACGAATTAGGGTTACGTTTAAAATACGTAATCCTAATTCGATCACACTCGAGGGGTGAAAATGTCGGGATATTGTCTCGAGTCGCTTAACTTTCTTATTATTGACGACAACAAGCACATGCGTGCGCTCGTCAAAACCATCCTCTATTCCTTGGGGGGCAAAAACGTTTTAGAGGCAGGAGACGGCGCGGACGCCCTAAAGGAACTCGAGCACTCTGCTCCGGATATCATTATCTGCGATTGGCATATGTCGCCGCTCGATGGACTGGATTTCGTTCGTTTGGTTCGTACCGGGACCGACAGTTCAAATCCCTTTGTCCCGATTTTAATGCTGACTGGACACACGGAGAGCCACCGGGTCATGGAGGCCCGGGATGCCGGTGTTTCCGAATTCTTGGCAAAGCCGATTTCGGCGGCCAGTCTGTACCGGCGAATTAAGGCGATTATTGAAAACCCCCGGCCGTTCATCAAATACAAGGGATACTTTGGGCCGGATCGCCGACGCCGCCAAATTCCAGGCTACCCCAATGACCGCCGGACCGCTGAAGCGATTGAGACCATTGACATTCAGAGCGGGGCGGGTCGGCACGAACTGACCCATGACGAGGTGTCGGAACTGTTGAACGGCGGTGTCGGGCGATAGAGCGATAATATTTTAACCAATATGGTCGATTATGGTTGGTGGGACGTTTTGGGGAAAGAACGGGTATGACGGAAGAAAAAGAAGGCGACGCTGAAAACGGCGAAGAGCAGACTGCCTCGGCCAATGCGACATTGATTGAGCCGCCGTCCACCTTGCAAGAAAAGGTTGGGCCGCCGCAACCGGGCGGTGTCGATTTGGAAGCATTGGAGCGTGCCGAAGCCGTTATTGCCAACTTATCCGGCCAATATCTTGATTGGGTGCGCGAGGATCTGAAAAAAATGGTTGAGGCTTTCGAGCAATTGAAAGCGAGCGGTGGCGGCGACCAGGAAAAGATCAAAAAGATTTTCCAGATTTCCCACGATGTAAAAGGGCAGGGTGGCAGTTTTGGGTATGATTTGATGACGACAGTGGGCAATTCTCTCTGCCGGTTTATTGAAAACAAAACTGCTCTTAGCACGTCGCATTTGGACGTGGTCAAACTGCACATCGATACGCTCAATGTCATCATCAAGCAGGATATTCAGGGTGACGGCGGCGATATGGGCAAGAAGCTCTTGACCGGTTTGACCATGGCAGCGGACAAAGTCGGCGGCGCCTGAGTGCCGTTACGCCATTGCGCTGCACAGTGTTGCCTGTTAGAGCATCCCTTAGGTTTGATTGCCCGGAGCCTCGTAGCGCTTAATGACCCGACAAGCACCCTATCACGGGGGAAACCTCGATGCCGCCGCTCGGCATTTCGGCGTTGCTAAAGAAGATTGGCTCGACCTTTCGACCGGCATCAATCCTTTGCCTTTCCCACTACCCGATATTCCCGCTGCAAGATGGGCGAGATTGCCCGACCCTGGAGATATGGAACGCCTTCTGAGTGTGGCGCGCGCCTATTACGGCTTTCCCGACTCAGCCGGTTTGGTGGCGTCTTCCGGAACGCAGGCGCTCTTGCAAGTGTTGCCGCAGGTGGTTGGGCGCGGCCCCGTCGCGATCGTGTCGCCCACGTATGCGGAACACGCCTATAGTTGGCGAACCGCAGGGCGGGAGGTGCTGGAAGTTCCGTCATTGGCCGAGGGAGTTGAGGTGGCGGATATTGTGGTTACGGTCGAGCCCAACAATCCGGATGGCCGGGTTTACGGAAAATCCACGTTGATTGCCGCGGCGCAGACCTTGGCGGCGAAAAACGGCCTGCTGATCGTCGATGGGGCTTTTGCCGATGTCGCGCCGGATGCCGATGTTTCGCAAGAGGCGGGACGCGCCGGTCTTCTCGTCTTAAGGTCGTTTGGTAAATTTTTCGGCCTTGCCGGAGTGCGTTTAAGCTTCGCGGCGGGGGAACCTCGTTTCGTCGAAATGTTGAAAACCCGATTGGGGCCGTGGGCGGTGAGCGGGCCTGCCATTGAAGTGGGGCGGAAGGCTCTGCTTTCCGATGCCTGGGTTGCCGAAACCCGGGAGAGCCTTTCAAACGCTGCTAAGCGGTTGTCCGGCTTGCTTGAAAAACATGCTCTTACCGTTGTTGGCCGAACCGATTTGTTCGTCTTGGCGGACGTTGAAAACGCCAATGCGTTGTATGAACATCTGGGGCGGCAGGGAATTTTGGTGCGGCCCTTCGACTACAATAACAAGTGGTTGCGTTTCGGTCTGCCGGGAGCTGAAGCGGACTGGCAGCGCCTTGAGGATGCGCTGGGCTCTGCGAACTTGTAAAAAATGTTGCAAACCCTAGGCCTTCAAGGCAAGAAGTGACGCACTTCCGCGCGTGACGTGGCGAAAAAAGGATGCTACATAACCCGCCTATTGCGCCAAAGACGCAAATACCCAATTGAAAATTGTCGTTTAAAAATCTTTCTACCTGGGCCAGGGGGTTTAAGTACCTGATGATCAAAAAGATCCTGATTGCCAACCGCGGTGAAATTGCCTGTCGCGTTATCAAAACCGCCAAGAAAATGGGCATCGCCACCGTCGCCGTCCATTCGGAAGCCGATAAAGATGCTGTCCATGTCGAAATGGCGGACGAGGCCGTTCATATCGGCCCGGCGCCGTCGGCGGAAAGCTATCTCGTTGTCGACAATATCATGAAAGCCATTAAGGATACCGGCGCCGATGCCGTGCATCCGGGCTATGGTTTTCTCTCCGAAAATGCCGGCTTTGCCGAACGGTTGGCAAAGGCAGGCGTTGCCTTCATCGGGCCGGAAGTTCTGGCGATCAACGCCATGGGCGACAAGATCGAGTCGAAGAAACTCGCAGAGAAGGCCAAGGTCAATGTGATCCCCGGCCACACCGCGCCGCTTGTCGATGATGCACAGGCCGTCGAGATCGCCAATCAGATCGGCTATCCGGTGATGCTAAAGGCGTCTGCCGGGGGTGGCGGTAAAGGGATGCGAGTTGCTTATAATGACGATGAATGCCGCGAAGGCTTCCGTTCGGCAACGAATGAAGCGATTTCGTCCTTCGGCGACGACCGGGTGTTTATCGAGAAGTTCATTGAAGAACCCCGCCACATCGAAATTCAGATTCTGGCCGACGGTAAAAAAGGCAATACGCTCTATCTGGGCGAGCGCGAATGTTCCATTCAGCGCCGCCATCAAAAGGTGATCGAAGAAGCCCCGAGCCCCTTCCTGACCGAAGCGAAGCGGAAGGAAATGGGCGAACAGGCCGTGCGTCTGGCCGAAGCCGTACAGTACAAGAGCGCCGGTACGGTCGAGTTTATCGTCGACAAGGACCGCAACTTCTTCTTCCTGGAAATGAACACGCGTTTGCAGGTGGAGCACCCGGTCACCGAGCTGATCACCGGGCTCGATCTGGTCGAGTGGATGATCCGCATTGCGTCCGGCGAGGAACTGACGATCAAGCAAAAAGACGTCAAGCTCAAAGGCTGGGCCATGGAATCGCGGATTTACGCGGAAGACCCGTTCCGCAACTTCCTGCCTTCGACCGGTCGTTTGGTGCGCTATATGCCGCCCAAAGAGAGCGAGTTCGTCCGCGTCGATACCGGCGTCGAGGAAGGTGGCGAGATTTCCATGTTCTACGATCCGATGATCGCCAAGCTGATCACCTATGGAACGACCCGTGAAGCGGCGATTACCCATATGCAGAAGGCCCTGGATGAGTTTTATATCCGCGGCGTCAGCCACAACATTCCGTTCCTCGGTTCGTTGTTGGCCCATCCGCGCTTCCACGAAGGCAAGCTGACGACCAACTTTATCGCCGAAGAATACCCGGACGGGTTCAATGCGTCGGACGTCCAGCACGACGACCCGGCGATGATGGCGGCCATTGCCGGCGCCTTGCACCGTAAGACCTCGGCCCGGGAAATGCTGATCAGCGGCCAGATGTCCGGCGCGACCCATACGGTTCCCGAAGACTGGGTGGTGATCATCAACCAGGATGAAAGCTACGACGTTTCGGTGATCGAAGCGCTCAACGGCTATGACGTCAAAGTGGACGGCGCGCCGTATGACGTGCGGACCAACTGGAACTTCGGCGACCCGTTGTTTAATGCGGTGATCAACAACCAGCACTTCTGCGTTCAGGTGGATCGTCTGGAAGTGGGCTACCGGTTGACGCACGCCGGTACTCAGGCCGACTGTCTGGTGCTGACTCCGCGTGGTGCCGAGTTGAACGAGAACATGCCGATCAAGGAGCCGCCCGATCTCTCCAAGTTCCTGCTGTCGCCCATGCCGGGCGTTCTGGTTTCCGTGGCCGTTGAAGCCGGTCAGGAAGTCAAAGCAGGTGAAGAGTTGGCCGTGGTCGAAGCGATGAAGATGGAAAACGTCCTTAAGGCGACCATCGACGGCACCGTCAAAACGGTAGAAGCCGCTGCGGGCGAAAGCCTCAAGGTCGATCAGATCATCATTGAGTTTGAATAAAAAATCAAACTGGGACGACAGTTAGAGAAGGGAGGCTCCGGCCTCCCTTTTTTAGTTGGCACGACACCAACAAAGCTTGTTGTCTAATGGATGAAATTATCCTCTTTGAGGCGATTGTAAGCCCCAATAATTGCTTTAGGAGGGAACTGGCTTTGTTTGTGAGCGTTCCATCCTTGGATCGCCTCAATCATCTGCTGAGACGAAGTAACGCTTTCGTGCTCAGCTAGGTAATGAACGCTGGCCAGCAACTCCATGCCGTAGGGGCTCTCATAGCCTTCAATTAGCAATGAAAGGCGATGGATCAGGGCTTCGTGATCCAACTCCTTTTTTGAAGACAGAAATTCATCGGCCTCAGCCCAGGCTGCTGGCGTTGCTTGGATGGCGGGGGCATCCTGCGTGTATCCCGAAATATAGTGTTGGGCCTCCATGCTCTTGAGTGCTTTATGCAGAGTTTCCGAATATGGCCCATTTTTGTTTTTTGCAAATTCAAGGCCGTATGAAACGCCCATTGCCTGCAAGAAATAGGTGATCTTTTGTAAGGATATCCGGGTCAGGTGTCCGCCGAAATATTGCTCGAACTGGCCGATGGATTTTACCAGAACGGCACGTTCGTTCGTCATTGCCGATGGAATGTTTTCGTGTTCAGGCGATACGGCCTCTTCTTTTGGCGCATAAACGATAAAGTCGATATCGTCTATGCCGGAAAGTTTGGCTTCAATAACCGCTTTCACGTCACTCCAGGGTAAGCCGCCGTTGCCGCATCCAAGAGGGGGCAGGGCCACTGAAGCAATCTTGAAGTTTCTTAATTGGATAACAAAATCGTCCAAGCCGTCTTCGATATAAGACATCTTGGATTTGGCCCGCCAATGATCTTTTGTCGGGAAGTTTATGAGGTATCGCGGTTTAGGCTGGTTGAACATATCTCCGGTATCAAAGATAAAAACTTTCCCGGGTCTTAACTCTTTGGCGTCGCATAGCTTTTTGTATGCTTTAAAGTTTTCGGGCCAGAGATTTTTGAATTCCAGGGCGACGCCCTTGCCCATCACGCCTACACAGTTGACGGTATTCACAATGGCGTCCGCCTGTGTTTTGAACATATCTCCATGTTTGTAAGTAATAGGCATCGCTAAAAATAGCACCCCGGCTTTACGTAGACTGGAATGTCGAATGCGCTCTCAGCCATCCACGTGTCAATGTGGCTCTTTATATCGTGATTCTGAACGACGATACAATCTACCAAATCAAAAGGCAGAAAATCCTTAACCATGAATTCCGCCATGCGTTTTCGGTGCCTGTTTTTATATTTTGCCGGTTCGTCGAGGCTTCTGAAGTCCCAGTGAACCCCGTTGTAGCCAATCTCCGGAATTTTTGCTTTACCCTTTGTTTCGTCGAACAATGACCAGTCAATATGGCTGTCCAGATTTGATAAATTATTCTCGAAGGTAGGGGCGAAAGCCGAGTTGCATGCAATGTCGGTAAACCAAAAGGTTAGTCCCGATTGCCCAATCCTATCGGTATTGCAAACAATAAATGCTAAATCTCCGCTTGAAGCATAGCCGTCCGCCTGTCCCTCCGGCGTTAACAGGGGGACGTTTCCTATGTGGATTGTGTAGGCCATGCTTGTGACCGGCGAAAAATAGAACGGCACGAAGTCGTTGATGTTTTCGTTATTCGGTGTCCAGAATTCCGTGCCGCGCCGGTTGACAATCTGAGTATACGATGTTCGGAAGCATCTGCGCGCTTGCGGGTGGTTCTTCGCGTATTCCACGCCATCGCTTAAAAACAACTGGAGATTTTGGTAGTATGTCATTCGGAAGATGTGACGGTTCGTCATGTTGCGTTGCCTGCGCGGATATCATTGTTCGTTGCTCGGGTTTTCCGCTGTGGCGTTCTCCCGACGGTTGTGAGGGGCACTTTAGCAGTGATCTTCAGGCTGTTAAAAGTTCGAATGCAGGCCGTCTTGACATAATAAGCCAAATAGGATAAAAATCCTTTTATTTGGCGGTGCGAAAATGGTCGCCGCTTCGAAAATGATAAAAAATGATAAGGATTTTTTCCTAAATGACAGTGTTTCGTTTGTTTTCAATGGCTTGCGGGGATTTTGATGGGTGTTTTTAGGCGGTTGCCTTACAAAAACCGCCCGTAAGCTTATCTTTTTCGGTCTTTTTTGGAGGATGAATGTCTGACGCCGTTTCCGTCAATGCCCGGATCAAAGGCCGCGTTCAAGGAGTTTGGTACCGAGCCTGGACGGTGGAGCAGGCGACGGCACGGGGTCTAAACGGCTGGGTGCGCAACCGGGCCGACGGGTCGGTTGAGGCCGTGTTCAGTGGTGTTGCTGAGGACGTGGCCGACATGCTCAAAGCCTGTTCAGACGGGCCTGCAGCTGCAGTGGTAACGGGGATTGAGACGGCAGACTTTGCGCCTCCCGAGCAGGCCGGTTTCCGCCAACTGGCGACCCTATGAACCGAAAACCTCGTTGAACGCTTCCTTCAACGCCGTGTCGACCTCGTTCATGGACGCGGTGACGCCTTCCTTGGCTAGCGAGGTCACCCCGTGCTCCGAGATGCCGCAGGGGACGATCCCGTCGAAGTGACTAAGGTCTGGGTCGACGTTTAAGGCGACGCCGTGGAAGCTGACCCAGCGGCGCACCCGGACGCCCAATGCGGCGATCTTGTTTTCCCGTCCGTCGGGGGCGGCGACCCAAATGCCGACCCGGCCTTCTCGGCGCTCGCCGGTAATGCCGAAGCGGGCCAGGGTGCGGATCAACCATTCTTCCAGCATCCAAACATATTTGCGGACGTCGGAGCCGTAGTTCTTGAGGTCGAGCATCACGTAGCCGACTCGCTGGCCGGGGCCGTGATAGGTGAACTGGCCGCCGCGCCCGGTGTCGAAAACCGGAAAGCGGTCCGGGTCGAGCAGGTCGGCTTTGTTGGCGCTGGTGCCGGCGGTATAGAGCGGGGGATGTTCCAGCAGCCAAATCAATTGATTCTCCTGGCCTTCACGGATGGCGGCGACCCGGTTTTCCATGAATTCGACGGCCTCTGGGTAGTCTTGCCGGTCGGTGCTGATTTTCCACTCGATGGAGCTCATGAAGAAATCGTTCGCCTTTGTCGTTATGCGCTTGATCGCCGGTTCCCGATTTGCTATTCCCCTTCGCGACCGACGGCAAGC
>Ga0209692_10005333_pt1 | contig 11101 bp, 8 predicted proteins | sample tdDd472_FD_187129 | JGI IMG/M metagenome (GOLD analysis project Ga0209692, IMG submission 187129) | Marine sediment microbial communities from the Atlantic coast under amendment with organic carbon and nitrate - tdDd47.2 (SPAdes)... | ecosystem: Environmental > Aquatic > Marine > Coastal >...
ATCCGGTATTGCTTGAAAGCGGCCGTCCGGACGAACTTGTCGATCTCGCCGCCGTCCTGCACAATTTCCCGAGCAAGCCGAAACGGCTCATTTTCGACGTGGTTTTCGGCCATTCCGACAATCAGGGCCTCGACGCGCTCAATCCGCATTTCTTCGCCGGGCCGAACATGTATGGCCAGAATCTCGAATACAAGAACCCGGCGGTCCGCGCGATCCTCCTCGAAATGCAGCGCCGCAAGGTGAATTTCGGTGCCGACGGCGTGCGTGTCGATGGCGCGCAGGATTTCAAGTGGTGGGACCCGCACACCCAGTCCCTGCAGCACGATGACGACTATCTGCGGCAAATGACGGAAGTGGAGCAGGAGGTTGCGGGAACGCAATTCCGGCCATGGTTCATTTTCGAGGACGGACGCCCCTGGCCGCAGGAGGACTGGGAACTGTCGTCAACCTATCGCGCGGTGATCGAAAATCTGGGCGATCAGGACATCTTCCAGTGGGGACCGCTGACCTTCGCCCACAACACGCCGTTCATCTATGGCTTCTGGCTATCCAAATATTGGCGTATCCGCGAGATGGCGAGCCACGGCGCCAACTGGATTTCCGGCACCGCCAACCACGACACGCTGCGCCGCGGCACGCAGGTCAATCCGAAGCTCAACATCAACACCCGTCTCGGCCGCACGCGCATGGAGATCCTCGACACAGCCTACGACAATCCGGCGGTCTCGATGCTCACCTACGCGGCCCTGCCGGGTGTGCCGATGGACTTCCTCAACGCCGCAGCGCGGGCAAGCTGGGGCTTCATCCGCAATCAGGACGACCGCTACGGCGTCAAGGTCGTGGCGGAGGAGGCGATCTCGCTCAAATGGCAGGTGGATGAATATTCCTACTCGGTACCGTCAAGCTTCCGCCGCCTCAAGGAGATCGGTTTTGCGACGCGGGAGGAACTTGTGCGCTTCTTCGAAATCCTGCCGGCGCTGGTGGAGGTGACCGAATACGATCTCGACAAGATCGCCGGTCTCCTGAACGCTGTCGAACCGAAACTGTCGGGGCCGGACAGGTTCACGCCGGACGAGCTGAAGATAATCGCCCGCGCCTGGATGGACGACATGCATGAATATTGCAACGTCTCCCATTCCCTGCCGCTGCTCGATCCGAACCAGACTGGCTTCATGCTGGCGCTGCGCAATTTCCGGCGCTCCAATGGATGGCTTCGCGACAATCTCGGCGCCAACGACACGTTCGATTATCTGCGACCGGTCGACGGGCGAACGGTCTTCGTCTGCCTGCGCCATGCCCCGAACGGTAATCAGGTCTTTACCATTACCCACATGGAGGGCGGTGAGACCGGCGAATTCGATCCGCTGACACTGCCCGTTCCTGGCATTCAGGGCACCGGTTGGCGGCTGATCCTGAAGACTCCCTCGATAGACGAGGCCTATGTCGGCGGCCCGATCGTTCTGGATGACAGCGCCGGGCTCGTCTACGAGCGAGCCGCTTAGGCCGGGCCGACGCGCGTCGCGCCATAACGCTCGTGCGAAAGCGCGGTGACGATGCCGCGCAGTTCGGCCAGTCCCTTCATCCGGCCGATGGCCGGGTAGCCCGGCTGCGCCTGCCGGCCGAGATCGTCCATGATGTCCTGGCCGTGATCGGGCCGGAACGGGATAGAGCTGTCCGCGCGGCCGGCGGCCCGGCGTTTCGCCTCTTCGGCCAGCACAGCCGCGATCAGCGCTACCATGTCGGTGTCGCCGCCCAGATGCTCCGCCTCGTGGAACGAGCCGCGCTGCGCCTGTGTCTCGCGTTTGACATTGCGCAGATGCAGGAAATGTACCCGGTCGCCGAGGCGCTCCATCATGCCCGGCAGGTCGTTGTCGGGCCGCGCGCCGAGCGAGCCGGCGCACAAGGTCACCCCATTGGCGTTGCTCGGCACCGCCTCGAGAACGTGCCCGTAGTCGGCTTCCGTCGACATGACGCGCGGCAGGCCGAGCAGCCCGAAGGGCGGATCATCGGGGTGGCAGCACATCCGCATTCCGAGGCTTTCCGCGGTCGGGACGACTTCCGAAAGGAAATCGATCAGGTGCTGTCGCAGCGCCTCCGGCGTGATCCGGTCATATTCGGCGAGATGCGTGCGAACCATGTCGAGCGTCATGTGCTCGGCCGCGCCGGGCAGGCCAAAGACCACATTGGTGGCGAGCTGTTTCTTGCGCTCCTCGCTCATCATCGCAAAGCGTTCATCAGCCTCTTCGGCAACAGTCTCGGGGAAATCACCCCGTGCGCCATCGCGCTTCAGGATGTGAATGTCGAAGGCGGCGAAATCGATCATGTCGAAACGCATGCAGGTTCCGCCAGTCGGAAGCCGCCAGGCGAGGTCTGTGCGCGTCCAGTCGAGAACAGGCATGAAATTGTAGCAGATGATCTCGATGCCGGCCGCGGCGAGGTTGGCGAGGCTCGTCTTATAGGCCTCGATATGGTCGCGCCACGCGCCGCTCTGCTTCTTGATGTCTTCGGAAACGGGAAGGCTCTCGACGACTTCCCAGGCGAGCCCGGAAGCTGTGCCGTCCTTCATGCGCGCTATTTCCGCCTGGCGCCGCGCGATTTCTTCGGCGCTCCAAACTGCGCCGGTCGGTACGTGATGCAACGCCGACACGACGCCTTCGACGCTTGCCTGCAGCATGTCGTCGACCGTCACCCTGTCCTGTGGGCCGAACCAGCGCCATGTGCGTCGCATTCCCGTTCCTCTCCCTGTCGCGGCTCGTATCGCCGCTTTCTTCTTCTTGGCCGGAGACCGGCGGCTATGCCACGAAAAGGTCGGGATGCTCGGCCGACAGCTTCGGCAGCGATTTCAGAATTTCGCGCAAATGCACCCGTATCGCTTCCTCGGCCCGGTCCGGATCCCCGGCAATGATCGCCTCAGCGATTTCGCCATGCTGCGCAATTAGCGTCGGCACCGGCGTCGCCATCGGGATCGACAGGAAGCGCACGCGGTCCATTTGCGCTTTCAGCCCTTCCAGCACTTTCCAGGCGCTTTCGCAATCGGCGATGCGCGCGATTGTCTGGTGGAACTGCTCGTCGAGCCGCAGGAACTCGGTATAGACGCCGCTGTCCTCCGCCATCTTCTGCCGGGCGATGCAGGCGCGCAGCTCGGATGCTTCCTTCGGCCCCACCGTCTCGCAGGCCTTGCGTGCGATGGCGACCTCGATCGCCTCGCGCAGGAACCGGGCGGTCTTCACCTCGCGTTCCGAAATCAGCAGCACATAGGTACCGCGTTGCGGGCGGACTTCGACGAGGCCTGCGTCCGCGAGCTTGATGATCGCCTCGCGCACGGGCTGTCGCGAGACGCCCAGTTGCTTGGCGATCTCGGTCTCGGAGACGGCATTGCCGGGCTTCAGCTTGAGCTGGATGATGGCCTGTCGCAACACGTCGAAGACATGGCTCCCCATCGTGGAGGGACGCGGCTGGGCGCCGATATCAAGATCGGCAACGAAGTCGGAATTCAGGGTCATCTTGACTCGTCATATACTACCATACTAGTCTCCCGTCAAATGAGGAAAGCGTCGTTTCCGGCGTTGTCAGGGAGGAGAAAGCCCATGAAACATCTCAAGATCAAGTCTGTCATAGCCGCAACGGTCCTGATGGCTGGTGCGGCCGGAGCGTTCGCTGCCGATTACCAGCTGAGCGTCAACACGGCTCTTGCAACCAGCGATCCGCTCTATAAGGGCCTCGAAGCGTTCCGGGACAATGTGGCCGCGGCGACCGATGGCGCCGTCGAGGTTCGCCTCTTTCCCAATTCGCAGCTCGGCCCGGACGAGGATGTTCTCGAACAGGCCCGTGCCGGCGCACCGGTCGCGGTGATCGTCGATGGCGGCCGTCTCGCCGTCTTCCAGAACGAGTTCGGCATTCTCGGTGCGCCCTTCCTGGCGTCGGGCTATGACGGCATCCGCAAGGTCGTGACCTCGGACATGTTCGATGACTGGGTTGGCAAGCTTGCCGACGGATCCGGCCTGCAGGTTTTGTCCTTCAATTGGTGGCAGGGTGAACGCCACCTTCTGACGAACAAACCGATCAACGGTCCCGATGACCTTTCGGGCGTCCGGATGCGCACGCCCGGCGCACCCGTCTGGACCGGCACGATCCGCGCCATGGGCGCTGAGCCGACGCCGATGCCCTGGGCTGATGTCTACAATGCCATCCAGACCAAGACCATCGACGCCGCCGAGGCCCAGCTGCCGGCCGTTGTCGGCGCGAAGCTCGACGAGGTGATCTCGAACATCACCCTGACCGGCCATATCAACCTGATCACCGGCATGGTCACCAGTGCCGGCTGGTTCGACAGCCTGCCCGAGAAATATCAGACGGCCCTGCTCGAGGAAGCGCTGAAGGCAGGCGATATCGCCTCCTACGGCACGCGGGACTCGCTGGCGCAGATCGAGGCCGACCTGAAGGCCGAGGGCATCGCTGTCGCCGAAATTGACACTGCGGTTTTCAAGGAGCGCACCGCTCCTGTCTATGACGAGCTCGGCTATGGCGAGCTTCGCGACAAGGTCCGGGCCATCGCCGCTGGCGAATAACCGGCCCTCGTGCTGAAATGACAACGGGCGGGCTCCGGCCCGCCCGGCATGATTGCGGGAGGACTGGAATTGGCGCGATTGCTTGCGCGGCTCGAACTGGCGATAGGCGCTATCCTGTTGCTCGTGATCACGGGCCTTGTTTTTTCCGCCGCGGTCATGCGGTTCTTCGGCCATCCACTGATCTGGTCGGTCGACATGGCCCAACTGCTCCTGATCTGGCTGTGTTTCTTCGGCGCTACCCGCGCCATGCGCGATCGGGCGCATCTGGGCGTCGATCTCGTCGTGCGCTATTTCGGCCGCCGGATCCGCCTCGCTATCGAACTCGGCCTCGCAGGCCTGTTCATCGCCTTCATGGCCGTGCTCGCCTGGGAGGGCTACAAGCTCACCATGCTCAACAAGGAGCGGATTTTCGGTGACAGCGGCATTTCCTACGGTTTCGTCACCATCGCCGTACCGGTCGGCTGTCTCCTGCTGAGCGCGGTTATTGTCGCCAATGCCGTTCAGGCCATCCGGGACCCGCAAGGCCGTATCCTCGTCTTCGCGCGCCCCGATGGCGACGCCGAACTCCATCAGGAAGTCTGATCATGCTTCTGATCGGCGCCGTCTTTCTTGTCCTGCTGATCCTCGGCGCTCCCGTGGCCTTCGCCATTGGCCTGTCCGGTTTCGTCTTTTTCATGACCTCCGATGTGATGCCGATGTCGATCGGCGTGCAGAAGATCGCCTCGGTCTCGCAGAGCTTTCCGCTGCTCGCCGTGCCTTTCTTCGTCTTCGCCGGCCATCTGATGAACGAGAGCGGCATCACCGATCGCCTGTTCAAATTCGCCAATATCACGGTGTCTTGGATGGCCGGCGGCCTGGCGCAGGTGTCGATCATTCTGTCCACCTTGATGGGCGGGGTCTCGGGCTCCGCAGTCGCCGACGCGGCGATGGAAGCGCGCATCCTCGGCCCGCAGATGATCGGCAATGGTTATTCCAAGGGTTATTCCGCAGCTGTCATCGCGTTGTCCTCGCTGATCACCGCGACCATTCCGCCGTCTATCGGCCTGATCCTCTATGGCTATGTCGGGCAGGTCTCTATCGGTAAGCTTTTTCTTGCCGGTATCGTCCCCGGCCTGTTGATGATGCTGTTCCTGATGGTCACCGCATGGCTGGTCGCGCGCCGCCGAAACTATGTGGCGGCGGATGCCAAGAAGCCGTCCGCTGGCGCCGTAGGGCGTGCCGCATGGGAGGCCAAATGGGCACTCGCCTTTCCGGTACTGCTGATCGTCTCGATCCGCGGCGGGTTGTTCACCCCTTCCGAGGTCGGAGCTTTCGCTGTAGTTTATGCCTTCGCCATCGGCTTCCTGGCGCACCGCGAACTGACACTTGCAAAGGCGATGCACGCCATCGAAAATTCGGTCTCCGATATAGGCATGATCATGTTGATCATCCTGATGTCGGGCATGATCGGTTTCGCCATCATCTTCTTGCAGGTGCCGCAGACCATTGCCGGCGCGCTCCTCTCCGGTATTACCCAGCCGCAGGCGATCGTCGCCGTTATTCTGGTGATGCTCTTCGTCGCTGGCCTGTTCGTCGAAAGCACGGTGCTCGTCCTGCTCCTGACGCCGATATTCGTGCCGGTGATCAAATCCGTCGGCTTCGACCCGGTCCATTTCGGCATCCTGATGATGACGCTCGTCACGCTCGGCTCAATGACTCCGCCCGTCGGCGTTGCCATGTACACGGTCTGCTCGCTGCTCGACTGCAAGATCGAGGACTATGTCCGCGAATCGCTGCCCTTCGTCGGCGCGATCGTGCTGCTTGTCATGGTCTTGCTGTTTTTCCCCGGTGTGGTGCTCTTCCTGCCGCACCTCGCTTTCGGCTAGACATTGCCGCGAACCTTGGGAGACGACATTGCCCCTGCTTGATCCGGACAGGCTGTTTCCGAACGATCCTGCGACCCGCAAGACCGCGGGTCGCCTCTATGAGGGCATCGCCGACCTGCCGATCATCTCGCCGCACGGTCACACCGATCCGCGCTGGTTCGCCGAAAACGAACCCTTTCCCGATCCGGCGCAACTCTTCGTGACGCCGGACCATTATGTCTTCCGTATGCTGTGCTCGCAGGGCGTCGATCTTGCGGATCTCGGCGTCCCGCGCGCCGATGGCGATCCGGTCGAAACCGACGGCCGTACAATCTGGCGGCTGTTCGCCAGCCACTATCACCTGTTTCGCGCGACGCCGACGCGCATGTGGCTCGACCATGCTTTCGAAACCTTGTTCGACCTCGAAGAGCGGCTCTCCGCCGACACCGCCGATGTCTATTATGACCGCATCTCCGAACGTCTCGCCTCGGACGAATACCGCCCGCGTGCCTTGTTCGAGCGGTTCGGCATCGAGGCGCTGTCGACCACGGAAGGCGCGCTCGACGATCTGAAATGGCATCGGATGATCGCCGAATCCGGTTGGAACGGCCGCGTCTTCACCACCTATCGCCCGGACACGGTCATCGATCCCGAGACGCCGGATTTCGCCGATAATATCGCCAGGTTCGGAGAACTGACCGGCTGCGACACGACGAAATGGGAAGGCTATCTGGAGGCCCACCGCAAACGCCGTGAATTTTTCAAACAGCACGGCGCCACCGCGAGCGATCACGGCCACCCCAACGCCCGCACCGAGGATCTGCCCCAAGCCGAAGCGGCGGCGCTCTTCGCGCGCGCTTTGCTTGGCGATTTGACGCCGGAAAAGGCAGACGCCTTCCGAGGGCACATGCTGACCGAAATGGCGCGCATGAGTCTCGATGACGGCCTCGTCGTGCAGATCCACGCCGGCTCGTACCGCAATCATTCGCCGGAAGTCTTCGCGAAATTCGGCCGAGACAGGGGGTTCGACATCCCCCAGCCAACCGACTATGTCCGGGCGCTGAAGCCGCTGCTCGATGCGGTCGGCATGCGTCCCGAACTGACGGTGATCCTCTTCACCCTCGACGAGACCGCCTATTCGCGCGAACTCGCCCCGCTTGCCGGCGTCTATCCGGCGCTGCGTCTCGGTCCGCCCTGGTGGTTCTTTGACAGTGCCGAAGGCATGATGCGGTACCGCCAGATCGTCACGGAGACCGCCGGCATCTACAACACCGTCGGCTTCAACGACGACACCCGCGCCTTCTGCTCCATTCCTGCCCGCCATGACGTGGCGCGCCGCGTCGATTGCGCCTGGCTCGCCGGCCTCGTCGGCGACGGGCGGCTGGACATCGAGGAAGCCGAACAGATGGCGCTCGATCTCACCAGCACTCTGGTCAAGAAGGCCTATCGGCTGTGACCGGCACCGCAAGCGATCGCCCCCGTCTCACTCGCTCGGAAGATTCGCCACAACCCGCGATCGGCATCGTCCATCTGGGCCTCGGCGCCTTCTTCCGGGCCCATGGTGCGCTCTACATCGAAGAGGCGATGCAGGAATCCGGTGGCGACTGGGGCATCCTTGGCGTCAGTCTGCGCCATCCCGATCTGCGTGACCGGCTCGCCCCTCAGGACTATGCCTACACCGCCTGCGAACTCGGTCCGGATGGCGAGACGCTACGCATCGGCACGGCCGTGCAATCCATGCTGGTCGTGCCGGAGAATCCCGGAGCGCTGCTCGATGCAATGGCCGATCCGTCTATCAGGATCGTCTCGCTGACCGTCACCGAGAAGGGCTATTGCCACGCGCCCTCGACGGGAAAGCTCGATTTTTCCCATCCCGACATCGTTGCGGACCTCGCCAATCCCGAACAGCCGGTTTCCGCGCCGGGCTTCCTCTGCCGCGCGCTCGACCGCCGCCGCAAGGCGGGTCTCACGCCCTTCACGGTGCTGTGCTGCGACAACCTGCCGGAAAACGGCGCCATGCTGCGCGGCATCGTGCTGGAGCTGGCCGCACGCATGGACGCAGACCTCGCATCATGGATCGAGGCGGAATGCGCCTTCCCCAGCACCATGGTCGACCGCATCGTGCCTGCGACGACTGACGCCGACATCGAGCGTCTGGCGGAACGCACCGGCGTCTTCGACGCCGCACCGGTCATGCACGAACCCTTTCGCCAATGGGTGATCGAGGACCGTTTCACCGGCGGAGAACGCCCCGATCTCGGCGCGGTCGGCGTCGAACTGGTCGATGACGTCCGCCCCTATGAGCACATGAAGCTGCGCTGCCTGAACGGCACACATTCCGCGCTTGCCTATCTCGGCTATCTCGCCGGTGCCGAGACGGTCTCGGAGGCTGTCGCGCGGCCTGCCTTGTCCGGCTTCATTCGCCATCTCTGGTCAAACGAGATCATCCCCGTCCTAACGCCGCCGCCGGGCGTCGACCTCCATGCCTATGCCGACGCGCTGATGGCCCGCTACGCCAATCCCGGCATTCGCCATCGCACCTGGCAGATCGCCATGGACGGCTCGCTGAAACTGCCGCAGCGCCTGCTCGGCTCGATCGCGGAAAACCTCGCGGCGGGCCATGCGCCGGAAGGCCTGTTCCTCGTGATCGCAGCCTGGATGCGTTACACCTCAGGCACCGACGAGAACGGTCGCCCGATCGACGTCCGCGATCCGATGGCGGAGCGTCTCCGGGCGATCTGGGACAAGGGCGGATCGCTGTCCGAAACCGTCCAGGCCTATCTGGCGATCGGGGAAATCTTCCCGGCATCGCTGGCTGCAAACAACGCCATGCGCGAAGGTCTCGAAACCGCGCTGGCGACGCTCATGGATATCGGCGCCGAGAAAGCCGCGGCGCGTTTCGTTGCGCCAGCCTGACGGGTGTTTGACGGAGAATTGTGGGAATCCCGTTGGTCTGGCAGGATTGACGCTTCGATCGCAACGCAGGGATGTATTCATGAACCGATTTGCCAAACCCGTGATCGCCGCGGCCCTGCTGGTATCTGCGGGGGCACTTCCGGCTTCCGCCGAAACCTGCCGGGACCGTTTCGCCCGTTTGCTCATCGAAGGCAATGGCGACGGCGCGGTGAAAATCCATGTCACGCAGGAGATAAAGGGCGCGCCCGCCAGCCAGAACTGTTTCTATCAGCAAGCGCCCGGTCACTGGATGACCGAGATGATCGAACCCGCCGGCCAGCCCTGGGTGCTGGCTCACAACGATGTCATGTACACCTCCGCCGATAAGGGCGAGAACTGGTCCAGGCTCCGCGATCTCGACAGCGATCCGGACGCCGCCAGGGCGCAATTGGAGGAGAACGCGCAAACCGCGAGAAACGAGGTCTGCGGCAATGAGGAACTGGATGGTGTCGCATACGATACGGTCGAAGCCGATTACGTCTCGCTGCAGGGTTTCAAGTCGGAGAACCACCACAAATACTGGGTGCATCCCGAGACCGGCTTCATTGCCAAGGCAGTTTATCACCTGAAGTCCGAGAGTTTCGAGAGCACGACGACGCAACTGATAGAGGCGGCGCCGGACCTGGAGCTCCCGACGCCCTGACGGGATTGCCTCGGTTGGACGATCTCCCGCCTCATTCCGGCATATATTCTTGTCATTCTTGACGCCGATCAACGCGCAACGGAGTGTCGCGAGCGACACTAAACGGCATATGATGGAAGAGGGGCGCGAGGAAATTTGAACACCAAGCTACCGGATTTCACGCCATCGGTCGATCTGACCGTGTCGCACGGCACCGGTCCCGTCCGGCACCAAAAGCCGCAATATGTGACGCTGACGCCGCCCTGCAGCAATGCCTGTCCCGCGGGCGAGGACATCCGCGGCTGGCTCGCCGAGGCGCAGGCCGGCCGTTATCGCCAGGCTTGGGACATCCTCACCGCGCAAAATCCGATGCCGGCCGTTCACGGTCGTGTCTGCTATCACCCCTGCGAAAGCGGCTGCAATCGCGGCGAGGTCGACGCGCCCGTTTCGATCCATGCCGTCGAGCGGTTCCTCGGCGACATGGCGGCGCAACAGGGCTGGGCGTTCAAGGCCATCCGTCCGCCGAGCGGGAAAAAGGTGCTGGTGGTCGGCGCTGGGCCGGCGGGTCTGTCAGCTGCCTATCACCTGGCGAGGCTCGGTCACGCCGTCGAGATCCGCGAGGCGGGCCCCGTCGCCGGCGGCATGATGCATTTCGGCATCCCGGCCTATCGCATGCCGCGCGCGGAACTGGCGCAGGAGGTGGCGCGCATCGAGGCGCTCGGCGTGAAGATCGTCACCAACCACAAGGTGACCGACCTGATGGCCGAAAAGCGCGACGGCGGCTTCGACGCGGTCTTCCTGGCGATTGGCGCCGGCCTCGGCAAGCGTGTGGACATCCCCGCCCGCGATGCTGCCCGCGTCCTCGACGCGGTCAATGTGCTGCATGAGACCAGCGCCGGCCAGCCGCCGCTGCTCGGCCGCCGCGTCGTGGTCTATGGCGGCGGCAACACGGCGATGGACGCCGCACGGACGGCGAAGCGTCTGGGCGCAGCCGAGACGATGATGAAGTCGGTCTGGCTGCGCCGGATCTGTTATGTGGCGGGCGTTATCGGGTTGCTGCCGATCATCGGTCACTACTTCATCGAGGCTCTCAGGTGGCTCGCCGACACCTA
>Ga0209692_10005335_pt1 | contig 11098 bp, 10 predicted proteins | sample tdDd472_FD_187129 | JGI IMG/M metagenome (GOLD analysis project Ga0209692, IMG submission 187129) | Marine sediment microbial communities from the Atlantic coast under amendment with organic carbon and nitrate - tdDd47.2 (SPAdes)... | ecosystem: Environmental > Aquatic > Marine > Coastal >...
GTTGCCTGGGGCAGTTTAGGCGTGATGTGGAACAGGCCCTTTGCTCAGGTGGTGGTGCGGCCCACGCGTTACACCTATGAATTCATGAATCAGTACGACACCTTTACCTTGACGGCCTTTCCAGCCGCCCATAAAAAGGCGCTGGGGCTCCTGGGCAGCCAGTCCGGCCGTGATGGTGATAAGATTGCAGAATCCGGGTTGACGCCTGTGGCCGCATTGCAGGTGGCCGCACCCGGCTTTGCCGAGGCTGAGCTCTGCATCGAATGCCGGAAAATGTATTCTGCGGATATGACTGATGGCACATTTATCGACAAAACCCTTCACAGCCATTATCCGGACAAGGATTATCATCGTATCTATTTTGGCGAGATTCTGGCGGTGCGCGCCGCGGAACATTTTATAGCGGAGGCGCGGGCTTGAGTCACTGGATCTACGGTAAGAATCCCATCCTCGAGTGGATGGAGTCGGGGCTAAGAATTGCCGAACTGCTGATCACGCAGGACGCCCGGCCCAAGGCTGTGGCCCCGGTGACCACGTTGGCCGCCAAATTGAAGATCCGCGTCAAACGCGTCACTCGCCATGAGATGACTGAACTTTTGGAGGTCGACCGCCATCAGGGTGTGGCCGCCCGCGTGGAGATGCCGGCCTTTGCCGATGTGGACGACCTCTTTGCCGTGGCGCGGTCGCGAAACGAGGACCCGCTCTTTGCCATTTTAGACGGTGTGCAAGACCCCCACAATCTGGGCGCCATCATCCGCTCCGCAGACGGCGCCGGCATTCACGGCATTATCATTCCCAAGGACCATGCCGTGGGCTACACCCCTGTCGTTTTGAAGACATCAGCCGGCGCAGCGGCGCATGTGCCTGTGGCCCAGGTGACCAATCTGGCCCGCTGCATGAAAGAACTGAAAGATAAGGGCCTCTGGCTGGCCGGCACAGACCACACAGGAGACCGGACGTACACGGCCATGGATTTCAAAGGCCCCATGGGCATTGTCATGGGCAGTGAGGGCAAGGGCCTGAGGCGTCTGGTGCGCGAGTCCTGCGACTTTCTCGTCTCCATTCCCATGCAGGGGCGTGTCAATTCGCTGAATGTCTCCGTGGCCTCGGCACTGCTCTTCTTTGAAGCCCGGCGGCAGCGGTTGGCTGCTTCGTAATTATCATTCTCATCGGAATTAAAAAGCCCGCATTTTGATGCGGGCTTTTGCGTGATGGATGTCATTGTGGTCGCGAGTGCCTACTCATCTTTTGACAGGTTGAAGACCACCGGCACGGCCACCCAGACCATGACGGGTTTGTCCTTGAGCAGTGCCGGCTTCCACGGTGTGGCCTTGATGGCTGCGATGGCCGACTGGCTGAGCGCCTCGCTGGGCGATTGTAATATACGGCAGTCCACAACCTTGCCCTTTTCATTGATCTGTGCGTAGACCATAACCGGGCCTGAGATCTTGGCTTTCTTCTCGGCTTCTGGATAGACCAGGTTGTCTTTGAGTGCGGTCCAGCCTCCCACAGGCACGGGCGCCTGGTCAAAGGCGTAGAATACCGATGTTTTTTCTTTGTTGAATTCCTCTTCGGTCTGTACGGCGTCATCCCCGGGGTTCAGTGTGATACGGGGATTGGGCATTGCGTCTGTGGAAATGTGCAGTGATTTTAATACCACGGTTTCAAAGCCGGGGTGGCTTACGGTCAGCGAGTAGGTGCCGGGCTGAAGGTTTTGAAAATGGAAGAATCCGCTTTCGCCGCAGCGATAGGTCTCGCCGGTTTCATTGAGCGTCACCGAGGCACCGGCAAAGGCGTTCTTCGTTTTTCCATTGAGCACCAGTCCGGAGAGTACCGGTCGCTTTTTGTCGATGACCTGCGGGGCCGTATTGCTATTGTCCCCTGGCTTGAGCCTAAGGGTGAAGACATGCTTTGATTCTTCTTCAAGTTCAATGTTTTTGTAAACGATTGTTTCGAAACCGGGTTTGCTCACCCGGAGCGAGTAGCCGCCTGCGGGCAGTTTCTTCACGGAGAAGCGGCCCTGGCTGTCTGTTGTGACTTTCTGTCCGCTGCCTTCAACCTGTACTGTAGCACCTGCCACGATTTTTTCGCCTTCCTTACTATTGACCACACGCCCGGAGAGTATACTGAGCGTATCGGTCGAAGAGGTTGTGCTGGTCTCCATCGCCTGAGGTGTTGTTGCCCCAGAGGCGTGGGGGGACTGGGTAGCCCAGGAGAGTCCCAGCGTTAAAAGGAGCACGCTGACAATTATGGTGACCTGCAATACCTTGGGTATTTTCTTCATGCTGTCCTCCATTTGATATTGAATTCGGTTGAAGAGTTCGTTTCTCCGCTTGATCAGAGCGGAGGCCGAGACGCAGCCCAGGTCGATCTGCTGCATGTTCTCGGCAATTTCAACCAGAGCTCTGGAATAGGTAATGGATGTGCATTCACTCTGCGTTTGTGTGCCCTTCTGAGGCGCGAGGGCTGCATCGTCACAGGCCATCTCGCGGAGTTCATTCATCTGCCGGCTTAAAAGCCACGCCAGCGGATGAAAGAAGTAAAACGCTGTGGCCAGAAACTGCAGGACCTGAAAGAAGCCGTCGGCTCTGTGGATGTGGGCTTGTTCATGGGCCAGGGCCATCTGCCTGCATGATTCAGACCACTGTGGCCACTGCCTGGGCACGTAGATGCGGCGGGGGAAGAGGCCCAGCGTCATGGGAACAGGCACGTGTTCCGAGCGCATCAGCTGGATACGGCGCTCCGCAGCAACCGAACCCATGGGTTCGGCGCGGCGGAGCTTCATCCATAGTCCGAGGGTTTTGGCAAGCGGAATGGCGAGCATGAGGAGCACGCCCAGCGCCCAGAGTCCCATGAATAGCGCCTGCACAGAGAGCTGGGGCGCGGCGGACTGCGCAACCGTTTTGATAGGTGTTGAGGCGGGTAGTGTCGCAGCGGGAAGCCCCATGGGTATCATCTGCGGCGCGGATTGCGGCAGGGTGAAGAAGAGCGGTACCCACAGTTTCAGCGCGGCGGCCAGGGTCAGACGGTATCGCCACTTGGCCGGATAAGACTTGAGGAAGGAGAGCGCCAGGAGAATCAGTCCCAGAAACAGCGTGTTCTGTATCACGGCCATGACCGCATAGCCTGCCCATGCATCCGCCCAGTGGTTGAGAAGCTCAATCATGGTCTTCTCCTTTCAACTTGGCCTCACGCTGGTCTATGACGGCCTTCATCGCCTCCAGTGTCTCTGTGTCAATATCCTCTGTGTTGAGCAGGTAGCTGGCCAGGGCCGGCATGGAGCCGTGAAAGACCTTGGATACAAAATTTTTGGTCTCTTTCGCCACCATGTCGGCACGGGTGAAGAGTGCGGTGTAGAAGTTGACCATGCCAATTTTTTCGCGTTTGAGGAATCCCTTTTTCTCCAAAGTATTCATCACAGTCATGACAGTGGTATAGGCCTTTTCTCCGTTGGGAAAGGCGGCGTCCATGACGTCGCGGACGGTACTGCGGTGGTTGAGATCCCAGATGGCCTCCATCAGGGACCATTCTGCGGGGGTGAGGCGATATGGGGCGGACATGTTAACCTCCTTCGTCTACTAGTTTCGTAGTAACATTACGATTTATATCGTAGTATGTCAAGATCTTTTTTTGGGCCACAGCCGCAATTACAGCCGTTTCCTAAAGAAAAACATTGATTTGCGCCTGTAATTTTCTTATTATTAACGTCAATATGAAGACGCGTTTGCTCCCTGCCGGCCCTCTGGATTCGGACCGGGTGGTCGCTTTTGACTTTGAGACCACGGGTTTGAATCCCCGCCGCGATGAAATCATCGAGGCGGGAGTGGTGCGACTGCAAACGACGGGCATCACCGATACCTTCCAGCAACTTTATCATCCAACCATTCCCATTCCTGAAATTATCACGCGCATCACCGGTATTACCAATGATGATGTCAAGGATCAGCCCCGCCTTGAAGCGGTGTTTCCGGCACTCTTTGCAGCGCTTGACGGCGACTGGTTTGTGGCGCACAACGCCCCCTTTGACCGGGATTTTCTGCGCCAGGCCTACAGGTCATGCGGCGTGGCCTATAAAGGCATTGACGGGAAGATTGTTGACACACTGGAGCTCTCGCGTCTCTTGCTGCCGTGGCTGCCCAGCCACCGCCTTGAGAATGTGGCCGCGCATTTTGGCGTCACCCTGAACAGCGCCCACCGTGCCGCCGATGACGCCGCGGCCACGGGTCAGATCTTCTTTCATCTGGCCGCTCTGGCCGCCTGCATGGATCAGCGTGCACTGATGCGCGCCTATCAACTCTCTGACGGAGCCAAAGACGGGCTCCGTTTGTTTTTAGAGCGTGTCATCACCTACCGCAAGGCTGTGCCGCCCAGGCCGCCTGAGCCCCGCGTAGATCTGCCCCGTGCCATTCTGGGCGACCTGCCTGGCCGGGAACGTCCGCAACAGGGGCATGCCGAATCGCCTGAGGATTACCTGGGAGCTTCGGGCCACATGGCTTTGCAGTGGCCGCAGTTTGAGTACCGCGCCCCCCAGCTCAACATGGCCAATGCCGTGGACAAGTCTTTCCGGCAGGATGGCTTCCTCATTGCCGAGGCGGGCACCGGCGTGGGCAAGACCGTGGCCTATCTGCTGCCGGCGCTGTTCTGGGCCATGCGTGAGAAGAATCGCGTTGTTGTGGCCACGCACACCAAACCGCTTCAGGATCAGATTTTTGCCAAGGACCTGCCCGCGCTTCAAGATCTGCTGGGCGGCGGATTCATGGCCGTGCTGCTCAAGGGCCGCCAGAACTACATCTGTCAGCGCCGACTGGAGACGCTGATTCACCACGCAAAGAATCGACTCAAAAGCAAACAGCGCCGTGCGTTGCTCCCGCTGCTAATCTGGGTGGAGGAGACGCTCACCGGCGACATTGAAGAGAATAATGGATTCGGCCGCGACCGTCATCTCGATATCTGGAGTCAGATCCATTCAGACGGCCGTCACTGCATTGGGCCGCTCTGCGAGCATCAACCCTACTGCCACTATCAAAAGGTGCGCAAAGCGGCCAAAACGGCCCATATTGTGCTCATCAACCACGCACTGCTCTTTGCAGATATTGCCACGGGCCACCGCGTGCTGGGCGAGTACAGCAGTCTCATTGTCGATGAGTCTCACCAGCTGGAGCGGGCGGCCACGGAGAGTCTGGCCGTCTCATTGAATCAGTGGGTGTTCCGCGAACTCATCGAAAAACTGAAAGGGCGCGACAGCCGCCACCGGGGCCTCATCGACTGGTTGACTGAGTGGACGGCGGCCAAGGGTCTGGCTGTGACACGGCGCATCGACTACGAGAAGCAGCTGGATGCACTGGCCGAGTACACGGACAATCTCGATGAAACTGCCGCCGTCTTTTTCACCCTCCTGGGCCGTCAGCCGTCGCTGGCGCGACTGGGTGGTTTTGAGAAGGTCAGAATTCGTGAACGCGGCCCGTTCTTCGGCCCCTTGCATGAAGAGATTGATGCCTTGAAGCAAACGCTCAACGGCCTCTTTGAGACCCTGGCTGAACTCAACGGCTATCTGGACCGCGACGCAGACCTGGCCGATCCCGACGGCCTGGACTATGCCCGTCAGAGCGAGGGGCTGCTTCAGGATGTGCTCTCCACGCAGGAGCGCCTCTCCGCCGTGCTTTATGGAAGCGGTGAAGAGGATATCTGCTGGGTTGAGGCGGGCCGGGGCAGAGATGAGAACAACATTGTCCTGCGCGCCGTGCCTCTGGACATTGCCAAACTGCTGGCCGACCAGCTTTATCCCGGCGTGGAACGCTGTGTGATGACCTCGGCCACGCTCTCCATCCGAAATCGTTTTGACTATGCGCTGAGCCGACTGGGGCTGCACTTCATGGACTCCGACCGCATTCAGACCGCACTCTTTGGCTCCCCTTTTGAATTTCAGCAGCAGGCACGGCTTTTTGTGCCCATGTATATGCCGTCTCCAAAATCGCCGCAGTTCACCGAGGCCACAGCGGCACTGCTGATACAGGTCTTTCAGCGTGTACATCGCGGGGCCATGGTGCTCTTTACCTCCTACAAGATGCTCAAAGAGGTGTACGCTGCAGTAAAGCCCGTACTCTCGGCCAAAGGCGTCACGCTCATGGGCCAGTCTTTAGACGGCAGCCGCAGTCAGTTGCTCAGGCGATTCCGTGAAGAACATTCCTCTGTGCTCTTTGGCACTTCCAGTTTCTGGGAGGGGGTGGATGTACCTGGCGAGGCCCTGGAGCTTCTGGTGTTGACCAAGATTCCCTTTGATGTGCCCTCTGAACCTGTCGTGGAAGCGAGAACAGAGGCCGTGCAGTCAAGAACCGGCAGCGGTTTCATGAATTTTGCCGTGCCCGAGGCCATCGTGAAAGTACGGCAGGGGTTTGGCCGTCTCATCCGTTCCGGGCAGGACCATGGCGCGGTACTGCTGCTGGACAACCGGGTGACCCAGACCCGATACGGGCGGTTGTTTTTGGAGGCGTTGCCCGTGCCCGCGCAGCGTTGTGCGTCGGAGCATGCGTTGTTAGAGGGACTTGAAAGCTGGTTTGAGAAGAAATAATTGAAATCAAATAGAGAGGTGGTTTGCATGAAAGAAAAAATATTGATGCGAGGCGTGACTTTTGACGATGTGCTGCTCATCCCGGCCAAGTCTGAAGTTTTGCCCAATGAAACCGACTTGACCACCTGGCTGACGCCGCGGATTAAATTGAACATTCCCGTGCTTTCGGCAGCCATGGACACCGTGACTGAGTCGCGCATGGCCATTGCCCTGGCCCGTGAGGGCGGTATCGGCATCATCCACAAAAATCTTTCTCCGGAGAAACAGGCCGCAGAGGTGGACAAGGTCAAGCGGTCTGAGAGCGGTATGATCAGCAACCCTGTCTCTTTGCCGCCCGACCGTAAGGTCAGTGACGCCCTGGCCCTGATGGATGAGTTTCATATCTCCGGCGTGCCCATTGTCAAGGGCGAAAAGCTGGTGGGCATTCTCACCAACCGCGACCTCCGGTTTGAGACCAACGTCGAGCAGCTCATTGAAGATGTCATGACCAAGGACAGTTTAATCACCGCGCCCGAGGGCACCAAGTTGGGTGAGGCCGAGGCGATTCTGCAGAAACATCGCATTGAGAAATTGCCTATTGTGGACAGTGACGGCAATCTCAAGGGGTTGATCACGGTGAAGGACATTCAGAAGCGCAAACGCTACCCCCATGCGGCCAAGGACGAGCGCGGCCGCCTGCTGGTGGGCGCTGCAGTGGGCGTGACCGCTTCCAACATGGCCCGTGTGGCCAGTCTGGTGGAGGCCGGCGTGGATGTGGTCTGCATTGATACGGCCCACGGCCACTCGGCGCCGGTGCTCAAAATGGTGCGTCAGGTGCGGGCCGCCTACCCCGATCTCAATATTATCGGCGGCAACATTGCCACTGCCGAGGCGGCCAAGGCGCTGATCGACGCCGGTGTAGACACGGTGAAAGTGGGCATCGGTCCCGGGTCTATCTGCACCACGCGTGTGGTGGCCGGTGTGGGTGTGCCGCAGATTACCGCAGTGATGGAAGTGGCCAGGGTCTGCCGCAAACACAACGTGCCTGTGATCTCTGACGGCGGCATCCGTTACTCCGGCGACATGGCCAAAGCCCTGGCTGCCGGTGCCGACACGGTGATGCTGGGGTCGCTTCTTGCCGGTGTGGAGGAGAGTCCCGGAGAATTAATGCTGTTGGACGGGCGGTCCTACAAGGTGTATCGCGGCATGGGCTCATTGGGGGCCATGAATGCGGGCAGCGCCGATCGTTATTTTCAGGATAAGAATGAGAGTAACAAGTTTGTGCCTGAGGGCATTGAGGGGCGTGTGCCGTTCAAAGGGCATCTGTCAGATGTGGTGTTCCAACTCATCGGCGGTATCCGTTCTTCTATGGGATACTGCGGTGTGGCGAATATTGAGGCCTTCAAGAAAGAGGCGCAGTTTGTGCGAATCACACAGGCTGGCGTGGTAGAGAGTCATCCTCACGATGTCACCATTACCAAGGAAGCGCCCAATTATCAGCGGGGATAAAAAAACCGGGATTCACGTCACGTCGGTACAGATGTACCGGCGTGATCCGTTAATCCCGGCGAATAGCGATATCTCTATGGAGAGAAGGCTACAGAGCGGCGACGCGACGTGTCAGCTTGGACTTGAGATTGGCCGCTTTGTTGCGATGAATCATGCCTTTGACCGCCATGCGATCCAGCATGGAGATGGTGGTCTGCAGCTCCTTGGTGGCCGCTTCTTTCTCAGTGGCACCAAATACTTTTTTAATGGCAGTTTTCATGCGGGTGCGTTTGGCCAAGTTGCGAACACGGCGACGTTCTGACTGGCGGACCCGTTTTTCAGCTGATTTATGCTGTGGCATTGAATTTCCTCTTCAAGTGTCCGATATTTATTGAGTTCTCGTGTCGAAATCGACATTGTTTTCAGTCTAAGCAGTTCCAAATATACAAAAATAGCCTATTTTTGTCAAGGAGTTAATATACAAATTGTTCTGGCTGTGGGCAATGCTTATTTTAGGGGGCGTCCTGATCGGGTGGACCCTTTTGACCGCCATGAAAATTCAGGGTGGCTTCAGCAGTGATCATCGGGGGTTACGGTGGTCTTTGCGGCTGCGCGGCGCTGGCGGGTGGATCGATCTGGCGGCGGGCACTGGCCAGCCCCTGACGGTTCAGTTTCTGGGGCGGTCACTGCCGATGGGGGGGCGTAGCGCCAGCGGGAAGCGCGTGAAAAAGAAAAAGAGAGCCGCTCCACGGAAAACGGATCGCATGCCCTGGGTGAAGGCGGCATTGAGATGTGCCCCCAGGGTGATTCGTGATTTTTTCAGACAGATTGACTGGCATTCAGGACAGTTAAAGCTGTACGGTGGTTTTCCTGACCCGGCCTTAACCGGTCAGCTCTGGGGTATGGGGGCCGTGCTCTCAGCCATGAATACGTCACGATTCGAACTGGACTGGCGGCCTGATTTTCAACAATCGTCACTCTGTATTGATCTTGAAGGGATAACGCAATTCAGGCCCGCGGCGCTGTTGGGCTGGGGCCTGCAATCGGCGTGGATGATCTGGCGCGAGGAACGGCGCAGTCAGAGGAATACAAGGAGGTTTCAATGGTCATCGAAGAACTCGTAAAAACCGTTTTGGCTGAAATGCGCCAACTGGCCAAGACCGAGACTGTCATTGGCAATCCTGTGGCCGTGGGGGAAGTCTCCATCATCCCCGTCTCACGGCTCTCTATAGGCTTCGGCGCCGGTGGCGGACACTCAACCAAGGAACACGGCGAAGGTGAAGCCACGGGCGGCGGCGCCTCTGTGGAACCGGTGGCGTTCTTTGTCATACGCGGCAACGATGTGGAACTGGTCTCCATCAACAAGCAGGATGCCCACTGGGCCAAGGCCTTGAAGCTGGTCCCCCAGATTTTTGAGAAAGTCAGAGACATGACCGCCAAGTCCCCTGAGACAACCGGCGAAGAAAGTGGAGAGCAATGAGGAGAAAAGCATCATCCAGGCAGGGCGATCTCTTTGAGGCTCCCGGTCAACAGTTGGATCAGAACCGCGTGAGAGAATTGGACCGCCTGATTGCTCAGGCGCTGAAGAAAAATGATTATCAGGCGGCCAAGACGCTGACCGCTGAGCAGGAACAGTTGATCCAGAAACTGGTGGAGTCCGGGGACAGCCTCGGTGGGGGCGCATGATGAGTGTGTTGAACATTCCCATTGTTCAGGAGGCTGACGCCACAGACCTGCCGCTGCCGGCCTATCAGACTGCCGGCTCCGCAGGCATGGACCTGATGGCCGCGGTGACTGAACCTGTCGTCCTTGCGCCGGGGGCGTTCAAGCTCATCCCCACGGGCATACGACTGGCCCTGCCTCTCGGCTATGAGGCCCAGGTGCGTCCCCGCAGCGGTCTGGCCTTCAAGCACGGCATTGGCGTGATGAACGGGCCGGGCACCATCGATTCGGACTACCGCGGGCCTGTGGGCGTCATTCTCTTCAACTTTGGGCCCGCCGCTTTTGAGATCCATCGCGGCGACCGCATTGCCCAGATGGTCATTGCCCGTCACGAGCGGTCAGCGTGGCGCGTGGTTGAAAAATTGGAGGAGAGCGGCCGCGGCGAGGGCGGATTTGGATCGACTGGGCAGAAGCACGGGGCGTGATCGTTCTACAAACGGTTATTTCAAGGGTACGCTGCGGCGTGCCCTTTTTTGTGCATATCTAGGCGGTAATTCGATAATATTCTAATTTCCCTATTGACATTGTCTTGTCCTTTTTGTACTATTCGTTGTAATATATTCCACAAGTAAAATCTCATCTTGTTCATGCCAGCTGCTGCATGGGTCAATCTTTTCGGCGGCTATGAAACTGCATACGCTTCCGGGTTGTGGAAACTTCTTTGGTAATGATATTGCGCGGGTGCGGGGCCTGCGTATCGCCCCCTTTATCATTCTAGAAAGGAAGTTTAATGGCCATCAACTATGCACTTTATGAAAACCACCTGACCACAGATCCCAACGATTACAATGCCTGAGTCATCTCCGGGGCAGACCGCGTACATGGAGCAGTGCATGATGAAAGAGTGGTGGGTAAAATAGTAATGCTTTTGCAATGCACTGGGCATTGAACTGAAACCAAGGAGGATGCAATGCGGAAATGGATAGTGATGACATTGATGCTGCTGGTGACCGCTTTTGGTATGGCGCAGATCCCCAGAACATTGAGTTATCAGGGCCGCCTGGCCGATGCGGCCGGTGTGGCCATTGAGGGAGACCAGGCCCTGACACTGCGGCTCTATGCAGAGGAGAGCGGAGGGGAGGCGCTTTGGGAGGAACTGCATGTCACTCGGGTAGAGAACGGGCTTTTTAATGTGATGCTGGGCAGCATCACGCCGCTTGAACTGCCCTTTGACCAGCCCTACTGGCTGGGCGTCACCGTGGGTACGGCTGAGGAACTCACGCCCAGAATGGCGCTTGCCAGTGCGGCCTACAGCTTGAATGCACGCACTGTGGCCGACGGGAGCGTTACCGCAGCCAAACTGGCGCCGGGGTTGAGCATTCCACCCGGCGGTACGGCAGG
>Ga0209692_10005336_pt1 | contig 11098 bp, 5 predicted proteins | sample tdDd472_FD_187129 | JGI IMG/M metagenome (GOLD analysis project Ga0209692, IMG submission 187129) | Marine sediment microbial communities from the Atlantic coast under amendment with organic carbon and nitrate - tdDd47.2 (SPAdes)... | ecosystem: Environmental > Aquatic > Marine > Coastal >...
CTTGTCGATGTCCTGCAGTTCCTCGGTGTTGCCCTCGGGGACCACGGGCAGGTTGTCATCGGTCAGCATGGCGCGGACGAAGATGTCGTTGGTCAACCGGCCCGAGACGTTGAGGCGCAGATTCTGGTCCACGGTCATATCCCGCCGAGAGCCCGAGGACACGTACACCGACTTGCTACCACGCACCTCGAGATTCCCGACGTCGTCGAGGCTCCATTCCGGCACATCCTCCACCTCCAGGGGAATTCCCTGGGCATCCTCGGCCGGGGCCGGCGTCACCGGGCGCAGGCCGATGCGCCCGCTGGGGAGGCCGGGTTGATAGTGGTAGTCGACCACCGCCACAACGGTGCCGGCATCACACCAGGGCCGCAGGGGCAGAATGATTCCACCGCGGGCCCGAAGACGGAAATCCCGGCCCACGAGCCAGGTCTCCCCTCCCACGCGTAGGGCCAGGCTCTCGGGCACGACACCGCCGTGGGCCAGGGCCAGGGGTCGGTCATCGTTGGCAAGGAGGAAGAGTTCGCGATCGAGGAGGGCGCCCTGGAATGGAGAGTCCTGGGCCATGACGGCCCGACCATTCAGACCGCCGACAGCCAGCAAGATGAGCAAGGCGAACCGGACAACACCAGTGGCAGTGCTACCCATGACGGTCACCTGCCACCTCCTAGCCCGGATTATTCGTACACGAGGTTGTAGACCAGGACCGCGCCCCGAAGACGGTCGGTCACTGCCAGCTGCTGGTTCGGCCCCACGGCCACGTCAATGGGTCCCAGCGGAGTCGCCTTGAGATCGAGCCCGGGACCCAGATCGAAGAGTAGATGGCCGCGAGCATCCAGGACATGGACCACACCGGCCGCAGGATCGGCCACGAAGACATTGCCCCAGCGATCGGCGTCCAGCCCCTGGGGTGTCACGTAGGGATTGTTGGTGTCGAACTGGCCGCCCAGGGTGGCCGTCCAGTATCCCAGGCGGTTGAATCGTTGCAGGCGACGGTTCCCCCGGTCGGACACCATGAAGCCGCCATTGGGCAGGTAGGTGACCCCGCTGGGCTCCTCGAACTGCTCCTGATGCGGTCCCGGGTTGCCCACGCGGCTGGTAAGGGTCATGAACGAATCGAGCATGAGCACCTGTTCTTCACCGCCGTCGGTCACCACCAGGCGTCCGTCCACATCGAGATCGAAGGCGCTGGGTGCGGTGTTGAACGCAGGATCCAGGGAATGGAAATCGACCAGACGGTCCTGGTAGACACCATCATTCTGGAAACGGAAGAGCGTGCGGCTGGCGATGTCCAGCACCAGCACCTTGAAACCATCGACGCGGGCGCTCACCGGCCGGAAGGGATTGGCGGGTGGATGGTCGAACTCGAACCAGCGACGTGTGCGGGGATCGAGGCCGTGGACCTTTCCCCGGGCCTCGTCACAAATCACGAGCAGACCGTCTTCGCCCCAGGCCACGCCGGACAATCCCTCGAAGGGGAAGTAGGGGGCCGACTGCACGTTCTCGAAGAGGTAGGACAGTTCCACGCCCACGGGGGTCTGACCTGCCGGCGCCGGCCCGGCAGCCTGCTCCCGGTACTGGGCCTCGGCCGAGGGCGAGCACCCTCCGACGAGCAACATCAGGGACATGCAAAAGGCCGTCATCATGAAGGCGGTCGTGATGCGCATGATCAGAATCTCCAGCTCGCCACCGCCGCCGCCGAGGGGCGGCGCAGGGATGGCGAGACTTCCAGGGCCAAGGTGCCGCCAAGCACCCGAGCGCCCATGACCGGGGCGTCGTCCTCGGCAGGCTCGCCGCCATTCTTCACGGCATCGAAGACCGACACGGCGCGGTTGAGGATGGCGAAGAGCAACATCATATCGCGGTTGTCATAGGCTGTGTTGGCGTCGGCCCGCAGCTTCTGGTAGCTGGACCGATATCCCGTGTTCCGCCACATCCACTCCTCGGAATCACTGGGAGGCGCGGGCTCGGTTTCCTGGAAGGCCCGGGCCTCGCGCAACTGGGAATCATACCAGGCATCGCTGTCGTCATAGCGACCCACGGACTGCCAGAAACTGTCATTATGGCTACCAGTGGTGCCGGCATAGATGCCCGCCCAATTCTGATAGTCCTCCTCGAGGCTCTTGGCATGGTTATCGAAACCGATGTAGGCACCCCAGATCACGACCTCGATGCCGAGCATGACCAGACCCTTGCTCTTCTGGCCGTTGTAGAACTGGCCCATACCCGGGATCAGCAGCGAGAGGCCGCCGGCCTTCAGGCGACGACCGGTATCCGAGGGTCCATCTTCTTCTTCACCCTCGATCTTGATGGTCTTGGAGCCACCGATCTCCTGAGCTCCGAACCATCGGCTCACTCCGGAGTCGCCACTCAGATTCGAGTCGTTGCTCCAGTCGAGCCCTGAGGTCGTCTGGGTCCCGGCAAACCAGCGGGCTCCGGCCAGCTCATCACCTTGGGTCTGGGCCACGATCGGCAAGGCGCTCAGGAGCAGAATCACCGTCAGTGTCACCGTCGTCACTCGCATCACGTCAGCACCTCTCTCAGAAGGAGACCGTGGCGCCCATGACGCCGCGGGAGACACCCACCGGTTCAACAAAGAAATCAACCTTATGACTACCGACCTTCAGCTCCTGGGCCTCATCCCCATTCTCGCCGCCACCGAAGAGCAAGCCTTCGAGGTAGGCAACCTGGAATACGCTGAAGACACGGAAGGCGATGCTCAGATAGATGAATCGGTCCCGCGTCGCGTAGGCATCATTGCTCGCGATTCGCAGGGTCCGGTACTCCTCACGATGCTGGCTGGTGCGGGCATCCTTGAGGTTCTGGATATCGATTTCCTCGGTATCCATGAAATCGCGGGGGTCCTGGAAATCATCCCAGCCGAAGACGAACTGGTCCCACTTGCCCAGGTTCTCGTAGTACTCGCGGCGGTCGTCTTCCTTGGAGACCCAGAGCGGAATATTGGTGTACCCGGGCGGATCAGGCGAGAAGTAATCGTCGCCGATGCCGACCACGTCGGTGTAGTCGAAGTTGGCATCGGGGCGGCTGAGGTAGTTGCGGTCGTAGGAAGCGTCGAGTTTTTCCTCGAACCAGTGATCATCGGCATAGGCATAATACTCGTCGGCTATGTCCTGCCCCTCCTGGTTGTAGGAGGCGGCTCCGTACCATGAGGCCGCATCGAGGGCGATCTGGATCCAGCCGCGTTTGTGGCCGAGATAGAGCTCGCCGGATCCGGGCAGGATCAGGGACATGAGCATGGGAATGGCCGGAGACTTGCCGCTCTTGGTGGTGGCCACGTTGGCTGTTCCTCCCTCGAACTCACTCTGGAAGGTTCGAGTGTCCTCGGGAATCTCTCCGGTCAAACGGGCGACCTCGAGGTCGGCCTGCCGCCATTGCCAGCTGCTCTGCTGGGCCTGGGCAGCCACCGCCCCGGTGAGCATGGCTCCCAGGATGACGAGGCTTACGAGATGCTGCTTACGCATATGTCGTCCTTTCGCCGCCGCGTCTAGCGCGCCACGGCCAGGGTTTTGACTTCATCGGTCATCGAGCCGGACGTTTTCTCGTAGGACAGTCGAGCCACGTAGAGCCCCGATGCCACGTCCAGATCGAGTGTGTATTCATTGATTCGGTCGGCCATCGTGGGAATGGTGACCTCGGTCACGAGCTCACCTTCCAGGTTGTAGATCAACATCTTGGCCGGGGCATCGCTGGCACTCCAGAAGCGCACGGTCAAGGCGCCCTCGGTCAAGGGATTCGGGTAGTACACAACTTCATTCTCAGTAGATGTGACGTCCGAATCACCTTCAATTTGCTGGGCTTCGCCCACCGGCCCCGATCGCTGCGGGCCGCCACCGAGGCCATACCAGCCGGCGGTTCCAAGATCGGGATCAGCCAGGAGATGGTCGCCGAAGAGGGCCAGCCGACCATGGGTCAGGCGGCGATCCAGCGGCGCGCCGGCGAGGCCACCATTGCTGGCCAGGGCCAGGGAAACCGAGCCGCCCGAGGTGGTCAGGGGCACGATCTGCGAACCCACCGGATCACCGAAGCGCTGGGGCATTCCGCCCAGGAGCTGTCCGTCACCCTTCAACACCATCAGATGCCCGTGCTTGGTGGCCAGGGCCAATTCGTTGGCCGGGCCACCGGTCAGGTCGGCCACCACAAGGGGACCGGCCACCTGGGTGGTGTCGGGCAGGGGGAAGAGGTTGGTGATTTCCAGAGGGAATCCGGTAAGCACCGTTCCAACGTCCTGCCAGGCGAAGAGGCGGCGGCCACTGGCGGCGATCAGATCCAGGTTTCCGTCACCATCGAGGTCGGCCACGGCCGGCTCGCAGGACAGGGCCGCACCCGGGTCGGGCCAGTCGACCATGGCCCAGGCGCCATTACCGTCGAAGCTCAGAGAATGATCCAGACCGTCGGGACCGTAGATCAGCACCAGGTTGTCGTCGTCACGGGGCAAGACGGCGATCTCGGCCGGGGCGTTGATGCGACCGAGCCAGTCGACAGCGTCCGGACCGAAGCCCGTGCTGGTGACCGGCTGCAAGCGCCAGCCCAGGTCATAACAGAGGAGCACGGCCGGACCGGCATCCAGTTGCACGACGCGCAGCGGCGTCACCGGCACCGTGGCCGGTTCGGGCATGAATCGAACAGGATCGCCCACGATCTCGCCATCGGCGTTCATCAGGTGGCCCAGGCCGTTGCCGTCGAGGGCAAAGAGGAGCCAGGAGCCGTCATCCAGGAACACGGGCTGGGGACCGGCCAGGAGAGTGTCTCCCACGCTGGTAGCCCAGGCCTCGGTCAGGGTCTCGCCGGGATCCAGGGCGCGGACCACACCGTCGGCCGTTCCGAGTACCAGCATCGACGTCGACGCATCGGAAGGCAAGACAGCCGGCGGGCTCACCAGTTGATCGGCCAACTGGAAGGCAGCCCCGGCGGGCAGTGCTCCCGGCGGTGTGTAGAATTGTTCGCCGGCTTCGTCGTAGATGAAGAGAACCGGCAATTGACCTTCCGCCTTGTCCACGGCGACCAGCAGGGGATCACCCTCGTTCGAGGTCAGGGGAACCAGGCTCTGGGGGTCGAGCCCCCGCGCCAGGGCGCCGTCCTCGGTCTCCACGGCGGGCAGATCCAGAGGCCAACCGGCGCCATACTGATCCAGGGACGCCTCGAAGGACATGACTGCCCCGTGGGCCGACCCGTCATCCGCAATGTCTGCCAGGCGCAAACCGGTATAGCTGCGATCGTTGGCCCGACTGGTGGGCACACCGGGCCCGTCGATGAAGAGTTCGTTGTAGCCCGCTGTGTTCCAGGGCGAGAAGGGATCGGTGTCCGAGCCGTACCAGCCCAGCACGTAGGCGTCGAGGACTCCGATGTCCTGGATACCGTCGGCTTCCACGAGTTTGAGGCCGTCGTGGTACTGGTTAATGACGTTGTTATCCAGGCCGGCCTCGATGCGGTCCATGTCGACATGCCAGACCAGGGTGCCGCCCTCGGGCAGGAAGTAATCGTAGTAGCCGGTGTTGATGCCGGGGGTGTCGCGGCGATCGCCACCGAGATAGAGGATCACGCCGGTGCCGAGATCAGTATCGGTCTTGAAGTAGAGCCCGCCCCAGTTGGTTTCGGGATCATAGGGGTCATAGGGTGTATCATCGACCCCGCGGGGAACCCAGCGATTCTCCACGATGAAGAACTCGCGTGAGGAGGGGCCACCAATCACAATCTGGGGATCATCCAGGTCGAAATTATTGCCGGCGACCAGATTGTGCATCTCGTATTGCTCACGAGGCACCCCGACTGCGGGCAACTTGACGGCCTGGGCCTCGCCACCGGTGACAAGCCCGACCTCCACCCAGCCCAGGAACCACTTACACCAGGCCGACAGCGAGGGAGGCAGGATTCCCGTCACCGGAATGCCGATGAGTTCGCCGGGATTATCGGGATCCTCGACCCCGATGTTGGCCGACAGATTGGTCCCCGAATCCATGAGATCCCACACCCCGACACTGGTCAGGCCGGTGGAGGCGTCATAGACGTCGGGCAAACCCAGAGCATGGCCGAATTCATGGTAGAGGGCCGCAGCGATGGATCCGCGAAATCCATCCTGGGTCGTGGTCTCGGGAATGACCGAACATTCCGAGAGTTCGCCGCCACCGAGCAGATCCTGGGGCTCGCCCAAGGTCACGAAGAAGGTGGGAATGTCGTTGGGCGAATCCTGGTTGATGTCGCTCTGCCAGTCACTGCCGGCGTGAGCGAAGATGATGTAGGTGAGCGGGTGGTGATCATCGAAATCGGACAGATCAGCCGAACCGTCGGCCTGAGTCCCGGCATCGGAGGTGGTGATCATGTCACGGACCAGGCTTTCGAGGCCTTCGAGGGTCCAAAAACCACCGGAGCCCGGGCCGTAGTCCGCCACGTCACTCAGCTTGTAGCTGTCCTCGTCACCTTCGGGCAGCACCCGTGATTCGATGTGTAGCCGACCACCGGACTGGTACTTGTAGAATTCGGACAGACCCTTGAGATGGGACTCGAAGTAGTTTCGATTGTGGGGCCAGGGATCGATGGGCAGAATGTCGTCCTCGGGATGCGGCTCCAGGAAGAAATCCCCATCCTCAGCCATGGTCACCAGATTGGGGTCACGGTTTTCCTCGAAGGCGATGCGGACCAGGAGGATCCGCAGGGTATCGGTGCCGGCACGCCCTGCCTTCGCGAAGGGATCACCAAAGCGGGCATACCCCAGACCACGCTCGGCCAACCATTTCTGCGAGAGCTTGGAGACCTTGCGGGGGCCCAGCAGGTCGTGGACTTGGTGGAAGTTTTCCTGATACACACGTTGACGCTCAAGTTCACGTTCGACCAGGTCCTGCCCCCCGGGCTGGGCGGCCATTTCCTCCCAGGAAAGCTTTCGCACCGGCAGGCGACCTTCGTCTTCGGCCCAGGCCGTCGAAGAAACCAGAACTTGGGCCATCAGCAGGACTACCAGGGCTGACAGCATGCATTGACAACGTGACACGAGCGTCTCCTTCGGCCCCCCTCCAGCCCGAAGGCCGGAGGGTGCCGGAATACAACTGAACAGTCATGACCGTCGGTAAAGGGGTGTTACCAGCGGTACGCCAGGGAGAACCGATTCACCCGGTCCAGGCCTTCCGCCTGCGGGACCGAGGCATAGTCGAACGTCAACGCCGACTTGACCATCTTCTCCAGATCGACACCGAACCCGAAGGTCCAGTCCTGGATATCACCGTAGTCGGCGCGCTTGTAACCTGCGCGCAGGTAGAGGGAGCGGTCATAATTCCACTCGGCGCCCACGCCCCACTCGTCCTGGGAGGACTCGAAGCCGAAGATGTACTCATCGTCTTCCCACTTGTACAGGGGCAACTGGTAGTCACCCACCAGCAGCAGGCCCATGTACTCGGTGGAGAACAGACCGAAGGCCAGGCCCGTGGTGAACTTGCGGGGCATGGGATCAGCCTGATCGGCATCCACGTGCTTGATGTCGGGACCCAGGTTCATCACGGTGGCGGCCAGGTTCAAGCGAGCCGAAGGGACCTTCCAGAGGACACCGAAGTCGACGCCGAAGCTGTCGCCCGAACCGCCGGTCTTGTCCTGGAGGAAATCGTCGGAGGCCAGCTTATCGCGGAAGTACTTCACACCCATGCCGAGGCCCACGTTGGGCGAGAGCTTCAGGGCGTAGTTGCCCTGCAGCACGTACTCGTAGGAGGAGAAGGTACCGGTGACGTTTCCGTCTTCATCGGTGGCTTCCTGCTCACCCATGTCCAGGTAAGTCAAGCTGACCCCGAAGGTCCCGCTGCCCAGAGGACCGGCGTAGCCGAGCCAGGTCAGGGCGATATCATCAGCCAGACCGGCTGCCAGAGGCGTGTACATGACATTGATGTCATGGATCTTCGCCCGGTCGGACAGGAAGGCCATGCCGCCAGGATTGAACCAGGCCGCCGTGGCATCCTGGGACAGGGCTGCGCCCGCCTCACCGAGGCCGTTGTAGCGGGCACCCACCGGGAAGGAGAGCACGATGGCGCCGGCACCCGAGCCGGCCTGAACTGGCACGACACTGCCCAGCATGCATGTGATACCCAGCAGGGTAATGAGGAGTTTGCGCTTCATCGATCCGATACCTCCATTGGCGATCGTCAGGGGGTCGAGGGACGCCTCGCTATCGCATGATCACGAGCTGGCCCGTATTACGTAACTCATGGCCGACTTCCTCCGAATTTCCACGCAGCACGTAAAGATACGTTCCATTGGCGATCTCGTCGCCTTCGCCGTCACGACCGTCCCACGAGAGGATGGCCGGACCGGCATCGTAGTAGCTTTGCTGCAAGGATCGCAGGCGTCGTCCGGAAACGGTGTAAATGTCCCATTGCAAATCCATGGGACCAGAAAGATCACAGATGAGCCGGCAAGCGCCCGGCGTCGGGTTGGGGAAGACGGTGACGTCGCGCAGTCCGGCCACGCTGACGGTCTCCAGGGTGAAACGAAGGGTGTCGGTCCCCACGTTGCCGAACATGTCGCTGGCGCTCATGATCACCGTGTGATCACCGAGGGCAAGGTCCGGCGGAAGGCTGGTCTGCAATTCGGCCCGGGTATAGCTGCCGGGTTGGAAAACGACATCGTCCGAGACGTTGCTGTAGATGCCGGTGCGGTCATACTCGAGGAGCACACTGGTCGACGGATTGGAAGCCACGATGTTCACGCCACTGGTGTCCTGAAGCGAGGCCGTCAGGGGATCCCCCGGACGCACACGCACCCGATTCCCCTCGAAGGCCAGCCGGATCAACGGGCCATGCACGTCATCGGACTGGGCCGCCACCTGAACCACCGGTGTGCGTAGGATGGCGGCATGCTCGGACTCGTCATCGGCGACGATGCACCGCATCCGACCGGAATCACCGAGGCGCAGGCTCAAGGGTGCCATGAACGGAATCACGGTGTCGGCTTCGGGCAGCGAGCCCACTCCCCGGAACACCGGATTACCCATACGTCGCCAGTACCGGACAACGCTGCTGGCATCCACGTAGGGTTCCAATACCGAGCTTTCCTGGGCCTGCATGGAATAGTTCGTATTCGGTCCGGGATTGAGATCCGAGCTTTCGACGTCGACCAGGACCGAGTGCAACCGGCCCGTGAGCAGTGAATCCGCCGAGCTCGCATCGAAGGACATGTCACTCACTGGTTGGGGTAGCCGCAAGGCGGGATCACCGATGAGATTGTAGCGGCGTGCATTGTTGATGCTGGAGAAGCCATTGGCCCACATCGCCGACTTGGCGGCAATCAAGGCCTCGCCCAGGGTGACATCGGCAACCACCTGCTGCTCGGGATAGAGAGTGCTGTAAAAAGCATTGGAGAGCCGGTTGTTCTGCTCGATGGTACTCACCCAGGATGCGGCGATGGCCGCGATGCCGCCTCCCTGAGTCGCCAGCACGAATTGTTCAGCCATGCACTGCGTGTTGCTGTTGGCAAAGACGCCCACGTCACAGCTGAAGGCCACGAACATGAAGCGACGGCCACCGTTGGTCAGATTCGCAATGTCGTCGGCATGGAAGAAGTGCTCATCGGCCAGCAACTCGGCAGCCCCGTGCCCCACGTAATAGAACATGGTGGTGCCCTCGGAGAGAGCCGTGTTGAGGTCGCGCCGAGCATCCGGCTTGTAGAGACCAATCAGAGGGTAATCGAGCAGGTAGATCTTGTTGAGATCCAGCGATTCCGAGAGGTAATCTCCGGCCAGGACCTCGGCCTGAGCCGTGTGTTTCCACTCGGTGCCATAGGGATCGATGCCCCGGTACCGCAGGTCATCAGACGTCCAGACCACATTATTGCGCCAGGTGCCCTCGGGGGGTGTCTCGGAGTAGGTCTGGTCATAATCCACCAGATCCAGCGCGGTGATCAGATTGTTGCAGGGAAGCCGGCCGATCCAGGCATCGGGAATATCCGCGATATCATTGCCTTCGGGTTCATCGAAGGCCACGATCGACTCGTCTGTCACGAAGGGAGCATAGATGCTGTTCGGCGACACGAGCGAGGTCGGGAAGCGGGTCACGATGTTGGTGGGAATCCAGTCCGTCAGTTCGGATCCCGGCGTCCGGTTGTGATAATTCCGGTAATCGGTGCTGGCATCCCCCAGCAGGCAGACCCACTGAAGGCGCTGACCGAACTGCATATAGTTCAAGCGCAGGAAATTGCGGATGGCCCGCCAATCCTTCTGACCACCACTGAAGTTGGGATAGATATCCTCGACAGCCACCGCTGCGGCCACGGGTGTATCCACACCGGGCAACGTGCGCGAACGGAAGGCCACCAGCTGGTCGGCAGCGGCCTTGAACTCCTTCGGATGAATGACCAGGTAGTCGGCGGCGACCATGGTCTGTCGCAGCGGCATCACCGTGGCCAGGCTTCCATCGTCCACCGACAACAGATCACGATCCTCGAAGATCATGAAATAGCGCGACTCACCCGGCTGGCGCACCAGGCCAACACGAAGGACTTCGGCGGCATCTTGGCCCGTCAGGGCAAAGGCCGAATCAGGCTGGGACACATCCCACACCGTGACCTCACTCCCCGCAGAATGGGGAATGACCAGGTTGTTCGGTGTGTCGGGCGCGACGATCTCATCGCCCCAGAGCACACAATCGATCACGCCGCTGTAATCCGATTTATCCAGGGTTGCCGCGTAGAGGAGATCGAAACTGTCGAACGCCATGAAGCGTCCGGTTTGACTGAAGTTCTCGTACAGGAAGCTGACCGTGTTCGATCCGTTGACCAGAGCTGTGCTTTCACCCTCGATGCGAACCTGCTCGGCGCCGGCCTGGGTCTGAGGCGTCCAGTTGAGGGTCACCGAGTTGGCGTTGTCGTCATTCACCCAGCCCGTGGTCACGAAATTGGAAGGCAACAGGCTCAGGGTGTAGAGGTAGGCGATGTCCATCTGCCAGTGGGCTGGCTGGTTGGCGATGACGCCTTCGAGCTGGGCCGGATACGAGATGTAAGAGTCGATGGAAGCGTCCCACACCCAGTTGTCCCGGATCACGCCGGTTCGCTCGATGTAGTTCTGCTCACCATGGTAACGGGCGGTGTGGCGGGTGATGTCGTCGCCCCCGCC
>Ga0209692_10005339_pt1 | contig 11091 bp, 8 predicted proteins | sample tdDd472_FD_187129 | JGI IMG/M metagenome (GOLD analysis project Ga0209692, IMG submission 187129) | Marine sediment microbial communities from the Atlantic coast under amendment with organic carbon and nitrate - tdDd47.2 (SPAdes)... | ecosystem: Environmental > Aquatic > Marine > Coastal >...
CGGGCGCAAGCGTGAGCGGCCCCCGCAGCATGACGGGCTACGGCTCCGCGCAAGCGGCCGGTACCCGCCTCGCCGTTGAAGTCGAAGTCCGTTCGGTCAACGCGCGCAATCTCAAGATCTCGTACCGCACGCCCTCGCTGCTCTCCCCGCGCGAGGCCGAACTCGAGAAGCTCGTGCGCACGCGCGTTCGCCGAGGCACGCTGACGCTTTACATCCGCTTCCAGCTGCTCCGGTCCGAAGATGTCATTCGTATTCGACGCGAGGTGATCGAAGGCTTCGAGGCGGCCGTCCTGCCCCTGCGCAAAGCGGGCATGGTCGAGGGCAAGCTGACCCCCGATGGAATCGCCGCCCTTCCGGGTGCGATCGAAAGCGGCGCGGGAAGCGAGCTCCGGACGGCGGACTGGAAAGTCGTGAAGGAAGGCGTCACCCAGGCTCTTGACGCGCTCGATGCGATGCGACTCCGCGAGGCGACTCACCTTGTGCGCGACCTGCGCCAAAACACCAAGGCGATGCGGAAGACGCTCACCGGCCTGAAGAAGCGACTTCCGGCGGTGCTCGCGGAACATCACCAGCGCCTGCGCGATCGCGTCGATGCGATTCTCGCCGACCGTGAGCTCAAGCTCGACGACGCCACGCTCGCCCGCGAAATGGCGCTGATCGCCGAGCGCACGGACGTGGCCGAAGAGGTCACCCGCCTGACAGCGCACATCGAGGAGTTCGAGCGCATGCTCACCCACGATGGCGAGGTCGGACGCACGCTCGACTTCATCGCGCAGGAAATGCTGCGTGAGGCCAACACGATGGGCTCGAAGAGCCAGGACGTCGAACTGGCCCGCTCCGTGATCGCGCTCAAGTCCGGCATCGACCGGCTCAAAGAGCAAGCCGCCAACCTGGAGTAGCCGCGTGGCGGTGGGAGCGAGGGGATGAAGCTGATCGTGGTGAGCGGCCCCTCCGGCGTCGGCAAGACCACGGTGTGCGACCGGCTGCTGCTGCTCCCGTCGTTCGAACGGGTGATCACCGCCACCACCCGCGCCCCCCGCGCCGGCGAACAGGACGGCATCGACTACCACTTCCTCGACCGCGCAACGTTCGAGCGCTGGATCGCCGATGATCGGTTTCTCGAGTGGGCCGACGTCTACGAGAACAAGTACGGATCTCCGCGCGCGGAAGCGGAGGTGATTCTCGCCCGCGGCAACTTCGCCCTGCTCAACATCGATGTGCAGGGCGCCGCTTCGATTGGCGCCGGCGGCATCCAGTGCCTGCGTGTCTTCCTGCTGCCGCCGTCGGCTGAAGAACTCGAGCAACGGCTCCGGGGACGCGGAACCGACGCCGAAGATGTGATCGAGCGTCGTCTGCGCGTAGCGCGCGAGGAGTTGGCGCGGCAGAACGAGTTTGATCTGTGCGTGATCAACGACGACCCCCAGCGCGCCGCGGACGAGATCGCCGCCGCGGCGGCGGGCTGAGCGGCTCGCCGGGAAGCATTCGCGCGCCGTCGAAACCGATGCTGTCGATTCCGCGCCTACGCGGTACGCGCGCTACAGGCTCGGGCTCGGTAGAATCCCCAGCGCATGCGCACCGTCTTCGCCCTGCTCGTCCTTGTCACGCTGCTTCCCGCACAAACCGAAGAGGCACGCCCGGTCGGCCCGCGGCAGCTGTGGGATCGCTTCTTCAACCTGACAAAACGCGCGAGCAAGGCCGAGGGGAGTGAGCAGCAGGCGCTCCTCACGCAGGCCGGACGCCTCTTCGCCTTGGACGACCTGCCCGCCGTCGATCGTGACGAGCGCGGGCGCTCCGCAGCACGCTTCCTGCTCGGTTACGTCAATCGCCTCGAGGAGAAGGTCCCGACCTCTCAGTTCCCGTTGGCATCCGCGGACACGGAGTTTGTTCATCCCACCCTGCACGGCCCGATCATCGCCGCCAAGCAGAAGGACGGCGGGTGGCTCTTCTCGGCGGACACGCGCGGCCGCGTCGAGGAGATGTACCAGAAGGTCGCACCGCAGGATGCGCGTCAGGGGGTGGGCGAGCTGCGTGACCCCACCACCTGGGTCCGGGATCTGTTCCCCTCGTGGATGCGCGAACGCGCCGTCCTCCTGGCCCACTGGCAATGGGTCAGCCTCGCGCTGCTCTTACTCGTCGGGGTCGTAGCCTCGCTGGTCACGCAACTCATCATTCTCTTCTTCGCACAGAAGATCGCCGCCCAGCGCGGCGTCACCCTCGGGCGCGGCCGCAAAGTCATGCGCCCGTTCGGACTCATCGCCACTGGCGCGATCTGGCTGATCGGGCTCAAGTATCTGCTGCTGGGTGACACCGCCTACGCGATCCTGATGAACGCCGCGCGCCTCGTGCTGATGACCGGCGTCGTCTGGTCGGCCTGCCGCGTCGTCGACTGGGTCGCGGAGGTCTTCGCCGGCATGGCGGAGCGCACGAAGAGCAAGCTCGACGACATTCTCGTGCCGATGGTGCGCCGCGTCGTCAAGATCGTGCTGGTCCTGCTCGGCGTCGTCTGGATCGCCGAGAACATGGGGCAGGACATCGGCACGCTGCTGGCCGGCCTCGGCATCGGCGGCGTCGCGATCGCACTCGCCAGCCGCGACAGCGTCGAGAACTTCTTCGGGGCCATCACGATCCTCGCCGACCGCCCGTTCGAAGTCGGCGACTGGATCATCATGGGCGACATCGAGGGCACCGTCTCGAAGATCGGGTTTCGCTCGACGCGCGTGCGCACGTTCTACAACTCGCTCATCACGTTCCCGAACGCGATGCTCATTCGCAGCGCCGTCGACAACCTCGGGCGACGCATGTACCGACGCCTGAAGTTCAATCTGGGCGTCACCTACGACACGCCGCCGGAGAAACTCGAGGCGTTCATCGAGGGCATCCGCGAGCTCGTGCGCTGCCATCCGTACACGCGCAAGGACTACTACCACGTCTACTTCCACGGCTACGGCGCGAACTCGCTCGACATCCTCGTCTACATCTTCTTCATCGCTCCCGAATGGGGAACGGAGCTGCGTGAGCGGCAGCGTTTCCTGATGGACATCCTGCGCCTCTCCAAGGAGCTCGGCGTCGAATTCGCCTTCCCCACGCGTACGATCCACATGCTGCAGGGCGAGGCTGCCGTCCACGAGAACGCTCCGGACGACGTGCCCGGTGCGTTGCGCAACGGCCGGAAAGCCGCGCGCGACATCGTGAAGGAGTTCACGGGCGACGAGATTCCCCCGCCCGTGAAGTTCAGCCAACGTCCAGGCGGAGCGCTCGACGACGACGAAGGTGAGTAGTCCGGAAGAACCGTCCGCGATCGAAACGCGCCTCGCCGCCCTTGAGGAGCGCATGGATCGGCTGTCGGCCGATACCAATCCGGACCCGCACGCGAAAGCGGAGCGCATCGCGGCCCTGGAGACCGAGTTCCTCGCCGCGTTCCCCGAGGCGTGCGAGGCCGACGATGCGCTGGCCACCAGCACGGGGCACCCGGTTCTCGCCGAAGGGAGTCGGTGGGGCGATCTGGCGCGCGAGTCGGGAGCACCGGACGCAGCGCGGAAGGCGGGCGAACTCGTAGAAAACCTGTTGGAGGACGAGGCGCGGCGCTGGCGGGAGATCCATCGGGAGGGGCGCGGGGAACCCGATCCGACGCACGCCTTCCGCGACCTGGCGGACTTGCGAGCGTTCGACCTCGAGGCGCTCGGCCGGCGCTCGAAGCGCCCCCCGCTGCGCGATGATCTCCCGGCTTATCGCGAGCGTTTTCTTGAGTCCCTGCGGACGCGCGAACCCACGCCGAAGGAGCGACGCGACTGGGTCACCGAGCTGCTCGACCGTGCCAACGTCACGCGCACGAGCGCGGACGAGATGACCGCCGGGCGGGCGCAGGCGTCACTCGCCCTCGTGCGCAACGACCTTGAGTGGCACGCGCGCAACATCGAGGCGAAGGGACGGCGGCGAACCCGTCTGCTGATCGAGGTGCGCCGATTGCGTGCGGAGCGACAGGACCGATTCCTGCAGTCTGCGCTCCAGAAACGATTCGGCGCCAACCGGGTGCGCCAGTGGAACCGCATGATCTTCTGGCTCATCCTGCTGGTGATCGCGCTGCTGGGCTGGGAGATCGTGTATTGGCTGCGGCAGCCCGGCCCGGAGTCGGATTGGCCGGCGTCTTGGCAACGCAACGTGCTCTGGATGCACCGCATCGACACGGCCGCGTGCTTCATCTTCCTGGCCGACTTCTTCACGCGGCTCTGGCTCGTACGGGGTCGCGTCCGCTGGTTCGCCCGTCACCTGATCACCGACTTTCTGCCATCGATCCCCGGACTCCACTCGATCCGTTGGCTCCGCGGTGTACGCGTCTTCCGGTATCTGCGCCTTGTGCGCGTGTTCGGCTTCTTCACGCGCGGCATCGACAGCCTGGTGCGACGCTACGGAGCGCTCCTGAATCGCAACGTCGTTCTCTATCCGACGCGAGAGGAACGCGCGCTCGCCAGCCGGTCCGACGAAGGGCTTGGGATCCGCGTTCGCCGCCTCCAGACGCGCATCAACATGCGCTGGCATCGCCTGCTCACGACTTCGCTTCACGTCGATCGCGAGCAGATTGCGCTGACGCGTGTCGATGCGCTGGAGGCGGTCCGCGCCAACGGGTTCGACATCGACCCCAAAGCCATCGACGGACACCGCGCCGCCCGCGACCTGACCGCCGACGAGTTGCTGCACGATCTCGCGAGCCTCTCGCCCGAGTCCCTCGAAGCGACCGTGGGACAGGACTTCGTCGCCCGCGTCGCGCGCGGCATTCGCCTGCTCTCGCTCCGACCGGTTCGCTGGATCCCGTTCATTCGCCGCTACGTCCCGCGCCTGTCGCCGAGCATGACCGACGCCGAAACCGTCGTGGCCGGGGCGCGGAGCGCGTCCAAGGAACTCCAACGTCACCATCGGCGCTGGTTCTGGTTCGCGGATCTCTACGGCACCGTCACGCCCGCGCAGTTCGTCGATCGCGTCGGCACGACGATGTTCAAGGCATCGCTGCGCCCGGCCTACCGGCTGGCGATCTTTGGCCTCGGTTTCCTGCTCGCGAAGACACTGATCGACAAGTTCGACGTCGGCATACTCGAGGGCGTCAAGAACGCGCTGGAGCGTATTCTCGGCTCCTTCCTGATCGTGCTCGGCAGCATCGCCGCGGGCACGCTGCTGGTCGGCTGGTGGCTGCGCAATCTGGCCGGCCAAGCGACGGACTTCTTCGCCCAGTCGGCGCGCGCCCAGTTCCTCGACCTCACCGAAGCGATCAAGGGGCGCGCGATTGAACGCGATGCCGCCATCTTCGATCGTCACATCTTCGGTCCGGAGCGGCTCGTCCACGGGCAGGAGGAAGGCCCCGGCGAGCAGATCCGATTTACGCGCGGCGTCCGGGCGTGGCTGATCGAGGCGCAACCGGGCGACGGCATCACGCGCGGCTTCGATCCCGTCGAGCGCACTGCGATCCTCTATCGCGACTCGATGGACGGTGCGTTGTTCGTCCGCAACGACACGCGGACGATCCGGCAGCTGCTCGGCAATCCCGCGCTGCGCACGATGCGCCTGCTCTCCAGCCGCTACACGTTGCGGCGGCAGCGGGACCTGATCAAGCTCGACCTCGATCAGTCGCGCGTCTTCCTGCGCGGCCCCTACTTCTGGTTCAGCCTGACCTGCCAGGCGGTTGCGCATGGCGTGGCGCGCCTGATCGTGGACTACAACCGGCACTGCCTCCCGCTCGACCAGCTCGAGGCGGCGACACCCGAAGAGCGACTCGGATTCGAGAACTGGCTAACCGCGGGTCAGGTCGCGGACGTCGCGACCGAACGCGTGCTGTACGTCACGACCCAGTTCACCGCGCTGCACTTCCTCGACGACGACCCCAAACGCGACGAGGAAGTCGCCGTTCGCTTCGGGGATGCGGTGCGCGACCGCATGATGCGCGACCGCCGCAATCTCATCCGCCGCGTCTTCGGCACCTATCCGCTCCACTCCCGACCGCGCGATCAGCGCATGGTCAATCTGTACGCGATCTACCAGTCCTGGTTCGCGGGTGGACGCAGCCTGCTGCTTCCGTTTCGACTGGCGGGACTGGCCATCGGGTTCTTTGCGCGCATTGTGGGCTGGCTGATCTGGTGCATACGCGAGATCCGGAGCCCGTCGTTCGAAGTCGACGCCGAGGCGGTCCGGGGTGCGGACTACGAGACCGCGACCCGCAAAATCTGGCGCATGCGCGGTCCTGTCGCGGAGGCGATCCTGCACAAGCGCGCCGTGTTCGACCCCGAGTACCTGGGCCTGGCTCTACCGGGAGAGGATGCGAGCGGCCTCGAGGATGCGAACGTCTGGACCGATCTTGAGTTCTTGCGCTCCGACCCCGAGACGCGCAAGGCGATCGAGACCGACCATCGTCGTGCGGCCGCCGACCTCGTGCGCCTCGGGCGATTGCTGCAGGACGGCCTCCAGAAGTGGACGGCCGAACAGCTGGGCGTGGCGTTCACCCGCGAGCACCTGCGTGCGGCCGCGTTGGCCTACGTCTCCGACATGCGGGGCGCGCGCAGCCTGCTCTCCGCTTCGGAGCTGCTGGTCGAAATCTACGACCGCGCCTCCCGTCATCAACACCTGCCCTGGCAGTGGTGGCCGCGACCGGCGCTCTGGTTGAAGTTCCACCGTTACTGGCGCGACCACGGCGTCGGGGGCTGGCAGGCGCGACGCGCGGCGTGGAGAGCGACGAAGCACGACCACGAGGGCGTCCGCGGCGCGCTCCTCGCGTTCGACGAGTACGGTCACGGCTCGCGCAGCGTCGGCGAGCAGGCGCTGCTCGAACTGCTCCGTCATCCGGAGCGGCTGACCGATCAGCTCGTGACGCTGCGGGCGGTGCAAACCCTCTCGCTGATCGACGTGCTGAACTACCGCGAGCACGTCTTCCGGCTGGGCCGCTACGCCGAGGATGGCGACGACCCGGGAACGACGCTCACGCTGCACTAGCCCGACCCATGCACGGCAGTGCTGCTGGTGCATGGCCGCCCCAACCCACGCACGGCAAGCCGTGGCCGGGTTGGGGTGCCCGGCCACCAAAAACACGGACCGGGGCGCGTTGATTGCTAAAGCAGCGGGCGGATGAAGTCGGAAGGCTCGTAGTTCTCGACGATGGTGGTCGTCTTGCCGTCCTTGTTCATCGTCACGCGGCGCAACTCCACGTCCGGTGTCTTCTCCGGCGTGAACAGGATGTCGTTGTGCGACGCGTTGCGCTTGTTCTTGAAGTGGCTGGAGTCGATGTCCCCGCCGAGGTGATCGCTGCGGCCGGTAGCGACGTGCGCCGTGCCCAGGATCTTCTCGTCCTGGATGTCGGCGTAGGCCCACGGCAGATTCTGTGTCCCGATGCCGAGTTCGGTGATCTGGCCCGCATTCGGGTCTTCCTGGATCACCTGCATGTAGTCGTTCACGAGCTTCTCGTCACCGCGGACGAACTCGTTGACACCGACGATGGCACGGTCCTTGACCTCGAAGATCGCGATCGTCTCCTGCTCGTCCTCGAACTGCTGCGGAAGCAGGCCGTTGGCATCCTGCGGGATGTAGTACACCTCCCCCGCCGGCAGGTTCGCAACGTCGCCGATCTCGTGCACGAGCCCGTGGCTCTTCTGCATCTCGCGGTCCTTCGCGCCGATTTCCAGCGCGACGTCCTTGCCGTTGACATGCCACTCGAGAGTGAGCGTCTCGGCGCCGGAGATGGCGGTGCGCAGGCGCTCCGCCCGCGCGCTGACCTCGTTGTAGTCCACCGCCAGGCCGCTCGCGAGGATGCGATCGTTCGTGCCGTGCAACGTCGCGCCGCGGAACCCGAACTCCTTGGCGAGCTTCGTGATCGGAGCGGTCGCTGACCAACTGCCCATGTAAAGAATGATGGAGTAGTCCTTCAACACGTCGCGCAACGCGCGCTCTTCGCCCTCGGGTGTGACGACCGTATCGGGCAGGTCGAGGTTGGATCCGCCGGTTGCCTTGTAGGCGAAAAAGTCCAACTTCTTGCAGTGCAGCGCGTCGCGGTTGGCCTCGATGCCCTGCATCAGCGTGCGGAAGGCGTGCTTCTGCGGCACGTGCCCCGGCTTGTCGAGGTAGACGAGTTCCTTGAATTCGGCGACGTCCTCCAGATCCGTGAAGACGGCGAATGTCTCCTCGTCCTCCAGCTCGAACACCGTGCTCAGCAACCGCACCAGGTCGAACGGCGGGAACGTATACCCGTCGATCTCCGTCATTCCGTTTTCCAGCGTCTTCATCGCTCTCTCCGAATCGTCAAAAGGCATGCCTCTCCGAGTTGCCCCGTCCGCGCATGGTGCGGAATGAAAAAGGGCAGACGTCGCTCATCCAAGATTCTAAATCCGTGCCCAAATCGGGCACGAACGGTTTCGATGCCACGGACCGGTTTCCCGTTACGTACGACTCCACCCAGCCATCGGTCGCGCTCGGTGAACGCGGGGAGCCATGTGAACGGCGAGCCGATGATCAACCGCCCACCGGGGGCGGTAACGCGGGCCAGTTCGTCCAGCGCGAGCATCGGATCGGGAACCCGGTCGATCAGGTTCAGGGCGACGACGGTCGCGAAACTGAGATCGGGAAACGGCAGGTGCAGCGCATCTCCCACCAGAAACGACGCATTGGAGGGCGCGGGAACCGGAATGTCGTGCTCGACGCGCAGGTCCCCCTCGAGAATCGTGGAATACCGCGCGGCGCCCTCGCGCTGAACCTGTTGTGCGCCCCGCATCAGCATGCCGCTGAGATCGAGCCCGAAGGCGTAGGCGTGATCGTCCGCGAGATCGAACGTGACGCGCCCCACGGCGGCACCGACGTCAAGGGCGAGGCCGTCGGCGCGCGGCTCCCAGAGTTCGCGCACGCCGAACGGGAAGCGGCTCGCGACCGGGGGAGTCCGGTCCGCCAGCAGCGCTTCCATCGGATCGGCGGCGGGATCGGGGTAGTGGAACGCGAGGTACTCAAGGAGCACCTTTTCGCGCTGGTAATACTGCTCGTCGTTCTCCATGGCGTGCCGCATAGGGTAAGGCCCGGTACCATGTCGGCGTGTCCAAAACAGTCGTCCTGGGCGTCACCGGCTCCATCGCCGCCTATCGAGCCGCCGATCTCGCTTCCGCATTCCGCAAGGAAGACATCGATTGCCGTGTGGTGATGTCGAACTGGGCGACCCAGTTCATCACGCCGCTGACGATGGCGACGATGACGCAGCACCCGGTCATCACCGATGCCAACATCGGGGACTACGCCGACCGGCCGGAGCATCTGGCCCTCGGCGACGTGGCCGACCTGTTCCTCGTCGCTCCGGCAACCGCGAACATCATCGCGAAGATGGCGCACGGCATTGCGGACGACATCGTGTCGACGACCTACATCAGCGTCACCTGTCCGGTGCTGGTCGCCCCCGCCATGAACGTGCGCATGTGGGAGCACGTCACGGTGCAGGAAAACATCGCCACGCTCGTGAAGCGCGGGGTGAAGGTGCTGCAGCCCGATGACGGATTTCTCGCCTGCGGCGACTACGGCAAGGGCCGTTTGGCGGATCCGGAAGTAATCCTGTCCGCCGCCCGCGAGATCCTCAACGCAGGATGAAGCTGCTCATCACCGCGGGCCCGACGCGCGAGCCGATCGATCCGGTGCGCTACCTCTCCAATCGCTCGAGCGGGCGAATGGGATTCGCCTTGGCCGCAGCGGCGACGGCGGCGGGCCACGACGTGCTCCTGGTGCTCGGCCCCACCGAGCTTCAGCCGCCCGTGGACCTGGACGTAGTCGGGGTCGAAACCGCGGAAGACATGCTCGCAGCCGTGCTGGAGTACCTGCCGACCGTCGATGCGGCGATCTGCGCCGCGGCTGTCAGCGACTACCGGCCCGCGCACTCCGCCGACAAGAAGATCAAGCGCGGCGGCCTCGCCACGCTGGAACTCGTCGAGAACCCCGACATCGCCGCGGCCGTCGGCGAACGGCGCGGCGACAAGCCGCTGATCATCTTCGCGCTCGAAACCGACCACGCGCTGGAGAACGCGCGTGGCAAGGTCGAACGCAAGAACGCCACGGCCTGCGTGCTCAATTCGCCGGATGCCATCGGCGCAAGCTCGGCTCGGTTCACGATCGTCCACCGGGATGGCCGCACCGAAGAGCTGGGTGAGATCGACAAGTCGGCTCTATTCGGGAAGCTGCCGCTGTGAACACCGCCCGCAAGATCGACAGGCAGGCGCTGGGCTACCTTCTCGCGTTCGGCTCCGCTGCGACCGGCGCCCTGCGCTACAACCTCGCCGTCTTCGCCAACCAGGAGTACGGATTCGAGTACATCCCGTTCCTGGCGTGGGCATTGGTCGTCGGCCTCGTCGCCAGTTCCGCGCACGTCATCGTTCAGAACGGGGTCGGGGCCCTCAAGCTCAAGACCGGCAAGGGCCACCACGCCCTGCTCTACGGCGTCCTGATGGGCTGGTCGACGCTCGCGCACTTCCTCGCGCTGCGAACGTTGAACGAGACCACGATGACGAGCCTCGGCCAGTCGGGAATCCTGATTTCGCTGCTCTTCGCGGCGATCCTGCTGGGCGAACGATTGACCCGGCCCGAGCTCTACGCGACCGCGGTCATCATCCTCGGGATGTTCCTGTTCAAGCCGTGGGACCCGGGCAACCGCGAGGGATTCGCGATCCTCATGTCGGGTCTCGTCTGCGGCTCCCTGGCCAGCGTCAAGGCCAAGCAGTGGGTCAAGGGCACGCCACCACAAGTGCTGATGGTCTGGCGCAACCTGATCGCCATGTGCCTCGTGTTCGCCTTCAATATCGGGGGGCCGACACCGGCATTTTCGACCCCCACCGTCATCGCGGTCATCGCTTGCGGCCTGCTCGGTCCGTATCTGCACGGGCTTTTCTTCCTGCAGGCACTGGGGCACATCAGCGCATCCCGCGCCTCGCTCATGGGGCGCGTGCAGCCGGTCATCGTGTTCCTCGCGAGCTGGGTCTTCCTCTCGCGGCTTCCGGAGCGCAACGACCTCATTTCGGCGGGCGTAATCCTCGTCGGCACCGTGTGGCTGGTACTCGTTCGCCCGACCGGGAAGAAATAGGCAACGCGCCACCCTTT
>Ga0209692_10005343_pt1 | contig 11086 bp, 11 predicted proteins | sample tdDd472_FD_187129 | JGI IMG/M metagenome (GOLD analysis project Ga0209692, IMG submission 187129) | Marine sediment microbial communities from the Atlantic coast under amendment with organic carbon and nitrate - tdDd47.2 (SPAdes)... | ecosystem: Environmental > Aquatic > Marine > Coastal >...
CGGCTCGCCCGGTTGCCAGCTTGCGGGCGATCCGCGCTTTGGCGGTCCGTTTGCGGTCGAGGTGGGCTCTGATCCCGAAGCGCTTGTAGCCGAGGCGTTTGGTGTGGCGTTGGGCGAGGGTTTCCCGCAGCGCCTTTCGTTCCATGTCGGGAAGTTCCAGATCTTCGAACATCAGATCGATCACTTCGTCGATGGTGATATCCGTTTCGTAGTAGTCAATCCCCGGTTCGTTGCCGCCTTGTCCTTGCTCGGGCGGTCCCTTGTCGCCGCCGGCCTTGCCAATGATCTGGCCGGGTTGGCTGTCGCCGTCGCCTTGGCCGACGCCCGGGGTGTTCTTGCCGTAAATGAAGCGGTATTCCTTGATCCCGCGGATCGGCACCTTGACCACCGTATCGCCCGACCGCCCGATGATGGCCTGTTCGGCGACGATATCGGCAATGTTGTCGCGGATCGCTTCCCGGACCTTCTCGCGGTGCCGCTGGCGGTCGCCGGTCGAACGGTCGGACTGCAAGGATTCGGACGGTGAATGGGGCCGGAAGACGGTGCTCATGGCGGTTTACTCCCTCCGGCTCAATCCTTCCAAAGATGGTTGGCGGCGTATTTCAGAACCACTTCGGCGGTGTGTTGGTTGTAACCGTTCTCCAGCAGATTGCCGACCAGGGCGTTGAACTTGTCCTTCTGTTCTTCGTCCCGGGTCCGCGACTTGGTGATGATCCGGCTGATTTCCCTAACCGAGCCCATGAGCTTCTTCTCAAGCGCTTCCTTTAAGGGCTCATAGCTGGCGTAGACGATTTTTTCGCCGCGCCGGGTGGCCGACCATAGATAGGCGATGACTTCTTGGCGGAAGCCTTCGGCGGCCGAGCCGACGATGGCGATTTGTTCTTCGATGGATTTAAGGAATTCCTCGTCCGGTTCCAACTCTTCCTTGGTGTTGCGGTCGGAAACCTTGGTTTTGTTGACGTAGGCCTCCGCGTGGTCGAGATAGTTCTGGAACAGAGTTTCGGCCTGCTCTTCGTAGGCGTAAACGAACGCCTTGGTGATTTCCCGCTCGAGAATTTCAAGATAGGCCTTATGGATGGTGTCTTGGAGGAACTCCAGGTAGGTCTTTTTGCGGTCGTCCGGCATATCCGTTTCCTTGACCATCTTGATCAGGACGTCGCGGATATGGATCGGCGTGATGCCTTCCGGACTTTGCGAAAGAGCGGTGTCGATGGCCTTCATGATGAAACGCGGCGAAATGCCCATCATGCCCTCGACCTTGGTATCTTCCTTTAACTCAACCAGATCGACCTTCTTGGTTTGTCCTTTCTCGACGACTTCTTCGCCGTTGTAGATTTTCAGCTTGGTGATTAGGTCGCACTTCGGCGTTCTTTCAAGCCGCGAGAGGATGGCGAACATGGCGGCGATTTCCAGCGTATGGGGCGCGATGTGCGCTTTGAAGCCGGACCTTCCGAGGATTTTTTGGTAAATTTTTTGTTCTTCCGAGAGACGCAGATTGTACGGCACCTTGACCGTGACGATCCGGTCGAGAATGGCTTCGTTGGTGTGATCGGCCTTGAATTTCCGCCATTCGGCCTCGTTGGAATGGGCGACGATGACCGTATCGACATAGATCGTCCCATGCCGCCCGGGCGCCGGGACGAATTTTTCCTGGGTGGCGGTTAAAATGGCGTGCAGGTATTCGGTTTCGTTCTTGAAAACCTCGATGAACTCGACCAGCCCGCGGTTGCCCGCGTTGAATGCGCCGTTAAGGTCGAGGACCCTGGGGTCGCCTTCGGAGTAGCGGTCGAGTTTCGAAATGTCTTCCGAGCCGATCAGAACCGAGGTGTCTTGGTTGTTGGGGTCGACCGGCGGCACCACGGCGATGCCGCGGCGGTGAATGGCGGAAAAACGGATCGTATTGACCGGCACCGCTTCGTATTTTCCTTTGAACTCGTCTTCCAGGCGGTGACGGCAGATTGGGCAAAGCTCGCCTTCGATCTGCACGTCGAGCATCTTCTCGAACTCGCGGCGCAGATGCTTAGGGATCAAATGAAGAGGCTCTTCGTGAATCGGACAGCCTTCAATCGCATAGATAGGCGGCGCTTCTTCCAGGCCCTGTTTGAGCCGCTCCATGATTGAGCTTTTACCGGCGCCGACCGGACCCATGAGGTAGAGAACCTGTCGGCTTTCCTCGCCTTTAAGCGCTGCTGAATGGAAGTAGCGGACCAGCTTGTCCAGAATGTCTTCGATGCCGAAGAAGGTGTCCTTGAAGAAGTTGTGAATTTTCGGTGGTTCGTTATTGAACAGCTTGGAAAGCCTGGGAAGATCGCTCTCGTCGGGGTCGGACTGTCCGGCCGCGGTAATAACGTCGTAGAGATGGGCGTGAGCCAGCTTGACGGTTTCCGGTTTTTCTTTGATCAGCTCCAAATAATCCAAGAAGGTTCCGCGCCACTCCTCCGCCTTGCGTTGTTCGTGGTCCTTGCGGATGATCTCTGAAAAACGCTTCTTCTGCGTCGCCATCTGCTATCTCCCTCTAACGATCTATTACGCTAACTGCCGCTCCTTTTGCTGCGATGTCCCCATCGGTGTTTTTGATCTTGTTCTCTTTTTAGGTGGAGGTGAGGAAGAGGACTTTCAAGCCCGATCGATCGCTTCACACGACACTGTGAAAGAAGGTGGGTTGGCCGTGGTGGCTACCTAAGCATCTGACATTCATAAGAAAAATTCCTTATCTATGCCCGGCCATTTTCTAAAGGTATCAGGGGCATGTGTGAAGGAAAGGCGAAGATATTATCGGACGGTGAATTCCGTCACCTGCTCAGGTTGGGTTTCCCTCGCGCCCTCCCATTTTGGGAGAATGTCCTTGCCTCCCATTTTGGGAGGGCGTATGATGCATCAATGCGGATCATCTCGAAAAAGAAGTTGCGCCAATTCTGGGAAGCACCCGGAAAGGGAAACAGCCAAACGGCTTTAGAGGTTTGGTACGATGTGACCCGTAACGCCCAGTGGCGGCATTTCGATGACGTGAAACGGTCGTTTGGTGCCCGTGTCGATCTGGCCCATGGCAAAACCGTTTTCGACATCCGCAATAACGAATACCGCCTGATCTGTTCGATTGATTATGTTCGTCACGGTGTGCTGGTGCTGTGGATCGGCACCCACAAGGAATATGACGACCTCAATAAGAACAAAGGCAAGAAGATGAAGGAGCTTTGATCATGCGAGCAGCGGAAATTCCCCAGACGGATGTCGTGGTCCATCCCTTGCGTTCGGAAGCCGACTATGACGAAGCCATCGAAACCATAGAAGCCCTTTGGGGTGCACCCCCCGGCACGAAAGACGGCGACCGGTTGGACGTTTTGATGGACTTGGTGGAAGTCTATGAAAACAAGCGCCACGCCATCGCCGTACCGGACCCCATCGAAGCGATTAAAATCCGTATGGAAGACCTGGGCATGAACCAGAGCGATATGGCGAAAGCCTTGGGTGTTAACAGCGGTCGGATATCCGAGATTTTAAACAAGGCCAACAATCGGAAGCTCACCTTGCCCATGATTCGTAAATTGAATGAAGTTCTTGGCCTGTCCTACGAATGTTTGTGCCAGCCTTATGAAATGCGACGCTCCACGTGAGAACACACAAAAGGAAGTCCTTTGCATGAACACTCTGATATTCAAAATCTCCCTTCCCGAGGATGACGCCGGAAATGCGTGCTGGCGGGAGGTGGAGACCACCGCCGACAAACCTCTGTCCAAACTGGCCGAGGGTATCATCAACGCCTTCGGGTTCGACTTCGACCACGCCTACGGCTTTTACAGCGATCTGAGCTACGACTACTATTCCTCCCAGGTGAAGTATGAGCTTTTCGCCGATATGGGTGAGGACATGACCATGGACGGTCCTCCGGCCCTCAGCGTCGAGAAGACCAAGACCGGTAGAGTGTTTACCGAACTGGGACAGAAAATGCAGTTCGTCTTCGATTACGGCGACGAATGGCGGTTCCTGATTGAACTGAGGAACTTCGGCGAAAAGGTGCCCTGCCGACGCTATCCCCGCACCGTCAACGCTCAGGGTGACGCTCCCGTTCAATACCCCGACTGGGAAGAGGATGAAGCGGAATACGAAGATGGGGAGGTGATCGGCGTAAATCCTCAAACTGGCCAAGTCGTCCGGTTCGAGAAACGCCAGAAAGACTGACCCTGCCACGGTCGAACACGGCTGAGCCGGTGCCGCCGACATGTCCGGAAAGAATTAGAGAAGCCGGAGCACCTTTCCGCCCTCTTTCTATAACGGATAAAGTAGGCATTTAGACTATGCCACTTTATGCCACTTAACTATGCCACCTGGAGGATTCTCTGTAGTGTTAAGTGGTTGAATTTAATGAAAAACAAGAGAGATGGTCGGGAAGAGAGGATTCGAACCTCCGACCCCCTGCTCCCGAAGCAGGTGCGCTACCAGGCTGCGCCACTTCCCGACATATTTGGTGCGCGGTTTATACCGTCAGCCCCTTTATAGGGCAAGAGGGATTTACAGAAAGTTTTAGGCTGCCCCTAATAGGCCCGGTCGATGCAGAAATCGATGGCTTCGATCAGGGCGGCTTTCTCGTTGCTGTCGTTGAAAATCCCGAGGGCGTCTCTGGCGATGGCGCCGTAATGACGGGCCCGCTCCAGGGTGTCTTCCAGCGCTTTATGTTTGTCGAGCAGTTCCATGGCGTGCTCGAAATCGCCGTCTTTTTGATCCAGGTCTTCCAAGGTGCGCCGCCAGAAGGTGCGTTCCTCGTCGTTGCCCCTGCGGAAGGCCAGGATGACCGGCAGGGTGATCTTGCCTTCGCGGAAATCGTCGCCGATGGCCTTGCCCAGTTCGGCCTGTTTGGCGGAGTAGTCGAGGGCGTCGTCGATGATCTGGAAGGCGACGCCTAAGTTCATGCCGTAGGCGTCGAGCGCTTCTTCTTCCACTTTCGGGCGATCAGCCACCACCGCGCCGATACGGGCGGCGGCGGCGAAGAGTTTGGCGGTTTTGCCTTCGATCACTTCCAGATAGGCGGTTTCGCCGGTTTCGGTGTCGTTGGCGGTCATCAACTGGTGGACCTCGCCTTCGGCGATCACCGCCGAGGCGTTGGACAGGATCGCCAAAACTTCGAGCGATCCGTCGGCCACCATCAGTTCGAACGAGCGGGAAAATAGGAAATCGCCCACCAGGACGCAGGCCTTGTTGTCCCAAATAGCGTTGGCCGAGGGCCGTCCGCGCCGAAGGTCGGACTCGTCGACCACGTCGTCGTGCAGCAGGGTCGCCGTGTGGATGAACTCGACGCAGGCGGCGAGGCCCATATGGCGCTCGCCTTCGTAGCCGCACAGACGGGCGGCGGCCAGGGTCAGCATGGGGCGCATGCGCTTGCCGCCGGCGGCGACGATATGGGCGGCCAGTTGCGGGATCAGCACCACCGGGCTTTGCATGTTGTCGACGATGAGCTGGTTGACCTTCTTCATGTCGTCGCCGGTCAAGGCGACCAGCGCGTCCAGCGAAGGCTTTTTCTTCCGCTCACCGTCCAAATCTACAACGACGCCCAAGTTCATCTCCTTAAATATCCCGCAAGGCCAATTTTCATTCTAAGCCTAGGCCTACTTGACAGAAGGCTGATTGACCCTGCTCAATTCGGGCGGAGAATAGGAGTTGTCGAACTCAACGGTCAAGTCCGGGCTGGCGGCGCGTTACGTTTGTCCGGCTGAAATGTGGCATATTAGAAACAAATGATTGAACTGATAAGAAGCAACGACCCGGTTTTCCTGTCCTGGCTCCAGGCGATGCTGGGAGCCGAGGGGATCGAGGTATTGGTGCTTGATACCCATATGAGCATCGTTGACGGCAGCATTTCGGCCATCCCGCGCCGCGTGATGGTCGATGAAACCCAGTACGATCTCGCCAAGCGTTTGATGGAAGAGACGGCGCCGGCATGACGAAATCCGCCAAAATTAGCGAAGATGGCCTGCTCGGCGGAAAAGTGCGGTTGCTCCAACCGGAGGACGGTTATCGGGCGGCGATTGATCCGGTTCTACTGGCGGCGTCCATAGAGGCCAAGCCGGGGGAGGCCGTGCTTGATGTCGGCTGCGGGGTTGGGGCGGCGGCGCTGTGTTTGTCGGCCCGTCTGCCCGGAGTTCAGGTAACCGGCCTTGAAATCCAAACCGATTTGGCCGAATTGGGAGAGCGCAATATCCAAATGAATGCGGCGTTCGGCGCTGTGGCTATTGTGGAAGGGGACCTCCGCAACCCACCGCCCAATTTGGGGCTCGGAACGTTTCATCATGCCATGGCGAACCCGCCGTTTATGGAAACTTCAACCGGCAATCCGCCGCCCAATGCCAGCAAGGCTAAGGCGCATACCGAAGAAGCGGGAAGTCTGGAGGATTGGGTGACGTTTTGCGCCAAGGCGGTTAAGCCTAAGGGAAGTGTAACCTTCATCCATCGTGCCGACCGGATCGATCATTTGTTGAGCTTGATGCGGCAACGTTTCGGCGGCTTGGTGGTGTTTCCCCTGTGGCCTGCCGCACCGGGGGCTGCCGCCGCCAAACCGGCGAAGCGGGTGATCGTTCGGGGGCGTAAGGGCCTGAAGTCGCCGACGGTTTTTTCTCCCGGTCTGGTCTTGCATGATGCTCAAGGCGCTTACACATCAGAAGCCGAAGCCGTTCTCCGCAAAGGCGGCGCGCTAACCCTGAAATAAAGGCGACACATGAAACTGAAAAAAGTTCTGGGTTTCTTGCCCATCAAAAAATTCCGCCATCCCGATCCGGTGGTGCCGGTGGTCCGGCTTTCCGGAGCGATCATGGAGCGCGGGATCGGGCGCAAGGGACTTTCCCTGGCCGGGCTGGATAAAACCCTGGAAGAGGCGTTTGAGACCGATGACGCCGTGGCGGTCGCTTTGGCGATCAATTCGCCCGGCGGTTCGCCGGTTCAATCGGACCTCATCGCCCGGCGGATTAAAGAGCTTTCGAAAGAAAAGGAACTGCCGGTCATTGCCTTTGTCGAGGACGTTGCGGCGTCCGGTGGGTATTGGCTCGCTTGTGCGGCGTCCGAAATCGTCGCGGCCCCTGCGTCGGTCGTCGGTTCCATCGGCGTCATTTCTTCCGGCTTCGGCATGGTTGAGCTTCTCAACAAAATGGGGATCGAGCGCCGTCTACATACGTCGGGCGACAGAAAAGGGATGCTCGACCCGTTTTCTCCTGAAAAGCCCGACCATGTAAAACGGTTGAAAGCCCTTCAATCCGAAATCCATGAAATTTTTAAAGAGCATGTCCGCCAGTCGCGCGGCGACAAACTGAAAGGGGCGGAAAAAGACTTGTTTAGCGGCGAGTTCTGGACGGCGACGAAGGGTCTGGAACTGGGGTTGGTCGATGAACTGGGCGATATGTACTCGGTGCTCAAAGAGCGGTTCGGGCATAACGTGAAGCTCAAGCCCATGGAGCGCCCGAAGTCCTGGATTCAACGCCGGTTGAATCTTGGTGAGGAAGTCGGTCAGGATTTAAAAAACGGGTGGGCCGACGGTCTGATCGGTGCCGTCGAAGAACGTGAGCTCTGGGGACGTTTCGGCCTTTAGGAGATTACCTACCCGTATGGTGGAACGCCCTACCCAATCGGGGGTGGATTTTAATTTTGTCTTTTTCTAACCTAAGCCTGTCCCGAAGGCCTAGTGGGGAGGTTGCTGGCGACGTTTTTTTATGAAAACGCAGGGAGGCAGGCTTATGAATTCAACTAAAATTGCTGGAATTGTGGCGGCGTTAAGCGCGATTGTCGTGCTCGCGGCAACGTTTCAGGAAGAACTGAAAGCCGTCACGTTGGGAAATTAGTTCCCATAAGTTATCGGGCCGGGATGGCGTTTTGAGAAATAAAGCGCCTTCCCGGTTTTCATTTCAAAGCTTAGCGCCCAATCCCCCTTGACCCTTCCATCGCAGCCCCTTACAAGGTCTTCCCATGTTTGGATTCAGCCCGATGAAGATTCTCGTCACTGCCGCGATCATTTTGGTGATCTGGTATGGCTTTAAGTGGATCGGCCGCGTTGCCGAAGTCAAAGAGCGTGACGGGGCCTCGAAACCTTCTTCGAAGAAAAAAGCGTCTGACGACGGCAAAGAGGCCGTGGAACTGGTCGCCTGCAAAGTGTGCGGCGACTACGTCTCGTCGGCCAAATCGGTCTCCTGCGGACGCGACGATTGCCCTTATCCGGGCTGATTGATCAAAAAAAACGATGATAAGGCCTTTCGGCAGGCGCATCCGCTTGACCGGCTTCCGGCGCAGCCTGTATGTTTTGCCGCGCTGCAATATCTGGGACTTTAAATAATCCGATGGGACAAACCGCCGATAAGTCGAAGAGCTTCCAATCGCTCATTCTGACGCTACAAAAGTTTTGGGCCGATAAAGGCTGCGTTATCCTCCAGCCTTACGATATGGAAGTGGGCGCGGGAACCTTTCACCCGGCGACGACGTTGAGGGCCTTGGGGCCGGAGCCGTGGAAGACGGCCTACGTGCAGCCGTCGCGCCGCCCGACCGACGGCCGCTATGGCGAAAACCCCAACCGTTTGCAGCATTACTATCAGTTCCAGGTCATCCTGAAGCCGTCGCCCGACAACATTCAGGAGCTTTACCTGGAAAGCCTTTACGCGCTGGGAATCGACCCCGAGCTTCACGATATCCGCTTCGTCGAGGACGACTGGGAAAGCCCGACGCTCGGCGCTTGGGGGCTCGGCTGGGAAGTCTGGTGCGACGGCATGGAAGTCAGCCAGTTTACCTACTTCCAACAGGTCGGCGGGATCGAATGCAATCCGGTCGCCGGTGAGTTGACCTACGGGTTGGAGCGCTTGGCCATGTATATCCAGGGGATCGAGAACGTTTACGATCTCGACTGGAACGGCGAAGGCGTTACCTACGGCGACGTTTATCTACAAAACGAGCAGGAACAGTCGGCCTATAACTTCGAACGCGCCAACACCGATGTGCTGTTCAAGCGCTTTACCGAATCCGAAGAGGAATGCCAGATGCTGCTGGGCCTTGAAAAGCCCTTGCCCTTGCCCGCTTACGAGCAGTGCATCAAGGCGAGCCACGTGTTCAATCTTTTGGATGCGCGTGGGGTGATTTCGGTAACCGAGCGGGCCGCCTATATCGGGCGGGTTCGGGCGCTGGCCAAGGGCTGTTGCGAGGCGTGGCTGCGCTCGCGCGGTCACGACGTTTAAGGGGAGGGCGGGAAACATGACCGAACTGCTGCTCGAACTCTTCTCCGAAGAAATCCCGGCCCGTATGCAATTGACGGCAGCGGGCGATTTGAAACGCTTGGTGACCGACGGTTTGAAGGCTGCCGGTCTGGGATTTTTAAAGGCCGAAGCTTACGTCACCCCGCGCCGCTTGACGCTGGTGGTCGACGGCTTGCCCGACGCCCAGCCCGATGTGTCGGAAGAACGCCGCGGCCCGCGCACCGACGCGCCGGAAAAAGCCATTGAAGGCTTCCTCGGTTCCATCGGCATGACGCTCGATCAATGCGAACAGCGCGAAACGCCGAAAGGCACGTTCTGGTTTGCGGTGATTGAAAAGAAAGGCCGTCCGGCCGCCGAGGTTTTGAGCGAGATTATTACCGACGCGATCAACAAGCTGCCTTGGCCCAAGTCCATGCGCTGGGGCGCTCATCAACCGCGCTGGGTGCGGCCGTTGCATTCGATCCTCTGTCTGTTCGGCGATGACGTGATCGACGTTGAATATGGACCGGTCAAGGCAGGCAAGACGACGCGCGGTCACCGCTTTATGGCTCCGGATGCCTTTGAAGTGACTGGGTTCGACGACTACGTCGCTAAGCTCAAGGCCGCTAAAGTGGTTTTGGATACCGCCGAGCGCCGTCATATGATTTTGGAAACCGCGCACAAGCTGGCCGCCGCCGAAGGGTTGACGCTCAAGGAAGACGACAAGCTGGCGACCGAAGTGGCCGGTCTGGTCGAATGGCCGGTGGTGCTTTTGGGGACCATCGACGATGAGTTCATGGACGTGCCGCACGAAGTGCTGACGCTTTCCATGGCGACCCACCAGAAGTATTTCAGTACGCTGGATAAAGATGGCAAGCTGGCCAACCGTTTCGTGCTGGTCGCCAACCGGGAAGGCTCCGACGGCGGCAAGGCGATCACGGCGGGCAACGAGCGGGTCCTGCGCGCGCGTCTGTCGGACTGCAAGTTCTTCTGGGACCAGGACCGCAAAGTCACCCTGGAATCTCGTATCCCGCGGCTTGAAGACATCGTGTTCCACGCCAAGCTGGGCACGGTGGCCGAAAAGGTCGAGCGGGTGGCCGATCTCGCTGCCGCGCTGTGCCAATATATTCCAGACTCGAACCCGGACGCCGCCAAGCGGGCCGCCAAGCTGGCCAAGGCCGATTTGGTTTCCGATATGGTTTACGAGCTGCCGGAAGTGCAGGGCGTCATGGGCCGCTACTATGCGCTTCATGATGGGGAAAGCCTCGACGTGGCTGAAGCGGTGGCCGAACACTACAGCCCCTTGGGCCCGGGCGACGATTGCCCGACCGCGCCGATCAGCGTCGCCGTGGCGATGGCCGACAAACTCGATACCCTGGCCGGGTTCTGGTCGATTGACGAAAAACCGACCGGATCGAAAGACCCGTTTGCCTTACGGCGAGCCGCGTTGGGCGTCATTCGCTTGGTCTTGGAAAACAACCTGCGCCTGCCGTTGTTGGACGTTTTCAGCTTGTCCCTGAAAGGTTTTAAAGCCCAAGGTGGTGAAGCCGAAAGCCTGCTCGACTTCTTCGCCGACCGTCTGAAAGTCCATCTCAAGGAACAAGGCGTCCGTCACGACCTGATTACCGCCGTGTTCGCGTTGGGCGGCGAGGACGATCTGGTGCGTCTGCTGGCGCGGGTCGAAGCGCTGGGCGCGTTCCTCGATACGGAAGACGGGGCCAATCTGCTGGCCGCGTCCAAGCGGGCCGGGAATATTCTTCGCATCGAAGAAAAGAAAGACAAGACCTCCTACGACGGCGCGGTGGATGCTGCTCTGCTGGCGCAGGATGAGGAAAAAGCGCTGGCCGAGCGCTTGAACGACGTGATCGGGAAGACAGGGGAGAGCGTCGGGA